>OLNP01000002.1_pt1 | contig 309473 bp, 286 predicted proteins | sample 1671951 | NCBI WGS metagenome assembly OLNP01 (sample SAMEA3136629, study PRJEB25190) | human gut metagenome | biome: human gut; feature: human-associated habitat; material: faeces | place: Austria | collected 2013
TCATTTTGTCGTTTCGGCAGGTATACTGCTGGTGATGATTTCCATAGCAGCCAATATCTTTGTCAGGGCCGGCATAAAGTGGGAAAGCTATCAGAAATTGCTGGAAGAAGGCGATTATACGAGAGCTCAGAAGGATAAAGTCCTTGAGGCCATAAGCAGCGTGTATTGGCTCTCAGTGACGGCGATATACCTGATCTATAGCTTTATAAACTTTAACTGGCATATAAGCTGGGTGATCTGGCCGGTGGCAGGGGTGATATTCGCCATCATAAACGTCGTATATTCGGCAGTTAAAAGGGATTGAGAAAAGCAGGAAGTAAGATGGAACAGATGAGTATATTTGAAAATCAGATAGAAAGACCCCTCGCTGAAAGACTGCGTCCGAAGAACCTCGAGGAATACGCAGGCCAGTCTCACCTTCTGGGGAAGGGAAAGATTTTGAGGAGACTCATAGAGGGAGATAATATTTCTTCCATGATATTCTGGGGTCCTCCGGGAGTAGGAAAGACTACTCTGGCCAGGATCATAGCGGGAGCGACAAAGGCCGAGTTCATAGACTTTTCTGCCGTGACCAGCGGTATAAAGGAAATACGGGCTGTAATGCAGCAGGCCGAAACTAACCGCCGCTACGGTGAAAAGACTATAGTTTTCGTGGACGAGATACACAGGTTCAATAAGGCTCAGCAGGACGCATTTCTTCCCTTTGTGGAAAAGGGAAGCATCATCCTGATAGGGGCGACCACTGAAAATCCATCTTTTGAAATAAACGGGGCGCTTCTCTCGAGGTGCAAGGTCTTTGTGCTTCAGGCGCTGACAGAGGAGGATATAGTACAGCTTTTAAACCGGGCTATCGCCGACCCCAGAGGTTTCGGCGGCCAGAAGATAGAGATATCTCCCGAAATAATAAGAGCTGTTTCGGTATTCGCAAGCGGTGACGCGAGGACGGCTCTTTCCACTCTTGAAATGATAGTGCTCAACGGCGATTCGGATGGAGACAGAATCATAGTGACCGAAGAGACCTTTGAGCAATGCACCTCCAAAAGGTCTCTGCTGTATGATAAAAAAGGAGAGGAACATTATAATCTGATTTCCGCTCTTCATAAATCTATGAGAAATTCTGATCCGGACGCGGCAGTTTACTGGCTGGCCAGGATGCTGGAAGCAGGAGAAGACCCTCTGTATGTCGCAAGAAGAGTGACTCGTTTTGCGTCAGAGGATATAGGACTTGCAGACCCAAGAGCATTGGAAATAGCTGTGGCGACATATCAGGCGTGTCACTTTATCGGAATGCCCGAATGTTCTGTGCATCTTACAGAAGCGGTGATATATATGTCAATGGCCCCTAAATCCAATTCACTTTATACTGCTTATGAGCAGGCGAAGAAAGACGCCCTTACTCAGTTGGCAGAACCGGTCCCTCTAATAATCAGAAACGGGGTTACTAAGCTGATGAAGGAGCTGAATTACGGAAAAGGTTATAAGTATGCTCACGACGCTATAGATAAGCTGACAGATATGCAGTGCCTTCCCGATTCTCTTCTGGGAAGAGAATACTATAAGCCTACGGAACAGGGAACAGAAGCCCGGTTCAAGGAGAGACTGCGCCAGATAAAAGATTGGAAGAAAAAGAGAAATAAATAAACGCCGTTTACCTGCATGGCTGAGCAGAGACGGCGTTTTAAAATGCAGACGATATCGGAAAATCAGTACATCAGGGATAGCGTTTTACTTGACATTCATGGTGATATTAATTACAATTAGTTTACAAGTAAACTAATTTAAAATAAAGGTTATAGTATATGACTAAGAATGTGGAAACTTTGCTGGATTACTTTTCCCAGATACGTAAAGTCTATGCCGAATGGCTTAAGATAAAATATAAAGGCCATTATTTTTCTCCAAACGAGATAGATATATTGATTCTGCTGGCCAATAACAGGAGCATAAATAACTGCGGGCAGCTCAATCTGCTCTTGAAAGTATCAAAAGGTCTGATAAGCAGAAGTATTTCTTCTCTTGAGGATAGGGGGCTCGTATCGACTTGGGAATCTGAAGATGATAAGAGAGTAAGGCGTATATCCCTGACGGATGAAGCAGGTCCGGTAATTGATCAGCTTAACCGGGGGATCAGAGAGATAAATGAGATCGTGCTTTTTGATATTTCAGAAGAAGAAATCAGGCAGATGGAAGAGACCATGGAGAAGATCATGAGAAATTTCAAGGCAGCGGAGGAAGAATATTTATGAGAATGACCATGAGCAGAGAAGTAGATCTCGGAAAAGAGCCGGTAAAACACCTGCTCTTTATTCTTGCAGTCCCGGCTATAACATCTCAGGTAGTAAATGCGCTCTACAACATGGTGGACAGGATGTACATAGGGCACATAGATGAAGTGGGAGCCGTTGCCTTGACGGGAGTGGGAGTATGCTTTCCCATAATAATGATAGTTTCGGCTTTCGCCTATCTTGTAGGTATGGGCGGCGCGCCGAGAGCCAGTATTTTCATGGGCAAAAGAGATAATAAGACGGCAGAAAAGATCTTGGGAAATTGTTTCTCGGCGCTGATAATAGTTGCAGTCATACTTACCGCAATAGTGCTGATCTTCAGGCGGCCGCTGCTTTATCTCTTCGGCGCCAGTGACAATACTATAGTATATGCGGAAGAATATATAACCATTTACGCTATGGGGACGATCTTTGTTCAGCTCACCTTAGGCCTGAATTCGTTCATTTCTGCCCAGGGGTTTTCGAGAGTGAGTATGATGACGGTGATAATAGGAGCGGTAGCAAATATAGTACTCGATCCGATATTCATCTTTTTGCTGGGTATGGGCGTAAGAGGAGCGGCTGTGGCTACGGTCGTCTCGCAGGCCCTTAGCGCCGTCTGGGCATTTAAATTTTTATGCGGCGATAAGACGACTCTGAGAATTAAAAAGGAAAACATGAAGATAGAGGCGCATATACTTTTTCCCTGCGTGGGGCTTGGTATAGCTCCGTTTATAATGACTTCCACAGAAAGTCTGCTGGTACTTTGCTTCAACTTTTCTCTTCTCAGATACGGAGGAGATCTGGCGGTGGGAGCCATGACTATACTGTCGAGTATAATGCAGTTTGCGCTGCTTCCGCTGCAGGGGTTTACACAGGGAGGCCAGCCGATAATAAGTTATAATTACGGAGCAAAGAATCCTCAAAGAGTCAGGAAGGCTTTCAAATTGCAGTCTATATGCTGTGTGTCGTATTCTATGTTTCTCTGGGCGGCGGTGGAATTGTTCCCGTCTGCATTTGTGGCCGTATTTACTGACGATCCGCAGCTCAGCCAGCTGTCTTGCTGGGCTCTGAGAATATATATGGCCTCGGCAGGTCTGATGGGACTTCAAACGACATGTCAGCAGACATTTATAGCCTTCGGAAACTCCAAGAAAAGTTCTTTTCTGGCTATCTTAAGAAAGATAATTCTGCTGATACCGTTTATCTTTATCTTACCTCAGTTTATAGGAGACAAAGTGTTGGCTGTATTCTTAGCAGAGCCTATAGCAGATGTCATCGCCGTCACAACTACCCTTTTGATGTTCTCCCATGAGGCAAAAAAGATATTTACAGAAGATCAAAATAAAACGCCGGATATTTAAATCCGGCGTTTTATCTTAGCATGCTCTGGCTTCTTGCATTTCTGGGGTAGGGTCTTTCTTCATCGGTCAGCCCAAGAATATAATCTACACTTGTATTCAAAGCTATCGCCAGGCGGACGGCCTGATCGAGAGTCGGTATTCTGTAGCCGCGTTCAAGTTTTGAATAGTTAGATTGATCGATACCTGTAAGCATTTGAATTTTTACTTGCGAAAATCCCCTCTTCTTTCGTAAGTCTTTAAGTCGTTCACCTATCATAGTAATATATTCCCCTAAAAATTTTATGCCACAACGACCTATTTTTTATTATGAATGATTTTTGTATTGATTATAGGTCGATTTTGACCTATAATGTAACTGGAAAGTGTAACATAATCAGGGGACAGTTGATGCAAATATTGACAAGCGAACGAGAAATCTTGCAATCTTCACATGTTACCTCTCCTTTTAAAAGAGGGCAAAACCTTGAGGCTTAACGGTCTCAAGGTTTTGTTTTACAAAAAAAGCACCGAGCTTACACGCCGGGTGCTTATATTTAAATAAAGATTTTATATCATACAGAATTTTTCTATGGCTTCCGCCACGCCGAGTGAACGTTCCTCTTTGCATATATAAGATGCCAGGGGCCTTAGCGACTCTACAGAGTTGGCAACGGCTACGCCTGTACCGGCCCACTCAAGCATTTCGGCATCATTGCTGTTGTCACCGCATGCCATGACTTCATCTCTAAAGATATTCAAATGGCTGCATAGAAGTTTCAGTGAATGAGCTTTATTGATATTTTCAGGCATTATTTCTATGAGATAAGGCTGCGACTGAGCAAGGTATGCGCCGCCTTCTAAAAACTCATTGAGCTCTTCTATATATCCTGGTACAGAACCGGGAGGAGCTACGATCATAGCCTTGGGAGAAGGAGAGAATGGATAACCGTTAAAACTACCTGCTTCTATCGCTTCGGTATTTGCCAGGTCGGGATCTATGGTGGTTTCTTCTGTCACTTTTTCTACCAGGATTTTATGATCTGAATAAAACTGACAGTATAAGTTTCTTTCTTTACAGAAGGTCACTATTTTTCTCATCATTTCAACGGACAGATGCGCTGAGAACAGCTGAGTGCCGTCAGATTCTGTTACGAGACAACCGTTGTAACATATTATCTTGCAGTGGGGGCCTATCTGCCTTGCGTATTTTTGCGCAGAGAGCAGAAGCCTTCCTGTGGCTATGACTACAGAGATATCATTTTCAGAACATCTTCTCAGAAGAGAAAGGGTGCGAGGATGGATTTGGTTGTTTTTCTCTAACAGAGTATTATCCAGATCTAAAGCTATAAGTCTTATCATGATGTCTCCTTTAAAACAATTTAATAAATTCCCTGACGGTGCAGATTATGAGAAGCAGCTGTACTATCAGATAAAAGGCGGTGTATAATTTTCTGGTGCGAGGTCTGTAGAGCATGTTTCCGAGTCTGGTATGCGCCATAGGGCTGTTTATTCTGAAACAGTATGCCGGTATTTCATTCAGTCCTTCGATATGTTCCTGGCTTTTCCACCCTTCAGAAGGCTCCTCTGCGGTTCCGAAGAGATTTATATGAAGAAGCCTGTAGCACTGCCGGGCATAAAACATGTGGCGGCTGAAGGTATTGTTCCATCTGGCGGTCAGCATTATGGAAAGGAAACCGGCAATAGTGAGAAAAAGATATATAGCCGCAGACATTACCGGATCCAGAGAACCGGCGAAAGCCATGGCTCCTGCGACTAAGGCGAGAAATATGTTGTTGAAAGTGAGCCTTTCGTTTTCGGCATGACGGGCATGTTCGAGATTTTCGGTAAGGCATTGAGAAAGAAAGTTGATCTGACTTTCGCTGAGCTCTTTGCCTTCGAGCCTCTTCCAGAGAGAATGTTCAAAAGTATATGTATCCATGTTTTCTTTTTTCACATCGTATTTTTTCTTATTACTCATCTTGTTTTATCTCCGCATTTATCTGATGCTTGTTTGGAATTCGCCTTCTGTTAAAGAAAGTATACATAAATTTTCATTAAAAAGCAATCGGCAGTTCTCCCGGGCTGCCCCGGCGGGTCTTTGCCAGGGTGCGCATTGCGTTGCAATAAATATCGACCGATGGTATAATATTGTCACGATTTTGATGCAGAAGATCGGCACTCCAGGTCTGACATACGATCTGCGCTGTAATATGAGAATGTGAAAAGGAGAATACAGGATATGAAACTGCTTAGAGGAAAGCCGCTGGCTGACCTTATCAAAAGGGATACAGAGAAGAAAACGGAAGAACTGATCAGTAGAGGAATAGTTCCCACACTGGGGATTTTGAGAATAGGAGAGAGCCAGAGCGATATAGCTTATGAAAACAGCGCAGTTAAAACTGCTGCGGCTCTTGGAATACATGTGGAAAAATATATAATGGATGAAAAGTCCAAAGAAGATGAAGTCATAGACGTTCTGAAGGTTATGAATGAAGATGAGAATATACACGGCATACTGATGTTCAGGCCTCTTCCTCCTCATATAGATGAAGACAGGGTCAGAAATCATATAGAGCCGTCCAAGGATGTGGACGGAATATCAGACGCCAGCGTAGGAAGCCTGTTCACAGGAAACAGGATAGGATTTCCGCCTTGCACGGCAGAAGCGGCTGTGGCGATACTGGATTATTACGGTATAGAAGTTTCAGGCAAAAAGGCTGTAGTGATAGGAAGAAGCTTAGTAGTAGGAAAACCTGCGGCCATGATGCTGCTGGACCGGCATGCTACGGTGACGGTGTGTCACAGCAGGACGGCTGCCGGCGATCTTGAAGACATATGCGCAGGGGCTGATATAATAATAAGCGCAGCAGGAAGGATAAATACTGTGGGACCTTCTCATGTCAGCGGCAAGCAGATCATAGTGGACGTAGGTATAAATTTCGGAGAAGATGGAAAAATGCGGGGAGACGTGGATTTTGAGGCCCTAAAAGGCAATGCTGCCGCAGTGACTCCCGTACCCGGCGGCGTAGGCAGCGTGACGACGGCTCTTCTCATGTATCATGTAGTGGAAGCTGCTGCCTGCCATTAGATGCACCGAAGATGCCGGCATAAAGTGAAAAATAATTGCAGCCACTTGACTTTTAGCACCGAAGTATATAAAATATCAAGGTAATAAAAAATATCTAAACCTGCCGCCTCTGGTGGGTTTATCATAGAGCATTTGACGGTACGCCTTGCCGGTCAATCGCCGGGCGGCCCTTTTGGCTGAAAGGCAAAAGGGCTTGACGGGAGCTTATGCTGCAATTTGAATTTAATAAAAACGATGACGAAGAGGAGTAGATAGAGACGAGCCCTCTACAGAGAAGGAAGCCTTAGGCTGAGAGCTTCCGGGAAGGCGTTTATCGAAGGTTGCTTTCGAGTTTTATGCGAGATAATGAGGGCCCCGGAACCTGTGAGGATAAAGGGGAATAAAGGTGGTACCGCGGAAAGATCCGTCCTTTGACACGAGGGCGGTTTTTTGTTTACAGCAAGCGGTGAATCTTCGAGAGATAAAAACAGTGATAAGGAGACTTGACAGAGATGGAAAAAAATTTGGCGAAAAATTATGATCCCAGAGATTTCGAGGAACGCATCTATGAGATGTGGGAGAGCAAAGGATGTTTTAAGGCCGAGGCAGACGAGAATAAAAAACCTTTTACTATAGTAATGCCTCCTCCCAACATAACGGGACAGCTTCATATGGGCCATGCTTTAGATCAGACACTCCAGGATGTCCTTACGAGATGGAAGAGGATGCAAGGGTACAGCGCTCTGTGGCTCCCTGGATCTGACCATGCGAGTATAGCCACTGAAGTTAAAGTGGTAAATAAAATAAGAGAAGAGGAAGGTCTTTCCAAAGAAGACCTGGGGAGAGAAGAATTTCTCAAGAGAGCCTGGGCATGGAAAGAAGAATACGGCGGCAGGATAACCAGACAGTGCCGCAAGCTGGGGGACTCCTGCGACTGGAGCAGAGAACGCTTTACTATGGACGAGGGGTGCAGCAAGGCTGTAAAAACATTCTTCATAAGACTATATGAGAAAGGACTTATATACAGAGGAAACAGGCTCATAAATTGGTGCCCTCAGTGCAAAACATCTCTGTCCGACGCAGAAGTGGAACACGAGGACAGGAACGGAAAGTACTGGTATTTCAGGTACCCTGCCGCAGATGGAGGGGAAGGAATCGTGGTAGCCACTTCGAGGCCTGAGACTATGTTTGCCGATGAGGCCATAGCAGTTCATCCGGACGATGACAGATATAAGGACATGGTGGGAAAGAAGGTGATCCTTCCGCTGATGGGAAAGGAAATACCTGTCATAGCTGACACGTATCCGGATCCTGAAAAGGGTACGGGAGCCGTAAAGATAACTCCTGCTCATGACCCTAACGATTTTGAGGTCGGAGTCAGAGCCGGACTCGAGAGACCCAGCTGCATAAACGAGGACGCCACCATGAACAGCCTGGCCGGAAAATATGAGGGAATGGATCGCTACGAGTGCCGCAAGGCGTGGGTGCGCGACTTGGAAGAGGCAGGCTATCTTGTTAAGACAGAGGAAAAAGTCATTCCTGTAGGAGAATGTTACAGGTGCCATACTGTCATAGAACCTATGCTTTCCGACCAGTGGTTCGTGGCCATGGAAAAGCTGGCAAAGCCTGCTATAGAAGCCGCAAAGAGCGGCAAACTTACTCACGTTCCCGAAAGATTTGAAAAGACTTATCTGAGATGGCTTGAAGAAATCAGAGACTGGTGTATATCAAGGCAGCTCTGGTGGGGACACAGGATCCCGGCGTATTATTGTCAGGAATGTGGGGAGCTTATTGTAGCTGCCGAACTGCCTGAAAAATGCCATAAATGCGGAGGTACTGCGTTCAAGCAGGATGAAGACGTGCTGGATACGTGGTTTTCATCTGCCCTCTGGCCGTTTTCGACGCTGGGCTGGCCTGATGAGACTAAAGATCTTAAATACTTTTATCCGACAGATGTGCTGGTGACAGGGTATGATATAATATTTTTCTGGGTAGTAAGGATGGTCTTTTCCGGAATAGAGGCTATGGGAGAAGCACCTTTCCACCACGTGTATGTCCACGGTCTGGTGAGAGACGCAGAAGGCCGAAAGATGAGCAAATCTCTTGGAAACGGCATAGATCCCCTCAAGATCATAGATAAGTACGGGGCAGACGCTCTGAGATTCATGCTCACCACAGGCATAACTCCGGGAAATGATATGCGTTTTAAAGAAGACAGGCTGGAATCGTGCCGTAACTTTGCCAACAAGTTGTGGAATGCGTCCAGATTCGTTATCATGAACCTTCAGGACGAAGAGGGCAATTTCAGGGAGATGGCAAAGTGCTGTGAAAACTGCTGCGGCAAGGCCTGCGCAGATATTACGGATTTCAGCAACATAGCCCTCAAAGATGAAGATAAATGGATGATCTCAAAGGTGAATGAAGCAGTTGAGTACGTCACTATGGCTATGGAAAAATACGATCTGGCCATGGCGGGACAGAGAGTTTACGATCTGATATGGAACGAGTACTGCGACTGGTATATAGAATTAGTGAAGACAAGACTGTGGGCTGACGACGAAGAAGATAAGAAGGTGGCAAGATTCACCCTCGTAATGTGTCTGAAGAACATGCTCAAGATGCTTCATCCGTTCATGCCGTTCATAACCGAGGAAATATGGAGCTACCTGCCTCACGGCGAGGAACAGGAGGATAATCCGGAAAATTATCTTATAAAAGCGAAGTGGCCGGTTGCAAGCGCAAGCTGTATTTTCCCTTCTGCTTCTGACACTTTGGAGACGGCGATGGAGATTATAAGAGCCATAAGAAATATAAGGGCTGAGGCCGAAGCTGCTCCGTCAAAAAAACTCAGAGCGGTGATACTGCCGGCAAATAAATCTGCGCAGACTGTAAAGAGTGGAGAAGCTTATATAAAGAACCTGGCCAATATAACCGAAGTTATATTTATAGAAAACAAGTCTGAAGCTCCGGAAGAAGCCATGTCGGCAGTGACAGGAGGAGCCGAAATATATATACCTCTTGAAGATCTGGTGGATTATGAAGCAGAATATGCGAGACTTTCCAAAGAAGAAAAACGCCTTAAAGCGGAAGTCGCCAGAGCCTGCGGAAAGCTTTCCAACCAGGGATTTGTCAGCAAGGCTCCTGAAAAGGTGATAAGAGAAGAAAAAGAAAAACTGGAAAAATATGAAGATATGCTGGACAAAGTTTCTGCCAGACTTGCAAAAGTCGCAGAGAAGGCCGGCAGATAAGGAGTAAGATGACAGCAAAGAGCGATAGAGCTATAGAAAAAATACATGAATTCAGTAAATTCGGAAGCGTGCTGGGCCTTGAAAGGATGACTGAGCTGCTTTCTCTGCTGGGGGATCCTCAGGATCAGCTCAAAGTCATTCATGTGGCGGGGACCAACGGAAAAGGCTCGGTATGCAGGTATATATACAGCGTCCTTTTAGAAGAGGGATATAAGACAGGCATATATATATCGCCGTTCATAGAAAATTTTAATGAGAGAATAGAGATAGAACGAGCCTGTATAAGCGATGAAGATCTGGCCGCGTATACAGACAGGGTCCTTGAAGCTGTTTCTATTATGATAAAAGAGGGCCTCCAGTCTCCTACAGAGTTCGAAGTTATCACGGCTCTGGCCCTGCTTTACTTTAAAGAGAAGGCCTGCGACTATGTAGTTTTGGAGGTAGGCCTTGGAGGAAGCGGAGATTCCACCAATGTCTGCAGAGAGCCGTTGATGACGGTGATAACATCTATATCTATGGACCACATGGACAGACTGGGAAACACTATCGAGGAAATAGCAGCCGAGAAGGCAGGCATAATAAAAGACGGATGCCCCGTAGTTACCAGCGCCTCCGATGCGAGAGCCTTGAGAGTGATAGAAAGAACGGCTGAGGAACATAAGAGCATGTTCTTTGAAACCACAAATCTTCCTGTCAGGATAACAGAGGAGGGTATCTCCGGAAGTTGCTTTGACGTAGATATCCAGGGAGTTTCTTTTGAAGGGGTCCGTATAGCCATGGCAGGCAGACATCAGATAGATAATGCCGTCGCCGCCATGTGCGCTCTCAGTATAATGGAAGAGCGGGGAGATGTCAGAGTGAGCAGAAGAGCTCTTTATGCGGGACTTGCGGCTGCGAGACAGCCGGGAAGAATGGAAGTCTTTGCAGAAGAAAAGGGCCCGATTACGATAATCGACGGAGCGCATAATCCTGACGGAGCTAAAGCTTTGAAAGAGGCTATAGGTTCATTCTGCACAGATAAGAAGATCTTCATGGTGATAGGCGTGTTGGCTGATAAAGACGTGAAGGGAATGATGGATCATTTTACCGATATGACAGAAGACTTCATAGTGACGCAGCCTGACAATCCGCGCAGACTAAAAGCCGAAAGCCTGGCAGATATGCTCAGATCAAGAGGATGTACCTGCATAGAAGCTCCTGATATAAAACAAGCGTATAAAGAAGCATGTCAAAGGAAAGATAAATATGATGTCATAATATACGCAGGTTCACTTTACATGATAGGAAAGGTAAGAACCATGATCAGAAAGGGGGATCTATAGGAGATGCTGAAATTTACTATTAAATCTACGGACGAGTATGAACGCCTGGTAAAATTTTTCGTAGAGAATCAGCTGGAATTCGACGGAGATGAAGAGGTAGACACCGATATACTAAAATGCTGGAAAGTTACTCATACCCAGGATGTACTCATAGGAGGCTGCGTCCTGGCTCTCAGAGAAGGGAAATATATAATTGACGGTATAGCGGTAGACAAACTTTTCAGAAAATTCGGCATAGGAAAGATCATGATGGATAAAGCCGTCAAAGAAGTAAAAGAAAGAGGGGGAAGCGAGCTCTTTCTCGTGGCCAGAGCTCCCGGATTTTTCAGAACCCTTGGCTTTGAAGAAGTGGAGGCCGATAGGGCGCCTCTGTTCTTCGAATGTGCCACATGTCCTCAATATCAGAAGACATGCCATCCCGAGATAATGAGATTGGAGATAAAATAATGGACTATTCCAAATTGCTTCAGGCAATATTGGATATTGCCGAGGAAATGCTCATATGTGGAGCAGAAGTGGAGAGAGTGGAAGACAGCATAGAGCGTATGTGCGGCGCATACGGCTGTACTCGAACCAACGCCTTTATAATCACTTCTAATATACAGGTGACCTTTGAGGATCCAAACGGCAACATTATAACTCAGATAAGGCGAATAGTCAGAAATGACGTAAACTTCGACAGATTGGATTATCTCAACGATCTGTCAAGATACATATGTTCAAACAAACCTCCTTTACAAAAATTGATGGAAAAGTATGAGGAAGTGATGAACAGAAAGCAGCTTCCCATATGGGTGACGTACCTGGGAGCAGTCCTAGCGTCTTCAGGTTTTGCCGTATTTTTCGGGGGAAATATAGCCGATGGATTTTACGCCGGAGCCTTAGGCATAATAATAACTGCCGTCCAGAGAACCTTCGGGAAATATGAAAAAAATGCTCTGGCGATGGCATTTATATGCTCTGTCATAGCCGGATCGGCGGCAGTAGCAGCTATCCCCCTCGGAATAAATGTCCACATAGATAAAGTCATGATAGGGGGAATAATGCTCCTGATACCGGGAATCGCCATGACGAATTCCATAAGGGATATGCTGGCGGGAGATATAGGAACAGGCCTTCTCAGACTGGCAAATTCACTGCTCCTTGCCGCGGCCATAGCCTGCGGATTTGCTCTTCCTATGATACTGACGGGAGGTGTGACTCTATGATGATACAGATTGCGGCGGCGACCGTGGGTTCTCTTGGATTCGCCATCTTTCTGAAGATGAGAGGCAGGCAGATAGCTCTTGCAGGCCTTGGCGGCGCAGTGACCTGGGCCGTATGCCTCATATGTCAGCAGTATATAGAAGGTAATTTTATTCCTTATTTTGTCGCCTCCATATTTGTAGCTATATATGCCGAAGTGATGGCCAGAGTCAACAGAGCGCCGGCCACCATATTCCTGACGGCTGCCGCCGTTCCGCTGATACCGGGAGGAAGCCTGTATTATACTATGGCAGGTCTCGTAAACGGCGACGAGTCTATGCTCGCCGAAAGCGGCAGCGCCGCGGTGACCATAGCCCTGTCTATTTCCCTGGGGTTTGTAGTAGTATCCGTCATCACCAGATATATAAGAGCTTTCAGGGGCAGAAAAGCCTAGTCATAACTTTCCCAAAGAAATAATAAACTGTATGGTAGCGAGTTTCTTTGGGAGGGAATATATGAAAAGTACGACTGACAATGTTTACGAAACAAATAAAGCGATAGTAGCGGGCAGCGTAAGCTCGCCTCTTAAATTCAGCCATAAAACATACGGAGAAGCCTTTTACACTTTCGTCTTGGGTATAGAGAGAAGAAGCGGATATGTAGATGAGATAAATGTAATGATTTCAGAAAGACTCATATACGAAAGTTCATTGTATGAGGGAGACTTTGTCGAGATCGCAGGACAAGTGAGAACTTATAACGAAAGTATAGACGGAAGAAATAAACTGAATGTAGTGATATTCGCCCGGGAAATAGAGACTGCTCTCTCGGAAGAATATTTCGAAAACTACATTTATCTGGAGGGTTTTCTGTGCAAGCCGCCTATCAAACGAACCTCTCCGCTGGGACGCGATATCTGCGACCTGATGATCGCGGTCAACAGGATGTACAACAAGTCCGATTACATACCTTGCATAGCGTGGGGACGCAATGCGAATTATGCCGACAACCTAAAGGTAGGAACTAAAGTCTATCTGGAGGGAAGGATACAGAGCAGGGAATATAAGAAGAAATTCGAGGACGGCACGTCGGAGATAAGAAAGGCTTTTGAGATATCCATACTTAAGCTTGCGGAGGATCTCCCGGGCGAGGATGAAGAGTACTGCGGAGAATACGAATAAGAATAGCTCTCTTTCCTTGAATTTCAAAGCTCAGTATGATACAATAAATATCAACTTTTATTTATAACGGAGGACAAAGAATGTTCGATATCAATGGAAAAGACAACAGCACTTATAACATCGAAAACATAGAACTCATAAAAAAGGCTTCGCCTAAGGTAGGTGAATTCATCGAAAAAGAATATTACCGCCAGAAGAACAATGTGGAGCTAATCGCCTCCGAAAACTACTGTTCAGAAGCTGTGCTGGCGGCATGCGGCAGCTGCCTCAGCTGGAAATATGCCGAAGGGTATCCATATGTGAGGACCTCGGGCAATACAAGCCGTTATTACGGAGGAACAGAATTTGTCGATCAGCTCGAAGAATATGCCTGCGACGTATGGAGAAAAGTCTTCGATACGGATTATCATGTGAATGTACAGCCTCACAGCGGATCTCAAGCTAATTTTGCGGCATATAAGGCTATATTGAAGCCGGGAGACACAATACTTTCTCTTACTCTGGACAACGGGGGACATTTGACTCACGGTTCATCGGTAAACTTCAGCGGAAATCTGTATAACATGGTGTTCTACGATGTGGACGAAAAGGGCTATATAGATATGGAGGACGTGAGAGAAAAAGCTGTCCGATATAAACCGCAGCTGATTCTGACGGGAGCTTCTGCATATTCCAGAACCATAGATTTTGAAGCCTTCGGAGAGATAGCAAAAGAGACCGGGGCCTATTTCATGGTGGATATGGCGCATATAGCAGGGCTCGTGGCAGGAGGAGCGCATCCTTCGCCTTTCGGTCATGCCGATATAATCACCACTACCACTCATAAGACGCTCAGAGGTCCGAGAGGCGGTCTCATATTCGCAAAAAAAGAACTGGCGAAAAAAGTAGACAGCGCAGTATTTCCTTACGCTCAAGGCGGCCCGCTGGAGCACATAATAGCAGCTAAAGCCATATGCGCAGAAGAGGCTCTGAAACCGGAGTATAAAGAATATGTGAAGCAGGTGGTGAAAAACTGCAAGGCTCTTTCAGATGAATTTATAAACTTGGGATATAAGATTGTGACCGGAGGCACCGACAATCATCTCATACTGCTTGATCTTTCCGATGAACCTTTCAGCGGAAGAGTACTTCAGGAGAGATGTGATGAGATAGGCATCACTCTCAATAAGAACTGCGTTCCTTGTGAGAGACGTACGCCGAAGGAAACTTCAGGGGTGAGAATCGGAACGGCTCCGATGACCACCAGAGGATATAAAGAAGAAGATTTTATAAGAGTAGTCCACAGAATAGACCAGCTCATAAAATCTTTGAGAGAAGAATATAAATAATATCAAAAGGGCAGCTGCTTAGATGGCGGCCCTTTGTTTTAACCGATGCGAAAATGATGCAACGCGCGTTTTTAAGGGGGAAAATATGTACAAGCTTTTTATAGTAGAAGACGAACAGGGTATAAGCGAAGAGATAAAGAGGCAGGCTGAGAATTGGGGACTTGAAGTCAGATGCGCAGCTGATTTCAGAAATATCATGGCTGAATTCGCCGAGTTTGACCCTCAGCTGGTACTGATGGATATCGCGCTGCCTTTTTTCGACGGTTATCACTGGTGCAGTGAAATAAGGAAAGTGTCTAAAGTACCGATCATATTCATATCTTCTGCGTCTGACAACATGAATATAGTGATGGCCATGAATATGGGAGCTGATGATTTTATAGTAAAGCCTTTTGACGGAAGCGTTCTGATCGCCAAAGTGCAGGCTATGCTCAGAAGGACTTATGATTTCGGAGGGGCTATGCCTGTCCTTGAACATAAGGGAGCGCTGCTCAACACGGGAGACGGCTGCCTGACATATGGTGAGGAAAAACTGGAGCTCACTAAGAATGAGTACAGGATATTGCTGTGTCTCATGGAGAACAAGGGCACTATAGTCAGCCGCGAAAAGCTTATGGAAGCTCTCTGGGCCACAGACAGCTTCGTGGATGAAAACACTTTGTCAGTAAATGTGGGCAGACTAAGAAAAAAGCTGGAAACAGCCGGTCTTAAGGATTTTATTGCGACCAAATTCGGGGCAGGCTATATCATAGAATGATATTTTAAGGAGGAAGAAAAGATGAAGTTTTTTTATTCATATTTAGCCTCGCATAAGAATGTTATAAGGACGTTTGTCGTAATCGTTGCAGTATTCAGCTGTTCTTTCCTGTTATATCATCTGCCCGTCAGAGCGGTCATATACCCGTCTGTACTTTCTTTGTTGGCAGGATGCGCCATATTCTGGTTCGATTATAATAAGGCGCTGAGAAAACATAAGGAGCTTGAACGGATGAGCAGGCTTTCTGCGACGCTCATAGAATCTTTTCCCTGTAAGACTACTTATGAGGATGAAGATTACAGAAGAATAATAGAAATGCTGACAGACGAATACAGGTATCTTGAGACTGAAATGAACGGAAAGTATGAAGACATGATAGAGTACTATACCATGTGGGTCCATCAGATCAAGACGCCCATCGCATCTATGAAACTCAGCCTGCAGGGACAGGACTCTCAGCTCTCGAGAAAGCTCACTGCAGATCTGTTTCGCATAGAGCAGTATGTAGAGATGGTGATGATGTTTTTGCGGCTCAATTCAGATCATACCGACTATGTCATTGAATCTTGCGACATAGACAGAGTTATAAAGCAATCTATAAAAAAATTTTCGTCTGAATTTATTCAGAGAAGGATCTCTTTAAATTATGAACCTGTAGAAGCCGCAGTGATAACTGATGAAAAGTGGCTGTCTTTTGTCATAGAGCAGCTACTCTCAAACGCCCTCAAATATACTAAAGAGGGCAGTATATCTGTCTTCATGGAGAATGACATACTGTATATAAAGGATACAGGCATCGGAATAGCTAAAGAAGATCTTCCCAGGATATTTGAGAAAGGGTATACCGGGTATAACGGAAGAAGAGACAAGATAGCCAGCGGCATAGGACTATATCTGGTAAAGCGCATATGCGACAACCTCAACCACAAGATAAAGATCAGCTCGACTGCAGGGGAGGGAACTACTGCGGCATTGGATCTGTCCAGGGACAAACTTACGGTGGAATGACCGATATTATGACAAAAATGTCAGATTTAGATGGGGAATTGTAAGACTAATCGATTGGTTTTTGATTCCCTTTTTTGTTATGATAGTCTTGCAAGTTAAATAAAGGAGGATTTTGAAATGAGTATTTTAGAGGTTAGAGGACTCCAGAAGATATATACTGCTCGCTTCGGAGGCAATAAGGTAGAGGCGCTTAAGAACGTGACTTTCAGTGTGGAAGAGGGAGAGTACGTAGCCATAATGGGGGAATCCGGTTCGGGAAAGACTACACTGCTCAACATATTGGCAGCTTTAGATAAGCCCACCAGCGGAACGGTTTTACTGGACGGAAATGATGTTACCAGGATAAAAGAATCGGCTATAGCTGCTTTCAGAAGAGATAATCTGGGATTTGTATTCCAGGATTTCAATCTCCTGGATACGTTTTCACTGGAGGATAATATATATCTTCCTTTGGTGCTGGCCCAAAAAACGTATCAGGAGATGGCCCAGAGACTTAAACCGGTGGCAAGTGAGCTTGGTATAACTGATATTCTCAGGAAATATCCTTACGAGGTTTCAGGCGGACAGAAACAAAGAGCAGCAGTGGCAAGAGCTCTCATAACTAATCCCAAGCTTATTCTTGCTGACGAACCTACAGGGGCTTTGGATTCGAAATCTACTGACGAGCTTCTCAGGCTGTTCAGTCAGATCAACAAAGGAGGGCAGACTATTCTGATGGTTACTCATTCGGTAAAAGCTGCAAGCCATGCCAGCAGGGTGCTGTTTATCAAAGACGGTGAAGTTTTCCATCAGATATACAGAGGGCAGTGCAGCGATCAGGAGCTTTATCAGAAGATCTCAGATACCCTCACAATGGTGGCTACCGGAGGTGGCAGATGATGAGAGCAGGTTTTTATCCATATCTTGCCATCAGCGCTATAGGCAAGAATAAAAGGTTCTATTTACCTTATATATTGACATGTACCGGGATGATAATGATGAATTATATCATAGCCTTTCTGACTTTTTCCGACAGCCTCAGCGGTATGATCGGAGGGGAACAGATAAAGACTATGCTTAATTTAGGCTGTTATGTGATAGGTACTTTTTCGGTAATATTTCTGTTCTACACCAATTCATTCCTGATCAAAAAGAGAAAAAAAGAACTTGGTCTTTACAATATATTGGGGATGGGAAAGAAAAACATCGGCCTGATCATATTTTGGGAAACTGTAATAATAGGCGTTGTCGCTATGCTGGCGGGGCTTGCCGGAGGAATCATATTTTCCAAGCTGGCCGAATTGATAGCCGTCAATATGCTAAAAGGCGGCATAGATTATACCTTTACGATATCTCTTAAGGCCATCAGCGAGACGGCGGTGCTGTTTACATCCATATTTGTGCTTGTATTTCTCAACTCCATAAGGCAGGTCCATACGGCTAATCCTGTAGAGCTCATTAACAGCGTCAATGTAGGCGAGAAGCCTCCGAAATCCAACTGGGCTGTAGGCCTTTTAGGCGCTGTTATCCTTGCAGCCGCCTATTATATAGCGGTAACTATAAAGAATCCTATAGCCACTATACTGTGGTTTTTCGTAGCAGTCATAATGGTCATAGTAGCTACTAACATGTTGTTTATTTCAGGATCGGTACAGATGTGCAAGATACTAAAAAAGAATAAGGGGTATTATTATAAAGCCAACCACTTCGTATCCGTGTCTTCTATGGCATACCGCATGAAGAGAAACGGAGCCGGACTGGCGCAGATATGTATTCTTGCCACGATGGTACTGGTAATGGTAACCGGTTCTGCCTGCTTATATTTTGGAGCAGAGGACAGTCTTGAGAGCCGATATCCTCAGGATATAGGCATAAGCATAAAGTACAGGAGTTCTGACTCCTCTGATCAGATAGTGGCAGATCAAATGAGAACTGCCGCAGATGAAATATTTGAAAAAGAAGGGATAGAGCCTCAGAAGAAGATAGAATATAACGTCGCTTCTATAGAGGGCGTCCTTAAGGACGGTACTTTTGATCCCAACATGATAAGTTCTCTGGACATAGATGCAGCTGAAAACATATATGTAGCTTACTTCATGTCAGAGGAAGACTACAGCGATATAAGCGGTGAAGAGGTGAACCTGGGGCCTGATCAGGCTATGGTGTATACGGGTAAGCGCGATTATGACAAAAAGACTCTTACCCTGGCTGGAGGAAAGACCCTTGAAGTTGTCAGAGAGCTGGACGATTTTGAATACAACGGCGATATGAGTATGAACGCAGTATCTCCTATCATAATCATCGTCTCGGATGTAGAAGATGTTACTGCGCCTTTCGCCAAAATTCAGCAGGATGGGTTCTGGCTTCTGAGAAACAGCTATTATTATGGGGCTGATATACAGCAGGGAACAGATGAGGAAATTGTTCTGAATGAACAAATCAGTGCTGAGGCCGGCAAGATAAAAGAGGCCAATAGTGAGAGAGTATACAGCATAAGCAGTGAAAGCAGAGAGGCTAACAGAGAAGAGTTCTATGGAGTATACGGAGGCATATTCTTTTTAGGAATAATGCTCAGCATAGTTTTCATCTTCGCTACGACTCTGATAATCTATTATAAGCAGATTTCGGAAGGGTATGAAGATCAGTCTCGATTTGAGATCATGCAGAAGGTAGGCATGACAGAGCGGAATATAAAAAAGAGTATACGTTCTCAGATGCTTACAGTATTCTTCCTGCCTTTGGCTGTGGCCATAATACATCTTGGGTTTGCTTTCCCGATGATAAAAAATCTGCTTTTGGCTTTCAATCTGAGCAATCTCCCTCTTTTGCTCACCGTAGCGGCAGTCAGCGTGTTGATATTCATAGTATTCTATATTCTGGTCTACAGAATAACATCTAACACATATTATCATATAGTCAACGGAAACAGAGGAAGATAAAGTAAAAGAGCCTGACGGCAAGATCTTGCCGTCAGGCTCTTTGCGAACTCTCATCAGTCCTGTACGTCTATGACCTGTACCGGACAGCTTTCAGCTGCTTCGTGGGCCTTGTGAATATTAGAACGAGTAGGTTCCTTGACTGCTTCAGCCAGCCCGTCGTCAGCTATGTCGAATACGTCGGGGCATATCTCGGCGCAGAGGCCGCATCCTATACATCCGTTTCTGTCAACTGTTGCTTTCATGTTTTTCCTCCGAAAGGTAATTTTCATGATTTATCCTTTCCGCCGAAGGAGGATATTATTCATGTATCAGGATTTTTCCAAGGCTTTTTTATTATTTCACTGCGTTTTATCAGAAATGTGCGAAGAGATTTCTTATGGCTGCATAACTTTTCTTTACAGTTATTGCAGGAGAGAGCGAGATTTGTATTTTCATAAAATCTTTCGGGATGAAGCCGAAAATATATTTCCCAGTTGATGAGAAGAGCTATCGAGATGAACAGGAGACTCTGCGCATAGAAGCTTTGAAGAGGCAGCAGAGGAGTGAACATCATGGCATAGTCCCAGTTGTATATACGGCAGCTGCCGCAGCATTTGTTTTTCATCATCCATTCCTGGAACGGGCAGAAGAAGAGTATGCAGATCATATCGCATACAGAGTATGCGATAGAGATCAATATGAGAATACCGCCGTCTATGACGTCGAAAAAGAAAAGGCTGAAGATGAGCCCGTTAAGAAGAAACCAGCTTCCCGCTACTATCATCGTCGAATGGGGCGGCTCTCCGGGATTGACAGCAGCGGCAAATTCTTTTCCGGAAGGTATATAGTTTGAGCGAAACTGTTTCTGACAGCCTATACTCTCGAGCCTCGAGGGAAAGAAACGAAAGATCATTTCTACGATAAACACCAGCCAAATGAATACCATTACGGCCGGAGGGACATCAAGTCTTTCAAGAGGGCGGGGCACTCCTTTCACTCTGTCTGTCACATATATAAACGAAGCAATTAAAAAAAGACAGGAACGAAATATCAGCTTAGCGTAGTGCAGAGCTGATATACGAGAGATCGCTTTCTTTTTCGCTGTCTTATTCATGCCGGTATTATTCTCCCAATCTTGCAAAGGTTAACTTTTTACAAAAATTATAGCAGATTTTTAACTGTCTGTACAGATGATCTTCCATGCGTCTATGAGTTTTTCCACACTCCATGCGGCATTGGCCGGGGAGGTAGACGGAAGGCACGTAGCCTGTATGCCTGTTGCCTTAAAAGTGTATTTTTTGTAGAATTTGTCCGCCGTCTTTCCATTGGTAAAGATCCGTTTGACCCTGGAATTACTCAGGATAGGAGAAAGATCGTTAGCTGTGACATCTCTGATGGAACTGTCGGAACTGCCCTGTATATCGCATGAGGCGATGACGTCCCATAAGGCGATGTTGCAGGATAAGAGAAAATCTTTCTTTTCTTGGATAGTCACAGGCGTTTTGGCTCCGAACACCGCAGAGGTAACTTTCCAGAACCTGTTCTGGGGATGACCGTAAAAAAACAGCTGCTCTCTGGACTTTACGGACGGAAAAGACCCCAATATTAGTATTTTTGAATTTTCGTCATAAAGAGGCGGAAAAGGGTGTCTGATCATCTGCCGGCTCGCTTTCTAAAATAGTTTCTATATATAAAAATAAGTGAAAATCCAATAATTGTCAAGGCGGAGAGAAGGCGGCAAGGGAGGAAAACCGGCAGAAAACAAAAAACTTTTTGTCTTATCGGGGAAAAATGTGGTATATTAGATGTATCACGATAAATAGGAGGAGTTTTGTTATGAATAAAAGAGTTGCTGAGCTGATAAACGACCAGATCAATAAGGAGTTCTATTCGGCATACCTGTATCTTGAATTTGCAAATTATTATGATTCTATAGGACTGGACGGCTTTGAAAACTGGTACCGTATCCAGGCTCAGGAAGAGAGAGACCATGCCATGCTGTTCTATCAATACCTGCATAACAACGACATTAAAGTCGAGTTTAAGGCTATAGATCAGCCTGTATGCGACCTCAAGGATAAGATGGATCCGCTGAAAAAGGGACTGGAACATGAAAAATATGTTACTTCACTTATAGATGCTATCTATGCGGCGGCATATGAAGAACACGACTTCAGAACTATGCAGATGCTGGACTGGTTCATCAAGGAGCAGGGCGAAGAGGAGAAGACTGCCTCGGATATGATCACCAAGATGGAATTGTTCGGAGACGACGCTAAGGGCCTGTATATGCTCAACAGCGAGATGGCTGCCCGTACTTATACGGCTCCTTCTCTCACTCTGTAATCTGTAAGTAAGAAGAGACTTTAAAATCAAAACTCTATGCGTATTTGAAAGTTCACGCATAGAGTTTTTTGATATTATGTCAGTTTAAGCCCGTCTTTAAAAGCGTTTCCTACTTTTTCTCCCACTTTTAAATATGCGCTGTTTACAGGATCGAAGATTATCGGGTCAAATTTTGCAGGATCGATATTTCCCGCTTCATCCAGTATGGATTCATCTGCGCTGACATTGACGATCTCGCCTACCATGTGGCAGCTTTTTGCGTCATAGCTTATCAGTTTACATTCGACGGCCATAGGCAGCTCTTCTATGAGAGGAGCGTCTACGAAATCCGATTTGACAGCATGGAACCCTGCCTTTTCAAACTTATCGGGAACTTTGTTGGCCGAGACTACGCCTACATAATCGCAGGCGATGACATGGGACGCGTCGGCCATGCTTACAGTGAAAGCTTTGCGTGACAGAATATTCTTTACTGTCTTATGCCCTGCGCTGAGGCACATGGAGAGTTCCGTATTTTCGCTTATTCCTCCCCATGCCGCATTCATGGCGTCAGGTGTGCCGTCCTCGTCGTAACTGGCAATTATAAATACCGGCTGGGGGTAAGTATATGGCTTAGCTCCTAAATTTTTTCTCATTTATATACCTCCATCGTATAGATAATTATATTATAGCCGTACGACTTTATTTTTCAACACCTCATACCAGAACTTCAGAAAAAATTCACTTAAAATCACATGCTGCCAAAGGAAAACAAGGTCCGGAAAGCCGCTTAAAGCCGCCGGATCATTCATTTTCGGAGAAATTCCTGCAAGCTGTATGTGATCTAAGCAGACCGGGGGCGAGAAGGTCTTGGGCTTGGCCGGCCGTGAAAGGTCAACGAGAAATTTAAAGAACGATTTAGACGACAGCCGGATAAAAATTCTTGCATACGTACAAAACGTATGGTATAATAAATCTCGCTTGGGGCATTAGCGCAGCTGGGAGCGCGTTTGACTGGCAGTCAAGAGGTCAGGGGTTCGATCCCCCTATGCTCCACCATAAAAACCTGCAGTTCTCTGAACTGCAGGTTTTGTCTTTTTTTGCCCCCTTTTTAGAATTTAACAAAATATTTAGATGACGCTTACCGTCTTAAGGGTTCTCACTTGCCAAACGGGGGGATACTTTCAGCTTTAATCACTCTCTTTTTCATCTTTTTCTTCAGGGAGAGTATGCCATGCCGGCTTTTCTTTTGGCTGGGAGAAAAGTACCTTGATTTTGCCAAGCAGAGATTCGGTCATGTGAAACCATATCCGGCCGAAGATAAATATTACAAGAAAAAAGATCGAGATTGCTCCTATTTCTCCCAAAGTCATATATTACCTCACTTTGTGGCAAAATGCTTCATGAAAAAATCTGTAAAGGCCGCCAGTTCATCTTCCTGAGACACATATACATATAGGCTCTCATCATCGAGCCAGTCGTATGCGTTGATACCGATATACCCCTTCTTGTCAGGATAGATGACGAAGGCGTCGCTTGGGTATTTGCTGCGGTAGGCTTTGAGAATCTCAGGCCGCCGATAAAAAGATGGATCGCTGCATCCTGACAGATCCGGTACAGTAGGTACAACTGCTATAGTCTGATTGTCTTCATTCCAGCCCACGATTAGATTTCCTATCTTAGTCTTGCTTCCGTGAACGAAACCGTAGTTGAAACGCGATACGTCCTCGGTGTAGCCGAAGATGAGCCTGTAATCGTCTCCGTTTTCTACAACATGGTTGAATAGCCGGCGCATCTTTTTTGCGTTGGCGGCGCTTTTTTCCATATCCGGCTCCGGCCCTTTGAATAACTTTCCTAAAAATCCCATGATCAGTTCCTCCTTAAATTATATATCAGCAAACCGGTAAACAGGCTGAGTTCAGCCGGGATTTACACGGCAGTCTGTCAAAATAAAGATAAAACTTAAAAAAAGTATTTATTGTGAGTAAAATCAAATCCGTCTGAATATTAAGAAGAAATGAAGTATCCGGACGGATCTGGATTATTACAATATTGGATTATCCCCTTTAAGTTGCTGCAGTCGGTCTATGATGGCCTCGATCTGAAAATCTACCGTTTCACGCGCCACCTCGGGAACGAACAGGGGAAGAGTATCCGGTATGGCCCTGCACACTATCATGGCCGTCAGACTCAGATTGGTAAAAAGGGCTATACGATTTTTATCTGCTTTTATACCGAAACATTCTAATATCTTTCCAAAGAGCAGGGATTGTTTTCGGCGAAAGATCTCATAATTTTCATCGGACAGCCGTCTGAAAATCAGCTTCTGTTCTTCTATAGTCAGGACTGCTATACCGTTTTTCTCACCGTAGCAGCACGAATTGAGAAATTGTTTGACTGCCTGCCGCCAGGTTAAGGAAGGATCCTTCATCAGGCTCTTGGCATATTCGATTATCCTGGGCTGCTGCAGATACAGCGCTTCTACGATGAGATCCTCCTTGGCAGGGAAAAAAGAATAGAAGAAAGTACGAGAGATACCCACTTTTTTATAGATCTGTTCAACTGTAGTATGTTGTATACCTTGTTTTGACATCAGATCCAGCCCTGCTGCTATCAGGGATTGCCTGTTCTGCTTACGTTCTTCTTCTGAATAGGCTACCTTCGGCATTTTAATCTTCCCTCACTAATAAAAACAAAATATAATATATGTTTTTATTTTACCATGTGAAGCGCCAGGGATAAAGGGATAAATTATCTGTTCTGAAATAAAAGAAAGATTACAGGGCTCTTTTAGCCCCGGAGAGGAGATTTTGACAAAATCTGTTTTTGTAGTAAAATATATTATATACACTGAAATTAAGAGGAGAAAAAGGGGGAGAATTTTGGATGATAGAATTTAAAAATGTGACGAAAGAATTTAAAGACAAAGTCGTTTTATCTGATATTTCCATGGAAATAGAGGACAAGCATCTCACCGTGCTCATAGGACCCAGCGGATGTGGCAAGACTACCACCTTGAAGATGATAAACCGCCTGATACATCCGACGGCAGGAGATATCTATATAGACGGAGAGAATATTGATGAGCTTGATCCCGTAAAGCTGAGGCGTAGGATGGGGTATGTAATCCAGCAAGGCGGCCTGTTCCCTCATATGACTATAAGACAGAACATAGAGATCATAGAGCGGCTTGAAAAAAGGGATGCAGGCAAAATAACCGAAAACACAAAGAGGCTTATGAAAATGGTGGATCTGGATCCGGCAGAATATTTGGACAGATATCCCAGCCAGCTTTCAGGCGGACAGCAGCAGAGGATAGGAGTGATAAGAGCTCTGGCAGGTGATCCTGAGATAGTATTGTTTGACGAGCCGTTTTCTGCTCTCGATCCGGTTACGAGAAGCAGCCTGCAGGACGAGCTTCTGGAGCTTCAGGAGAAAATGGCCAAGACCATGATATTCGTCACCCATGACATGGATGAGGCGGTAAAGATCGCAGACAAGATCTGTATAATGAGAGGCGGCCATATATTGCAGTATGATACTCCGGAAGTGATACTGAAAAATCCGGCGGATGAATTCGTCGCCAACTTTGTGGGTATAAACAGGATATGGGATTCGCCCGAATATATAAAGGTCAAGGACTTCATGATAAAGAAACCTGTGACCTGCAAAGCCAATCTGAGCAGGAGCAGATGCATAAAACGTATGCATGATCATCACATCGATACTCTGATAGTAGTGGACGATTCTAACTGTATTCAGGGTATAGTGGGCAGAAAAGATCTGTTCAAAGCCAGTCCTCTGGCCGACGCCGGCGGCATGATGCATGAGGCTAATTATCTTGCATACGTAGAAGATAATATAGTTGATGTGCTCAAGATGGTAGAAGAAAGTGATGTGAGCAATGTGCCTGTGGTAGACAAAGAAGGCAGGCTGGCCGGACTTCTGACCAGCAGCAGCCTTGTATCTACCATGAGTAAACAATTCATATCAGGCGATCAGATCAGCGGCGATGCTGCGAATAAGGGGGTGAGATGATGGTATCTTTGTTTAATTATATGAGCCAGCATTTCTCTCAGATAACGGAGCTGCTGCTGGAACATATAGTGATGACAGTAATTGCGGTGGGAATTGCTATCGTCATCGGAGTTCCTCTGGGCATACTTATAAGTTATGTAAAAAAATTAAGCGGACCTATAGTAGGAGCGGCGAACGTCATTCAGGCGGTGCCCAGTATGGCGCTTTTGGGACTGGCCATACCTTTGCTGGGGATAGGAACTCTCCCTGCAGTGGTGATGGTCATAATATATTCGCTGCTGCCTATCATAAAAAATACTTATATAGGAATATCGGGCATAGATCCGGCTATGGTAGAGGCTGCCAGAGGCATAGGCCTCACCCGATGGCAGGTGCTTTATAAGGTGAAGCTTCCTATGGCCCTTCCCGTCATCATGGCAGGTGTGAGGATCTCGGCAGTTACAGCCGTAGGACTTATGACCATGGCGGCATTTATTGGAGCAGGGGGCCTGGGGTACCTGGTTTTCTCCGGAATCAGAACTGTGAACAACCTGCAGATTTTGGCAGGGGCAATTCCGGCTTGCATATTGGCGCTCATAGTGGATTTTCTGATGGGAATAGTAGAAAAGCTGGTCACGCCTATAAGCCTTCAGAAGAATTTTACTTCAGAGGTCAAAAATCTTAAAAGGAAGAGACGCCGCGAAAAGCTGGTCATAGCCGTCGCGGGCCTTCTGACAGCAGTCATATTGGTCAATTCTTTTGTAGGAAGCCTCGGAAAGGATGAAAAGAGCATCACGATCGGAAGCAAGGACTTTACAGAACAGATAATACTGTGCAACCTCTATGCCGACTATATCGAAGCTCATACGGACATCTCAGTCATACGAAAAGAAAACCTGGGAGGAAGCCAGGTCTGCTTCGAAGCCATGCGTAAAGGCGAAATAGACATGTATGTGGACTATACCGGAACCGTATTCATGAATATACTGGGCCATAACGCTGAAACAGATATGGATCTCGTATATGAAACCTGTAAGAAAGAACTTAAAGAAAAGTATGGTATAGACGTTTTGAATCAGGCTCAGCTGAACAACACGTATACTCTGGCCATGTATCCAAAAGAAGCGCAAAAATACGGAATAAAGACCATAAAAGATCTGAAAAAATATGATTCTCAGCTTACCCTTGCTTCTACTCTCGAATTTCAGAACCGCCCTGATACATTGCCCGGCCTCATAGAAAAGTACGGTTTCGATTTTAAGGATGTAGTTGGAATAGACGGCTCTCCCCGATATACAGCTTTGGAAAACGGAGAAGCCCAGGTGGTTGACGCCTTTGCTACCGACGGTATGCTGAAGAAGTTCGGGCTGATGACTCTTGAGGATAGCGACGGATATTTTCCTCCTTATTATGCTATACCGCTTATAAATGAAGATATACTGAAGGAATATCCTGAACTAAGGGATGTGATCGACCACCTGGGAGAATATCTCACAGATCAGGTCATGCAGGAACTCAATTATCAGGTTGATGAAGAGGGCAGGGACCCATCGGAAGTGGCCAGGGATTTTCTTACACAAAATGAATTGATATGAGAAAGGATGTATCTCTAATATGGATATCAGAGTCTTAGGCTATTTTCTAACCATTGCCAGGGAAGAGAATATTACAAAGGCGGCGGCTCTGCTTCATCTGACTCAGCCCACGCTGTCGCGCCAGATGATGCAGCTGGAAGAAGAACTGGGTGTGAAACTTTTCATCAGAAGCAAGCACAGCATAATCCTGACAGAACAGGGCATGCTTTTGAGGCGCAGGGCTCAGGAGATCGTATCCTTGTCAGAAAAGACGAAACGGGAGCTTATTTTAGAAGATGAAATAAGCGGAGAGATAAGCATAGGCAGCGGTGAATACTTAAACAGCAGACTTCTTGCTCGCATACTGACTTCGTTTCGTGAAAAACATCCCGGAGTAAAATATGAGATATACAGCGGCAACTCTGACAATATCAAGGAGAGGATCGAAAGAGGAGTTTTGGATATAGGTTTTCTGCTGGAGCCTGTGGACATCAGAAAATATGAATTCGTCAGGAGTCCCGTCAGAGAAGAATGGGGAGTTCTTGTATCTGAAGATTCTGATCTGGCTTTAAGGGAGCATGTTGAACCAAAGGATCTGGCCTTCAGATCGCTGATCCTTTCCGATAGGGAGATGATAAAAGGAGAACTGGTGAACTGGTTCGGAGAATATGCCGATAAGCTAAATATCATCGCCGGCGGAAATCTGCCGTATAATATGGCTGCCCTTGGAAGAGAGAATATGGGCGTCTTCTTGAATCTGAAGCTAAATTGCAGCTATGAGGGAATGAAGTATATCCCCCTCTATCCTGTTCTTATCAGCAATACGGTATTGGCATGGAAAAAGAATCAGACCATGTCGCATGCGGCAGATGCTTTAGTAGACTTTATAAAAGAATACATAAAATGCATGGATAATGATGAAATATAAGCATTTTGCATTTTTAAACGACGTATCTATACTATAGGTATCCGGCAGACGGGTACCTATATTTTTATTTGAGAAGAGGGACGAACAATTATGAATTTAGATTTTAACTTTTATAATCCTACTAAGATATTTTTTGGAAAAGAATCCATGAAATATTTATCCGAGGAACTGGAGAATTACGGACCTAATATCCTGTTGGTCTATGGAAAATCCTCCATAAAGAAGAGCGGTCTCTATGACGATATAATATCCGTGCTTAAAAAGTGCGGCAAGAACGTGACGGAGCTTTCCGGGATCAAGTCCAATCCGACTTATATGCAGATGATGGAAGGGGTAAGGCTGGTAAAAGAAAATCATACAGATCTCATCTTGGCCGTGGGCGGAGGTTCCGTAATAGACTGCGCTAAGGGGATTTCCGTATCGGCATACTGCAAGGGAGACCCATGGCAGAGATATTGGATAGATTTTGAGGATGTGGATAACGAATTAGTGCCGGTAGGCTGCGTTCTCACCATGGCAGGAACAGGATCAGAAATGAACGGCGGCTCTGTCATAACCAACGAGGAGAAAAAGATAAAGGCAGGCAGGACTTACCCTTCTAATGTCAATCCAAGGTTTTCTATTCTAAACCCTGAATATACCTTTACTGTTCTTAAAAAACAGATGGTAAGCGGCATCTTCGATATAATGTCGCATCTGATGGAGCAGTATTTTACGGGAACAGACGATAATACTACAGATTACATTATAGAAGGAATCATGCAATCCCTGATCGTAAGTTCAAGAGCAGCGCTGAAAGCCCCTGAGGATTACGAGGCCAGAAGCAATATCATGTGGTGTGCGACGATGGGATTGAATACGATAACAGGACTTTCTAAGGAGCAGGACTGGGAAGTTCACATGATCGAACATCAGGTGGGTGCTTATACGGATTGCCCTCACGGAGAGGGCCTTGCGGTCATCTCTGTACCGTATTATAGATACATTTATAAAGACGGTATAGATAAATTTGTCAGATATGCAAAGAGAGTCTGGAATATCGACACAAATGGGCTTACAAAAGAACAGGCGGCCCTCGCGGGAATCGAGGCTCTGAGAGAATTTATCAGGGAACTGGGGCTTCCTGAAACTCTAAGAGAACTGGGAGCCACCGACGAGATGTTTTCTGATATAGCAGAATCTTCTGTAAAAGGCGGAGGATATCTCAAGATGGAAAAAGAAGATATCTTAAAAGTGTTAAAGTCGTGTTTTTAAGGAGACTTTGCCATGACAAAAGAAGAGATACAAAAGTGCTGTATGATATCGGATCACATACTGAACGAATATGAAGAGATCATCAAGCAGGTAATAGGAGATGGAGGAGTGTTTAAAAAAAGCCCGGAGGGGTATGATGTAGGAATGCTCAGTTTGATGATAACTCTTCACGACGCGGGATTTTCCGAGAAAGAAACCCGAGAGTACATGAAGAGAGCACTGCAGAGAGAAGATAAGACAGAGGAACTGTTAGAAATGCTGGATGAAAAGCGGCGGCATATTCTCGAAATGATACATATTAAAGAAGAACAGCTTGACAAATTGGATTATCTGAGATTTCAGATCAAGAAGAAAAATAAAAGAGGAACAATATGAAAAAGTTACTGGCATCGATAATGGCGGTAATGCTGGTCCTGGCCATGACATCCTGCTCGGGAGGAAATTCGGGAGCCAGCGGGGATGATCAGGCAGCGCAGCAGAATACTGACGTTAGGTCTATAGTGGTCTATTTCTCCTGCACAGGTAATACAAAGGCCGTAGCAGAAGAGGTCGCTGCTCAGACAGGAAGCGAGCTTCACGAGATAGTACCTGAAGAACCTTATACCGAAGAAGATTTAAATTACAATAACGATAACTGCAGAGCCAATATAGAGATGAACGACCCTGAATCTCGCCCTGCTATTTCAAATACTATAGAAAACTTTTCAGAGTACGATACCATTTATATAGGCTATCCCATATGGTGGGGCAGCCTGCCGAGGATAATGAATACGTTTCTTGACACGTATGACTTTTCAGGAAAGACTATAGTTCCATTCTGCACTTCGGGAAGCAGCAGCATCTCTCAGTCGGTCTCTGTTATAAGAGAGGCTGAGCCGGAGGCGCAGATAAAAAAAGGGCTGCAGATAAGCTCCGCAGGCGCTGATGACAGCAGCTATGAAGTCAGAAAATGGTTAGAAGAAATCAAGTAGATCAGGAGGTATTATAGAAATGAAAAAACAGACTGCCGGAAGAGATAGTCTGGGAGAATTTGCTCCTAAATTTGCACAACTCAATGACGATGTACTGTTCGGCCAGATCTGGTCAAGAGAAGATAAGCTTTCTCTGAGAGACCGATCCATAGTGACCGTATGTATATTCATGGGTAAGGGATTGGTGGATGATTCCCTGAAATATCATCTTATAAATGCCAGAAACAACGGCCTCACCAAAGAGGAGATGGCCGAAATAATAACTCATGCGGCCTTTTACGCCGGATGGCCAAACGCTTGGGCCGTATTCAATATGGCAAAAGAAGTATATGCTGATGACCGGACAGAAACGGCTCACGGAGGAATGTTCGGTATGGGAGAGCCCAATGAGGCATATGCTCAGTACTTTAAAGGAAATTCTTATCTGAAACCGCTTACTGAACCGGGCCGCTGGGGAATGTTCATGGCTAACGTTACTTTTGAACCGGGATGCCGCAATAACTGGCATATACACAGGGCTGCCGGCGGAGGCGGACAAATACTCATATGTGTAGAAGGCGAAGGTTGGTATCAGGAACAGGGCAAGGCGGCAAGGAGCCTAATGCCGGGAGATATAGTGGATATTCCTGCCAATGTAAAACATTGGCACGGGGCCAAGAAAGACTGCTGGTTCAGCCATATAGCTATTGAAGTCCCGGGAGAAGATACTCAAAATCAATGGCTCGAACCTGTGTCAGATGAAGAATACGAAAAATTATAACAGATGCCGGCTCCTCCGCAGTTATAGGCGGAGGAGCCCCGATTTAAAGGAGGATGAGAGATAATGCCAAAGAAACTTGTAGCGTATTTTTCCGCCAGCGGAGTTACCGAAAGAGCGGCTGCCAAAGTAGCTAAAGCAGCCGATGCCGATCTGTTTGAAATAAAACCGAAGATTCCATATACGACTGAAGACCTGAACTGGATGAATAAGCAGAGCCGCAGCAGCATTGAAATGAGCGACCCTTCATCAAGACCTGAGATAGAGGAAAGAGTAGAAGGAATGGAAAAATACGATGTCGTATTTATAGGTTTTCCTATATGGTGGTACGTAGCGCCGACTATAATAAACACGTTCCTCGAGAGCTATGATTTTTCGGGAAAGACTGTAGTTCCCTTTGCGACTTCGGGAGGAAGCGGAATGGGAAATACTTGTGACGTGCTGAAAAAATCGTGTTCGGATACAACCAGATGGATGCCGGGCAAGATGCTCAACGCTGTGCCTGCCAAAGAACTCAAAGAGTGGGTGATGTCAGCCGAGTAATGCGCCGGGAGAAGACGTCATAAACTATGACAGTTTAATTTTAAATGTTTTGTGGTAAGATAGACACATAAAAGAAGCTCCGCCGAAAAAGCGGGGCCTTTACAAAACAGGAGGGAAAGAGATGTTTTATCTGACCGAAATAGAATCGCCTGTAGGTCTTATAACGCTTGCAAGCGATGGAGAGTATCTGAACGGAGCATGGATTAAAGGCCAAAAGTATTTTGCAGCAGGTCTTCCCAAAGAGACAGAATTTAAAGATAATCTGCCGGTTTTCAGGCGCTCGAGAGATTGGCTTCATGATTATTTTGACGGAAAGAAGCCGCGTCCGGATCAACTTCCTCTTCGCCCTCAGGGAAGCGATTTCAGGCAAGAGGTATGGAAAATACTTTGCCGGATTCCATACGGAGAACTGACTACCTACAAAGATATATCTCTGCAGATGGCAGAGAAACTGGTCGTCGAAACCATGTCCGCCCAGGCTGTGGGAGGAGCAGTGAGCCATAATCCTATATCAGTGATAATACCGTGCCATCGGGTGGTGGGCGCAGGCGGAAGTCTGACGGGTTATGCCGGCGGCATAGATATCAAGATAAAACTTCTAAGGCACGAAGGCATAGATATGAGGAGACTTTTTATACCGAAGAAGGGAACAGCACTGTAGATCATGCCAGCAGGAATCTTGTTGACAAAAGTAACGTCATATATTATACTTTGATTTAGTAAGCGGCGGCTAACTCGTGTTCGCCGCTTTGTTTAATAATTGAAGTTAGTAGCTTCTAACTAAAGCGATGGAGAAGATAGACATGATGATAAATAAAAGACTGATAAATACTGTCAGCGAAAGCAAAAAATACATAGCTGCCAACGTAGCTTTGCAGTGGCTTTCACTGGCGGCCAACATAGTGATGATGACTGCTGTGACATGGTTTTTGGCAGGCCTGTTTACGAAAGAAGATTCAGATAATGCCTTTGGCATCACTCTTACGGCAGTATCATATGCGGCTTTAGTCCGCTTTGCATCTTCTGTCCTTTCTGTTAAGATGGGCTACCTTTCATCCAAGGCTGTAAAGAGGACGCTGAGAGAAAAGATATATGCAAAGCTTCTGCGCATAGGAGCCTCGTACAGCCAGAAGGTTAAGACCAGCGAGATCGTACAAGTGACAGTGGAAGGGGTAGACCAGCTTGAGACTTACTTTTCGGCTTATCTGCCTCAGTTTTTCTATGCCATGATAGCGCCTTTGACGCTGTTTGCTTATATGAGCTTTATAAACCTGCCGGCGGCTGTAGTTCTGCTCATATGCGTTCCTCTCATTCCCATAGCCATCGCAGCCGTACAGACGTGGGCCAAAAAACTGCTGTCAAAATATTGGGGACAGTACACGGCTTTGGGAGATACGTTCCTTGAGAATCTTCAAGGTCTGACTACCCTCAAGATATATAAGTCGGATAAATTCAAAAATGATCAGATGAACGAAGAAGCCGAAAAATTTCGCCGTATCACCATGAAAGTTCTTACCATGCAGCTCAATTCCATATCTATAATGGATCTGATAGCTTACGGAGGAGCAGCGGCAGGAATAATAATGTCCGTTACGCAGTTTATGAAGGGCAGGGTAGACCTGGAAGGATGTCTTCTGATAATAATGCTGTCCGCTGATTTCTTTATACCTATGAGACAGCTGGGATCATTTTTTCATGTGGCGATGAACGGTATGGCGGCCAGCGACAAGATCTTTGCTTTTTTAGATCTTCCTGAAACACAGGAGGGGACTGAGAAATATCCGGTCTGCGAAGACATAGAATTGAAAAGAGTAGGATTTTCTTATGACGGCGAGAAGGAGATTCTTACAGATGTTTGCATGGAGTTTCCAAAGGGATCCTTTACTGCTATAGTGGGAGAATCGGGATGTGGCAAATCGACAGTATCAGGTATTCTCACGGGTAAAAACAGAGGATACCGGGGGAAAGTCCTGGTGGGAGGCGTTTCTTTAAGTGATATTTCGGAAGAAGAGCTCATGAAAAATATTACGTACATAAATCATCAGAGCTATCTGTTCAGAGGAACGGTCAGGGATAATTTACTCATGGGAAAGCCGAATGCCGCTGACGCAGAATTATGGGAGGCTCTTAAGCGTGTAGACCTGGATGGATTTTTGAAGAACGAGGAAGGACTGTCTACGAAGATAGAAGAAAGAGGTTCCAATCTTTCGGGAGGACAATGTCAGAGACTGGCTCTGGCCAGGGCTCTCCTTCACGACAGCCCGGTTTACATATTTGATGAGGCGACTTCTAATATAGATGTGGAAAGCGAAAACCGCATCATGGAACAGATATATTCTTTAGCGGAACAAAGGACCGTCATATTGATCTCACACCGTCTTGCCAACGTGGTCAGAGCCGGCAACATCTATGTGATGGAAAGCGGTCTTGCAGTAGAAAACGGAAGCCACGAGGAGCTGCTGAAAGAGGGAGGAGCATATAAGCGGCTCTGGACGGCTCAGCAGGGGCTTGAAAACTATACGAGAGGTGGATACGATGAATAAGAGAAGCGGATTTAAAGTTATGACAGGGCTCATAGGCATGGTAAAGCCTCTCATGGGGTACATGTTATTGGCTATATTACTGGGGCTTGCCGGCCATCTGTGCGCCGCTTTCATAACTATATTTGGAGGAATTGCCGTTCTCGACGTCATAGGAATAGAAACTGCCTTTTCTGCCCGGACCATCTTCATATCTATAGGAATTTTCGCAGTGGCAAGAGCGGCCGCCCGGTATGGAGAACAGACATGCAATCATTATATAGCGTTTAAACTGCTGGCCGTAATACGCGACAGGATATTCAGGACTCTCAGAAAGCTGTGTCCGGCGAAATTAGAAGGGAGAAACAGAGGAGATCTCATCTCTCTGATAACATCGGATATAGAATTGCTGGAGGTGTTTTACGCTCACACCATATCGCCTGTAGCTATCGCCGTATTGTTTTGCGCCGGTATGTGCCTGTTCATAGGAAGCTACAGCGTCGTTCTGGGACTCATAGCCTTGGCCGCATATCTTACGGTAGGACTGCTGATCCCTGTCATCGTCTCTAAAATGAGCGGCGACGACGGGATGAGGTTTAGATCCGGAGCGGGTAATCTCAGCGGTTATGTCCTGGACAGTCTCAGAGGATTGGGGGAGATAATCCAGTACGGAGCCGGAGAACAGAGGCTAAAGGAGATGAACGACAGAACAGACAGGATTTCGAAAGACGAAAGCAACATGAAAAGAGTGGCGGGCAGAAACGCGGCTTTCACCAATACTGTCATTCTGCTCTTCGATCTTCTGATGTTGTTTGCGGCATCGTATCTATACAGCTATGGCGGCGTGGGCTTTGAAGGAGTCGTGATACCTGTCATAGCTCTAATGAGCTCTTTTGGCCCATGTGTGGCTCTGGCCGGTTTGGGCAGCACGCTGCAGAGTACTTTTGCGGCAGGCAGCAGAGTCCTGGACATATTAGAAGAAACTCCGGCTGTAGAGGACGTGACAGGACGAGGGGAAGTAGTCTTCGACGGAGCTCGGGCCGTAAATGTTACTTTCGGGTATGGAGAGGAGACGGTGCTTTCAGATATATCCATAGATTTACAAAAAAATCAGGTGGTGGGCATCGTAGGAAAGAGCGGCAGCGGCAAATCTACTCTGCTCAAGCTTTTCATGAGGTTCTGGGAGGCCGAAAAAGGACGAATAGAAATATCGGGAGTCGACATAGATGATATAAATACAGATGATCTGAGAAATATGGAGAGCTTTGTGACTCAGGAGACTCACCTGTTCTGCGACAGCATCAGGGCCAATTTAAAGATAGCCAAATTAGATGCTTCTGATGAGGAAATAGAGCAGGCGTGCAAAAAAGCTTCTGTTCACGATTTCATCATGAGCCTGCCGGATGGATATGATACCAAGGTAGGCGAGCTGGGAGATACGCTGTCCGGAGGAGAAAGACAGAGGATAGGTCTGGCCAGAGCGTTCTTGCATGACGGGGACTTTATGCTTTTAGATGAACCCACCAGCAATCTTGACAGCCTCAATGAAGCAGTCATACTCAGATCTATAGACAGAGAGAGACAGAACAAGACTGTAGTCTTAGTATCTCACAGGCAGTCTACTGTGAAGATCGCTGACAAAGTCTGTTCCGTCGAAAAGGGAAGGATGAGCTTGAGATGAGAGGGACGGCAGAAGATAAAAGGAAAAGAGAGAAAGAGGTCGTAGAATTGATGATCTCTGTGTATTGCAGAAAAAACCATGCTGAAGCAGTTAAAGACGGAGGACTTTGCGCCGAATGTTCCTCTCTCAGAGAATATGCCAAGAGTAGAAGCGACAGATGTCCTTTTATGGAGACTAAGACTTTTTGCTCTAACTGCAGAGTACACTGCTATTCGCCTGATATGAGGCAGCAGATTAAAAAAGTGATGAGGTTTTCGGGGCCCCGGATGATAATATACCATCCGGTAATGGCAGTACGTCATCTTATAGAAAGTAAAAGAGAAAAGAAAAGATTGGAGAGGGAAGATGAATGTTAAGAAGATAGTTTACACTGCGGTAGGATGCTTGGGGCTGGGTCTTGGAGCCGTAGGGGCAGTTGTGCCTCTGCTGCCGGCATTTCCGTTTCTGCTTTTAGCAGCGATATGTTTCGGGAAAAGTTCTGAAAAGCTCAACGACTGGTTTCTCAATACAAGACTATATAAAAACAATCTCGAAAGCTACATAAAAGGAAGAGGCATGACCCGCGCTGCCAAGATACGTCTCATTATTACAGTCACCGTGCTGATGTCCATAGGCTTTGCAGTGCTGAGAGGTATTCCGGCAGGAAGGATAGCTCTGGGATTCATATGGATATTCCATGTCTTGTATTTTATGCTGGGAGTCAAGACTATAAAAGAAGATGTGACCTTGGAAGAGGCCGCGGAATGACAATTGATAGTTCAGCAGACAGAATATTTCCCGGAATATGGCTCATATCCGAATCTCATGATGAGAAGACCGGCAGGCTGCCTGATATAGACATCAGAGGAAGTCTGACAGAGATATGCTACTGTGCAGAAGGCCGGATGTCGATCTCTATAGGAGAAAGATCTTTTTTCCTCATGGAGGGAGATCTTTTCGTAGCTGTCGGAGACAAGTTCCCTCCGGAGAGAGATTTTTCCGCCGGTTGTTTCAGAGGAACGACTGTGGTAATAGATACCGACTTTGCTCCCTGCTGTCTGTCGTGCATATTGGAAGATGTAGATATACAGCTCAAAGGAATAGCAAAAAGACTGTGCGGGAGAGACGGGGCGTGTATCATAAGAGGAGATAAGGGCATAGCGCAGATTTTTTCAGAACTTTGCAATACTCCTGAAAATTACCGAAAAGGCTTCATAAAAGTCAAGATCTTGGAACTCCTGCTGGTATTGAGCGCCATGAACTGTCAGGATTGCAGACGAAATCAGACTCTCTCTAAGACCCAGGCGGCAGCCGCCGAAAGAACTGCGTCTTATATAGCGGAGAGACCTGAAAGCAAAATGACTGTAGCGGATCTATCCAGGCAGTTTAATATATCTCAGAGCCATCTTCAAAATGCTTTTAAGAGCGTTTACGGAGTCACTATCTATTCTTATATAAAAACTATGAAGATGCGATCTGCGGCCCGGCGGCTGATCGAGACGGAACTCTCGGTTCTGGATATAGCGGCCGAGTATGGATATGATAATGCCAGCAAGTTTGCTTCCGCTTTTAAGCAGGTGATGGGAATATCGCCGGCAGAGTATAGAAAATTGGGCTTTCTCAGGGCAGCAGAGTGAGATGATGGTTGAATGAGAGTCGTTTTGGAGTAAAACTGTATTGTTTTGGAGTGGAAAAAACAAGAGGACGATATTATACTGTAATAGAACCTGATTATAGAAGGTTTTTATTTTAGATATTGAGTTAGTTAGAGCTAACTGATAGGCGCTTCTGATCGCATGATCTCCCAAGACGTAAGCCATTTCCTTTTGTATGCGGGGGAGCGCCGGATTCATCGAATTTGAAAGGTAGGTTATAAAATGAGCAAAGTTGCAGTAGTTTATTGGAGCGGAACAGGAAACACGGAAGCCATGGCCGAAGCCGTGCTGGAAGGAGTCAAAGAAGCCGGCGGAGAAGGCGTGATGATGATGTGTACTGATTTCGATGTTTCTATGATGGACTCTTTTGACGCTATAGCGTTCGGATGTCCTTCCATGGGCGACGAAGTTCTGGAAGAAAGTGAGTTCGCTCCGGTGTTTGAATCCTGCGAGACTAAATTATCAGGAAAAAAGACGGCTCTTTTTGGGTCTTACGGATGGGGAGACGGCCAGTGGATGAGAGACTGGGAAAAGACGTGCAAAGAAGACGGCGCAGTCTTGGTCTGCGACGCCGTCATATGCAATGATGCGCCGGATGACGAGGCTAAGAGTGACTGCAGAGCGCTGGGAAAGGCGCTGGTGTAAGCGCAGCGAAAAATGAGGTCGTTTTTAAAGACGAACCTGATACATATGAAGATCACGACCGCCGGTTGTGAAGATAGCCCCTTTTGTCAGACAAAGTTCTAGAGAAAGGGGTTTTTCTATGCCATCAGTTTGCCATCAAAAATTCCCGCAAACCTTCGAATTTTTTGAAAGACCGAGACTTTCTTTTCCCATAGCAAAAGTCGCGTTCGCCTGTATTATAGATTTGCCGAATAGAAAAAGGCAGGCCGAATAAAGGAGGGTCCGACTGACAGGTTAGGTTTTTTATATTTGGCTTTTTGCCCTTTTTGTGCTAATATAAACTATGTATAGTTGTGCCCAGTAAGAAGGAGGAAATTATGAAGATCATACTTGACGGAATGGGCGGAGATAACGCGCCGTTTTCAGTAGTCGAAGGGGCGGTACTCGCTTCAAGAGAAACACAGCATCACATATGTATAATAGGACAGGAAGAGCTGATAATACCTGAACTTAAAAAATATAAATATGAGAGTGAGAAGATCAGCGTAATAAACGCAACGCAAGTAATCTCCAACGATGACGCTCCCGTCAGAGCCGTCAGATCCAAAAAGGACTCTTCTATAGTGAAAGGCATCAACATGGTCAAAAACGGAGAGGGAGATATATTCATCTCTGCCGGATCCACCGGAGCCCTTCTTGCAGGCGGGTTATTTATCTTAGGCAGGATACAAGGTATAGACAGGCCCGCTCTGGCCAGCGTGTATCCCATAGTAGGCGGCATACCGTCTCTTCTGGTGGATGCGGGAGCCAATGCTGACTGTAAGCCTAACAATTTGTTAGAATTTGGCATAATGGGAAATATCTATATGGAAAAAGTTATCGGAAGAAAAGACCCGAAAGTGGGACTTGTAAATATAGGCGCAGAGGCGGCTAAGGGCTCTACGCTGACTAAGGCCGCATACGATCTTCTGGAACAGAGCCATCTCAATTTTATAGGAAATGTAGAGGCCAGGGAGGTGCCTAAAGGAGCATGCGACGTCATAGTAACAGACGGATTTACAGGCAACGTGCTCCTGAAACTTACAGAAGGACTGGCTTGGAACATTCTGCAGGTCATAAAGAAAAAATTTACAGACGGAGTAAAAGCTAAGCTTGGAGCGGCCCTGCTGATAGACAAGATGACAGAACTAAAGCAGGAGTTCGACTACTCGGAATATGGAGGAGCTCCTATACTCGGAGTGAGGGGACCTATCGTCAAAATGCACGGCTCTTCAAACGCCAACGCTGTCAAAAATACTATCCTCAAGGGGATACCTTACGTTTGTGAAAACGTAGTCGATACCATTCAAAACTCCGTGCTGGAGATCGAGGAGATTACTTTAAGTGAATATTAGCAAATTTGAATCAGAGATAGGACATAAGTTCAATAACAAGATATATCTGGAGAGAGCTCTTACCCACAGCTCGTACAACAGAGAAAAGAATACGAAGCATCAGGACAACGAAAGACTTGAGTTTTTAGGCGACGCTTTTTTTGACGCTATAGTCAGCGCAGAACTCTTCCATCGTATAGACGGAGGGACAGAAGGAAAGCTGACTAAGACCAGAGCCCTCATAGTATGCGAGGATTCTCTGGCCAGAGCAGCCAGAAAATTTGAGCTGGGAAAATATATATTCATAGGACGCGGCGAGGAGATGGCCGGAGGAAGAGACAGAGACTCTATTTTGGCAGACGCTCTGGAAGCAGTGATAGGAGCCTTGTATCTTGACGCAGGATACGAAGTCACCAAACGTTTTGTTTTAAAAACCTTTGACGATATAATAAAAGAAGCCGTGTCAGGAAAGTTGTTTTCCGATTATAAGTCGGAAATACAAGAGAAACTCCAGAAAAGCGGAAAGAACATTTCCATAGTATATAAGACGGACAGAGAAGAAGGCCCTGCCCACGATAAGACATTTTTCGTCCATCTCTCATATGACGGAAACATCTTGGGAGAGGGCAGCGGAAAGAGCAAAAAAGAAGCGGAGCAGAACGCGGCAAAAGAAGCCCTTGCACGCTTGAACAGGAGCGAAACGGATGTATTTTAAAAGGCTGGAAATGCACGGGTTCAAGTCATTCGCAGAACCTGCTGTCATAGAGTTTCATGAGGGTGTTACGTGTATCGTCGGTCCTAACGGAAGCGGAAAGAGCAATATAAGCGACGCCATAAGATGGGTGCTGGGAGAACAGAGTCCCAAGATGCTCAGAGGCGGTAAGATGGAAGAAGTCATCTTTTCCGGGACTGCAAGCAGAAAGTCCAGAGGTATGGCGGAGGTCACTCTTGTCATAGACAATACGGCAGGCATACTGCCCATAGATTACAATGAAGTAGCCATAACCAGGAGAATGTACCGTTCGGGAGAAAGCGAATATCTGATAAACAACAATCAGTGCCGATTGAGAGACGTACGGGAACTGATAATGGATACCGGCATAGGTGTAGACGGCTATTCTATAATAGGACAGGGTAAGATATCGGAGATAGTCAGCAGCAAACCGGAGAGCAGAAGAGAGATCTTTGAAGAAGCTGCCGGCGTTGTAATGTACAAAAGCAAAAAAGCAGAATCCGAGAGAAAACTTGATTCTGCCAGAGCCAACCTTGAAAGAGTCAACGATATAATAGGTGAGATAGAAAGCCGTATAGACGGCCTCAGAGACGACAGCATCAAGGCAGAGGAATATCTGAAGCTCAAAGAGCGTTTTAAAGAACTTGAGATAAACATAACTCTGAAAAATATAGAAAAACTCGAAGATGTCAGCCAGACAGTCAGAGAAGATATAAGCCGTCTTGGGGCAGAAATAGAAAAACTCTCACAGGAGAAACGTATTCTTGATGAGAAGACAGCTCAAAGCAGGCAGAAAAATGAAAATCTGGAACAGCTGGGTAATGAGGCCAGGGACAAGCTGGTAGCCGGAATAGAAGAGATAAGCGCTCTCACAAACAAGAGCCAGATGAAAGCCGAAAGGCTGAGCTCACTTGAGAGAGACGCCGAAAGAGTCGAAGGGGAAATCCAAGAGTTAAGACAGAAGAGAGACCGGGAAGCTGAGAACGCAGAACGCCTTTCAGATCAGGGAAAAGAGATAGAAGACAGACTTTCTGCGGCCGAGGAGGATCTGAAAGAAAAGATAGAAAATGCTGCAGCGATAAACTCGAAGCTGTCGGAAATTCTGGCCGGCATAGATGACAACAGAAACAAGATGTACGAATTGTACAATATGGGATCGTCTAAAAATTCAGAGGCCAAGAGCATGGAAAGCTACAGGGCTTCTCTCATGAAGCGAAAAGAGCAGATCGGCCAGGAGAGCAAGAAACTGTCAGAAGACCGAAAGACCTGGGAAGAAGAGATAAGAACCCAGGAGGAGAAAAGCGGACGGATCAGAGAGAACCTTTCGGATCTTAAAAAAGCCGCAGAAGAAAACAGGAAGAAATTCCTCAGGCTTACAGAAGAGAAAAATAAAATCGAAAAAGAACTGAGCCACATCAATATAAAGATGAGTCAGATCAACGCCAGAAAGAAGACCATCGAAGAGATGGAGAACAATTACGAGGGATATAACGGCGCTGTCAGATTCGTGATGAAAAGCAGCCTCAGAGGCATAGAAGGAGTGGCGGCAGAACTCATGGAAGTTCCCGGAGGCTTTGAAGTGGCCATAGAGACTGCTATGGGAGCATCTATGCAGAATATAATATGCCAGAAAGACAGCGACGCTAAAGAAGCCATAAAGGCCCTTAAAGATAACAGAGCGGGACGTCTGACTTTCCTTCCTATGGCATCCATAAGAGGAAATAAGGCTGCCCTTCCTCCTTCGGTGACATCTTCAGGAGGATATATAGGTCTGGCCTGCGATATAGTCAAGTACAGCGACAAATATGACGGCGTGTTTAAGTATCTGCTGGGCAGGGTGGCTATAGTCAGAACAATGCAGGACGCCATCGACCTTTCCAAGAAGGCCGCTCTTAGATTTGTCACAGTCGAGGGAGAGATCGTCAACGGACAGGGAGCCATCACAGGCGGAAAATATAAAAATGCCACGGCTAATCTGCTGGAAAGAAAGAGCGAGATAGGACGTCTGACAGACCAGATAAGAGAAATTTCTCAAAAAAGCAACGTACTCGAAAGAGAGCGCGGCGCTTTAGAATCGAATATATCGGCTGCGAGGGAAGAAAAAGAAGAACTGGAGGCAAGAGAAAAATCTCTGCAGATGGAATTCTTCGATATCGACGCTCAGCTCAAGACTATGAAGGCCGGATTTATTGAGATGTCCGGAAGCGATCAGCGTTATACCCAGCAGCTTCTTTCCATAGATAAAGACCTCAGAGAGGCTCAGGAGACTGCACAGAGACTTACTGCTGAAGCAGAAGAATGTCAGAAGGCAGGCGAGGCTGCCGCAGCAGAAATCACAAAACTTATGGAGGAACATGACACATTAAAAGAAACAGCCGATAAGGCTGCGGATGATATAACTGCCACCAGGATAGAAAAGAACAAACATGATTCAGATAAGGAAAATCTGATGAAGCTTCTGAACAGAGTCAAAGACAGCATGAGCGAGATAGAGCAGCAGATAGAGGCAAAGAGCCTGATGCTGAATCAGTTTTCAGAAGAGAAGAAGTCTATACTTTTGGGCTCTGAGGATGTGGAAGAAAGAGTAAAAGCAAAGACCCAGGAGAAGCTCATGCTTGAAGAGTACATAGCAAGAGTAACAGAAGAGAGAGGCCGGCTTTCGGCTGAAATAGAGGAGATGGCAGAGAACCAGGCCAAAGCGGCGGAGACTCTCAATTCTTATCAGGATCAGAAATACAGCCAGGAGATCAGAGCAGCCAAAAATGAAACTCAGCTTGATACTCTTAAAGAAAAGCTGTGGGAGGATTTCGAGATATCATATCTTCAGGCCATAGAATTCAAAAAAGAGGACTTTGCCATGTCCCCTGCCCAGAGAGAGAGCAGAGAGATAAGAAACAGACTGAGGGAACTTGGGGATGTGAACGTGGGCGCTATAGCCGAATATGCTCAGGTAAGCGAAAGATATCAGTTCCTGATTGAACAGAGAAGCGATATCACCGGCGCCATGGATCAGCTTAAGGCTATAGTGGACGATATGGAGAGAACTATAAAGATTAGGTTCAAAGATAATTTTGACAAGGTAGTGATAAACTTTGAAGAAATATTCAGGCAGCTGTTCGGCGGAGGGCATGCAGAACTCAGACTTGATAACGAGGAAGATCCTCTAGAGGCAGGTATAGAGATAGTCGCGCAGCCTCCCGGAAAGAAACTGCAGAATATAAATCTCATGTCCGGCGGCGAGAAGACTATGACGGCTATAGCTTTGATGTTTGCAGTGCTTAAGACAAGACCTACTCCGTTCTGCATACTGGACGAGGTGGAAGCGGCTTTAGATGACAATAATATAGATAGATTTTCGAAGTATCTGCGCAATTTCCACGATATACAATTTGCTATAGTAACTCACCAAAAGGCGACCATGGAGCATGCCGACGTGCTCTACGGAGTCACGATGCCGGAGCATGGAATATCCAAAGTATTGTCTCTGAGACTCGGAGACGATTTTGACTTATAGCCGACGCCGGCCGCCGGCTCTGCGGGAGCCGGGCTCCGATTTATAGATTTGAAGGGGGATCAAGAATGTCACTTTTTAAAGAAAAAAAATCATTTTTCGGAAGGCTGTCCGAAAAGATAAGCGATGTCATAATGGCCAGGGCCGAGGTAGACGAGGATCTGATGGATGAGCTTGAGGAAATACTCATAACTTCCGATATAGGTATGGATACAACCATGACTATAATGGAAAGGCTCAGGGATACAGTAAAGAACGATTATATAACCAGCCCGGAAGGGATAAAGACCGCCCTGAAAAAGATAATGACAGATTTAGTGGATAAAGGAGAAAGACATCATATCTCTTCAGAGACTCCTCTGGTCATCTTAGTCATAGGCATAAACGGCGGCGGCAAGACCACCACCATAGGCAAGCTGGCATATAAGCTTAAGCAGGCGGGCAGAACCGTCATGCTGGCCGCGGCAGATACTTTCAGGGCCGCCGCCGCTAAGCAGCTGGTAATATGGGGAGAAAGAAATAATATAAATGTAGTACACCATCAGGAAGGCGCAGACCCTTCTGCGGTTATATACGACGCTATTCAGTCGGCTAAAGCCAGAAAGACAGACGTGCTCATATGCGATACGGCAGGTAGACTGCAGAACAAGAAAAATCTGATGACAGAACTTTCAAAGATGAACAGAGTGATAGAAAGAGAGTTCCCCGAAGCAAAGAAAGAGACGCTGCTGGTGCTGGACGCCACCACAGGTAAGAACGCCGTCTCTCAGGCCAGAGAGTTTGGCCAGGTGACAGATATAACAGGTATCGTTATCACTAAACTGGACGGAACTGCCAAAGGAGGCATCGCTGTCACAATCGCCGATGAATTCGATATGCCTATCAAGTATATAGGCGTCGGAGAGGGAATAGAGGATCTTAAGGAATTCGTTCCCGAAGAGTTTATAGGAGGAATTTTCGATGAGTAAACCTATAGTCGCCATAGTCGGCAGACCGAATGTAGGAAAATCAACATTCTTTAATAAAATAGTAGGCAGACGTGTCTCCATAGTGGAAGACACTCCCGGTGTCACCCGTGACAGAATATATGCAGAAGCCGAATGGAACTGCGTTCATTTTGCCCTGATAGATACGGGAGGCATAGAGCCTGAAAGTCAGGACGTGATACTTTCGCAGATGAGACAACAGGCGCAGGTGGCCATGGATATGGCTGACGTCATACTGTTTATAGTGGACGGCAAGGAAGGCCTTACTACGGCAGACAGAGAAGTGGGCATGATGCTGATGCGCACGGGAAAACGTGTGATTCTGGTGGTCAACAAGATAGATAAGCCTACAAGGCTTCCCGATGACTTCTATGATTTTTATGAACTGGGACTGGGAGAGCCTATACCTGTTTCCGCCGCCAACATGCTCAACTTCGGCGATGTGCTCGACGAGGTAGTAGCCAGCTTTCCCGAAGGCTCCGATACAGAAGATGATGAGACCATAAAGGTAGCCGTGATCGGCAAGCCTAACGTGGGAAAATCCTCTCTGATAAATTGCATTTTAGGCGAGAGGCGCGTGATAGTATCGCCCATAGCCGGAACTACCAGGGACTCGATAGACACTCCCTTCGAAAAAGACGGAGAAAAATATATACTCATAGATACTGCCGGCATCAGGAGAAAAAACAAAGTAAACGAAGACATAGAACGCTACAGCGTCGTCAGGGCTGTTGCGGCCATCGAAAGATGCGACGTATGTATTTTGATGATAGACGCAGCAGAAGGCCTTACGGAGCAGGATAAGAAGATAGCAGGAGTAGCTCACGAGGCCGGAAAAGGTATCGTCGTAGCAGTGAACAAATGGGATCTCATAGAAAAAGAGACCAACACCATGCGCGATTTCAAAAAAGAAATACAATCGGAGCTGCTTTTCATGTCTTATGCTCCTGTCATATTCATATCCGTGGCAGAAAAACAGAGGATATATCAGGTGCTGGAGATGGCTGAATATGTGGCCCAAAAGAGGGCTATGAGAGTCCCTACAGGACAGCTAAACAGTCTCATACAGGATGCGACGATGATGAAACAGCCTCCTTCGGATAAGGGGAAGAGACTGAAGATATATTATGCCACTCAGGTGGCAGTAAAGCCGCCGCTGTTCAGCTTCCAGATCAATAAGAGGGATCTGATGCATTTTTCCTATGCGAGGTATCTGGAAAACAAGATAAGAGAAGGGTTCGGATTTGAAGGCACTTCTATAAAATTCGTATTCAGAGAGAAAGGCGAAAAGGGAGAATAGCTATGTCCGTGATAAAATTTGTCATATGGGTCACTGCAGCTTATTTCATAGGAAACATATCGCCGTCCATATTGCTGGGAAAGGCTAAGGGCGTAGATATTAAAAAAGAAGGAAGCGGCAATGCGGGAACTACTAACGCGCTGAGAGTGCTGGGCAAGAAAGCTGCCGTCATAACTCTCATCATAGATGTGTGCAAAGGCGTTATGGCCGTATACCTGGGAATGAAATTCGGTAACTATACCATAGGAACGGTATGCGCTCTGGCGGTATTCTGCGGCCATGTGTGGCCCTGCTTCTACAGATTCAAAGGCGGTAAAGGAGTGGCCACTGCTTTCGGAGCTATTCTGGCGGTTCAATGGTATCTGGCGCTCATGGAACTTCTGGTGGTAGCCGTCGGACTGGCGGCAACTCAGAGGATGTCGGTAGGCTCTTTGCTGGCCGCCGCATCGTTTCCACTGCTGTGCTGGCTGTTCGAGCCGGGATTTTTGCCGGTGGGCTGTGTGATGGCCGTAATAATAATTATCAAACATATACCTAATATAAAGAGACTCATAAAGGGCCAAGAGCCGAAGTGTTTTCTAAGAAGGAAGAACAGATATGAACAATAAAATAACCGTCATAGGGGCCGGCAGCTTCGGCACTGCTCTTGCCGTGACGCTTACAGACAAGGGCTATGATACTTCCATATGGGGAAGAAAAAAATCTCAGCTGGCGCTGATGGAAGAAACGAGAGAAAATCCTCATTACCTTCCGGGCATAAAACTTCCGAAAGAACTGAAGATGATTCATGACATGAAAACTGCCCTGAAAGACGCAACAATAGTTGTATTTGCCGTACCTGCTCAGAATTTCAGAAAGGTGTTTGAAGAAGCGGCCGTATATATGCCTTCTGACGCTGTGGCCGTAAATGTGGCTAAAGGAATAGAAAAGGGCAGTCTGATGAGACTTTCTCAGATAGCCATGCAGATAAAGACAGACGTAAAGTATGCTGTCCTTTCAGGGCCTTCCCATGCTGAGGAGATCGCAAGAAAGCTGCCTACGACTGTAGCCGTAGCCTCAGCCGACAGAGAGACAGCTTTGATGATACAGGATATCTTCAATACGGAAAGATTAAGAGTATATACCAACGATGACATGACAGGCGTGGAACTTGGCGGAGCTCTTAAAAACATAATAGCACTGGGTGCAGGCATATCCGACGGAATGGGATTCGGAGACAATGCCAAAGCCGCCATGATGACAAGAGGACTGGTAGAGATGTGCAGGCTGGGCTGCGCCATGGGCGCCGATATAAATACTTTTTCAGGCCTTACCGGCCTGGGAGATCTGATAGTTACATGTACCAGCATACATTCCCGGAACAGGCGGTGCGGTATACTCATGGGAAAGGGAATACCGGCGGCGGAAGCTGCAGAAGAAGTGGGAATGGCAGTCGAAGGCATATCAACTGCGCAGGCGGCAGAATCTCTGGCCAAACAGTACGGCATAGAGATGCCTATAACCGAGAGCATATGCGCTCTGATAAGAGGTGAAATGCGGCCTGAAGAAGCGGCTTCACTTCTCATGGGACGAAAGACAAAAAATGAGATGCACATATTTTGAGTATTGGAATGGAGAAAATTTTGGAGAGACCGAGGAAATTTCACATCACGACTTTCGGCTGCCAGATGAATGAACACGATTCTGAGATAATGGCCGGAATGTTGTCAGAAAAAGGTTATGAGCAAGCTTCTTCAAGGGAAGAAGCCGACATAGTGATCTTCAATACGTGCAGTATAAGAGAAAATGCAGATAAACGTTTTTTCGGCACGTTGGGACAGCTTAAAAAGAGAAAAATGGCAGATAAGGCGGAATTTACCGTATGTGTATGCGGCTGTATGATGCAGCAGCAGCACATAGTAGACACCCTCAAGGAGAAGTATCCTTGGGTGGATGTAGTATTCGGCACTCATAATCTTCATAAACTGCCGCAGTTATTGGAGAATCTCTATGCGCAGCAGAAAAAGCAGTTTGAGATATGGCCCGAGGGCGGCGATATAGTGGAAGAACTGCCGGCCAGGAGATTATTCAGGCATAAGAGTTTCGTCAATATCATGTACGGTTGTAATAATTTTTGCAGTTACTGTATAGTGCCTTATACGAGAGGGCGGGAGAGAAGCAGAAAGCCGGAGGAGATAGTCAGGGAAGTGAAGTCTCTGGCAAGAGACGGGGTAAAAGAGATAACTCTTCTGGGCCAGAATGTGAATTCGTATAAAGGATGCGGACGAGACGGACAAGCCGATTTCACCGATCTGATATACATGCTGGCAGAGATAGACGGGATAGAGCGCATACGGTTTATGACCAGCCATCCCAAAGATCTGTCGGACAAGCTGATAGACGCCTTTAAAAATTGCGACAAGCTGTGCAAATACATACATCTTCCGGTTCAGTCCGGCTCAAACAGAATTCTTAAGGCTATGAACAGGAAGTATACCAGGGAGGCGTATTTGGAACTGGTGAGAAAGCTCAGGGAGGCAGTTCCGGGCATAGCTATTTCCACAGACATAATCGTGGGCTTTCCGGGAGAGACCGAGGAGGATTTCGAAGATACCTTGGATCTTGCGCGCCGCGTCGGCTATGATTCGGCTTTCACTTTTCTGTATTCCATAAGACAGGGAACGCCGGCAGCCAGAGCCGAAGACCAGATTCCGGAAGAAATAAAACATGAAAGATTCAACAGGTTGGTGGAGGTCATCAACGAATCTTCGGCGGAGAAAAACCGCCTGTACAGGGGTAAAACGAAGATGGTCCTGGTAGATGGGATCAGCAGAAGCAAAGAGGGGACATGTGAGGGCAGAACGGATGAATTCAAGCTGGTAAACTTTGAAGGAGATCCCGGCCTTGCCGGCAACATAATTGCCGTAAAAATTACTGATTCGAATACTTTCAGCCTATCAGGCGAGAGAGAATAAACTAAGCTGATATAAATGCGGTATATTTGCAGGAAAGGATAAGTAATGAATATTTTTTCAGTCATAAGTCTTCTCGGCGGTCTGGCAATGTTCCTCTACGGTATGGAGGTGATGGGAGCCGGACTGAAAAATGCTTCGGGGCCTGCCCTGAAAAAAGCCTTGGGAAAGGCGACGCAAAATGTAGTTTTCGGCGTAATAACGGGTATGCTGGTGACAGCCGTGATTCAAAGTTCAACGGCTACCATAGTATTAGCCGTAGGTCTCATATCTGCCGGAATACTGACTCTAAAACAGGCGGTCGGGATAGTCATGGGAGCCAACATAGGAACTACTGTGACGGCTCAGATAATCAGGCTCATGGATATAGATTCGGGCGGCAATATCGCGCTCGAATTCATCAAGCCGTCTACGCTGGCGCCTCTTTCCATGTTCGTGGGAATTCTTCTGATAATGTTCATAAAGCTGCCCAACAGCAAGACTAAGGGCGAGATTTTTATGGGATTCGGCGTATTGTTTTCCGGCATCATAAATATGACGGCGGCCGTATCCCCTCTTTCCGAATCACAGATGTTTGTGGATCTGATGGCCAAATTCAGCAATCAGCCTATTCTTTCTATTCTTATAGGGATGGTACTTACGGTGGTGGTCCAGAGCTCTTCGGCCATGGTAGGCATATTGCAGGCATTATCGGCTACTGGCGCCATAACTTTTAATCTGGTGTATCCTATGATAATGGGAATAAACCTGGGAACCTGCGTAGTAACATTGTTTATCTGCTCCATAGGCTCTTCTAAGGACGCTAAGCGGATAGGCATAGTACATATACTCTTTAATACTATAGGAACTTTCCTATTCATGATCGCGATGACGCTGATTCATTCTCTGGGAGGTTTTCCTAATTTATGGGACAGCGTTGTAAACAGCGGTTCCATAGCTAATTTCCAGACTCTGTTTAATCTCATAACGGCTATCGTGCTGGTGCCGTTTGCCGGAAAACTTGTAGACGCATCTCAGAGGATCATCAAGGTTACGAAGATGGACGAAGAGGACAGAGCGGACCTTGAAGTTCCGGACGAAAAGCTTTTCGAAGTTCCGGAAATGGCTATTTCAGAGGCAGGTAAGGCCATCGCCCACATGGGAGAAGTTGCTCTGAAGAATTTGAAGAGAAGCTGCAAACTCCTGTATGTATATGATGAAAACCGAGTATCGGTAATAAATGAAAATGAAGACAATATGGATTTATTTACCGACTCTATGGATACTTATCTTGTTAATCTTTCAAAATTCGTTGAGACTGACAGCGACAGCCAGAGAGTCAGCACCATGATGCAGACTTCTACCAATTTTGAGAGGATAGGAGACCACGCTATGAATATCATGGAAGTAGCTCAGAACATAAGGGGAGGCAAGCTGGAATTCTCAGATTCGGCAAAAGAGGAACTGGAAAAAGTAAAAGACGCCATATTCGAAATAACTGCTATAACGGTTGAAGCCTTCTCCTCTATGGACAGCGATATAGCCAAGCGCGTAGAACCTCTGGAAGAAGTCATAGACGATATGGTGATTACATTAAAGAACCGGCATATAGAAAGACTTAAGAGAGGAGAGTGTACCACGGCCACCGGCATGGCTTTCGTAGATGCTCTCACAAATCTTGAGAGAGTGGCCGATCAGTGCTCGAATGTGGCGCTTCTGATCTTAGGCGAGAAATATAAAGAAATAATGGGCAATCATCACGCCTATGTCAGAGAACTGCATAAGGGCGGCGACCCTATATACAACGAGGAACTTTCCAAGAGAAAAGAACAGTTCCTGGTGGGGCTGTAGAAAGAATCCTTGTGAAGCGTAGGGGGCGTGTGAGATGGTGCAAGGGCTGTGTGCTTGAGTATGGTCGGCGGGTGCGGTCGAGCGCGGTTGCGCATGGTCGAGTATGCTTGAGCGTAGTCGGGGTGCGATCATGTGTGGCTGGGTGCGCCCCAGTGTGCCCCACCTGAAATTAAGATTTACAGTAAAAAGAGTGGGGTGGATCCCACTCAAGATAGTGATTATTGAGAAAACGAGTGGGTGCGGGCCCACTCGTTTTAAGGTTTTTTTGTGTTTCGAGTGGGTATACTCCCTTCGCAAATTTACATATATTGTAAAATAATAGAATGAAAATCTGAAAATCGCACTTTGCAGAGCTTTTAAGCCCCACTCGAATTAAGATATTTTAGCTTTTCGAGTGGGGATCTACCCACTCGTTTTAAGCTTTTTTGGCGTTTCGAGTAGGCGCGGGCCCACTCGTTTTAAGTATCTTTAGCTTTCCGAGTGGGAGAGAGAGCAGCGCCGCCGGAAACAATTACTCTTAAGATAAAGATAGGATAAAAAGATACTGCCGGAAGTATAAAACCGGCAGTATCTTTTTGTAGCCGTCAAGTCACATCACAGATAAGGTAGCGTAACGGCCGTCAAATTCCTCTGAACCGAAGGTTATCTCGAGAGGCTTTTTAAATATAGGGCCGTCCGTAACTATAGTGTGATATTCTCCGTTTTCCCCGCACACATCTACGTTGTCTTGCTCTAATTTTTCTATGAGTTTCGGAGTGATTGCTTCTCCCAGATATGACCTGTCCATCTTAGTCGTATCCACGGCAGTTATGCGGGCCTTAAAACCGCTCTCTATAAATTCTTCTACAGCCTGCCTGCGGGACATTCCCCAGAGAGGGTAGAGGGGCGCAAGGCCGCAGCTTTGGCACAGGGCTTCTCCCCAATCCTTGTGAGCCTGAATGTCTATGTCGCCGAAGACGCAGAGCTTCGCGCCTGCTTCCTTCATCTTTAACAATCTATCCTGAAAGTTTTTTTCATAATCTTTGCCGTCGGTGAGCATGAGAAATATAGGGATACCGATACAATCGGAAAGCCGGTCCAGCACGTTCCGGGGAAGCTGGTGGAACCACGCTATTTTGCCGTCCGTATTTCTCGTGGTTATGAGACCTGCTGGTTCATAGCCCACCTTTATCGCCTTATATATGGCCAGAGTACAGTCTTTTCCCGTACTGAAAGAGGCCGTAAACTTCTTTTTATCAGTCATGTCCGTATATCCTTTCCCTTTAGGTTCCTTGTAAAAAATGTCAATTTAGAGTATAATTTTTTATGATGATATAAAGTTATACTATGCTAAAATCAAACATCTGTCAACGGTCTTGCGAGACAGGTCTCAGAGCATGTTTCCCGCCGTGATGCAGGGGAAACCGCCGGGCTTTCCCACGCATATTTTAACTTGCGGCAGATGAGAAATAGATATGAGATGCGTAAGGAGGTAAGTATTTGAAAGAAATAGCCATATACGGAAAAGGGGGAATAGGAAAATCCACCCTCAGCTCCAACATATCGGCCGCCCTTTCCATGGCGGGGAAGAAAGTTCTCCAGATAGGCTGCGACCCAAAGCACGATTCTACGCGGCTTTTAATGGGAGGAAAGCGGATAACCACGGTTCTGGACTACATAAAATGCGTGAATCCGACAGGCTATAAGACGGAGGATATTTTAGCCCGCGGGTTCCGCGAGACAGGCTGTATAGAGGCCGGAGGCCCCACTCCGGGGGTAGGATGCGCGGGCAGAGGCATAATCACCGCTTTTGAATTGATAGATAAACTTCACATCAAGGAACAATACGATACTATAGTCTATGACGTTCTCGGAGACGTGGTATGCGGCGGTTTTGCCGTACCCATAAGGAGAGAATACGCCGATACGGTATTCCTTGTGACCTCGGGAGAGTATATGTCCATATACGCGGCCAACAATATACTTAGAGGAATAAAAAACTATGACGGCCAGGAGCGCAGAGTGGCGGGAATACTGTACAACTGCCGAAACGTCAAAAATGAAGACGAGAGAATAAAAGCATTTTCGGAGGCTGTAGGGCTTCCCGTGTTTGCCAAAGTACCGAGGAACGATATATTTGCTTTAGCCGAAAAGAAGAACGTCACGGTCATGGAAATGACTGAAGGCCGGAATGAAATCGCGGAAATATTCAACGATATAGCGGCGAGGATATTATCGGGACCGCAATTATACCCTGCCAAGCCTCTTTCTGACGAGGACCTTGAAGAAGTCATACTTAACGGCAAAACTTTGCCTGCTGTCTCAAAGTCGGGGAGCGAAATCCGGACGGCAAGCGGCGAAGAAGATAAGAAAGATTACGACGGATACCAGTCGGGATATCTCTCTAAAAATGTACTAAGAGATGAGCCTCTCCATGGCTGCGCCTTCAACGGCGCCATGAATATGAGCATACATATAAGGGACGCCGTGATATTGGCTCATTCGCCTAAAAGCTGTATATATCTCTCATACCAGGGAGTAAGTTCCTCGGGCAGGCGTAGGCTGTTTGAAAGAGGCGTCATACTGCCTTCTTCCATAGTTCCTAACATGGTATCTACCGAGATGACCGAGGACGATATGGTATTTGGCGGAACAGAAAAGCTGCTGGATACCGTTTTAAAAATCAAAAATAGAAGGCCGAGACCAAAGGCCATAATTGTCGTAAGTTCCTGCCCGGCGGGAATAATAGGCGACGATATCGAAAAGGCAAAGGCCTTGTCGGAGCCGGATTTTCCTGTCATCATCCTCAAGGCGGACGGAAACCTTACGGGAGACTATCTGCAAGGAATGCTTATGACATACACCCAGCTGGCAAGGCAGATAATAGAGCCGGCGGCCGCTGTGTGTGAGAATACCGTGAATGTAATATTTGAGAAGGTAGTTTCTAAAAATACCGAGAGTAATTTTAATACCATGAGCCGATACCTGAGCCGAATGGGCGTGAGGGTGAATTGCAGATTCCTCTGCAATACGGATTTTGATTCTCTGAAGAATTTTTGCTCCGCCCCTCTCAACCTCTTGGCGTATAAGGACTATACGGGAATAATATTAGAAGACTTTTTTAAAAAAGAATACGGGTCCAAGTTTTATGAGGACTCCTTTCCGGTAGGCTTTGCCGAGACGGAAAGCTGGCTTAAAGGCGTGGGAAAGTTTTTCGGAAAAGAAAGGGAGGCTGAGGAAATAACCGAGCAAAACAGGCGGATATATCGTGAACGTATCGGAAACGTGCGAAAGTCCCTCGCGGGAAAGAAACTTATGGTGGTTACGTATAACCATGATTTGGATTGGATACTGAAGACGGCTATGGACGCCGGAATGGATATAGTTAAGCTGTGCATATTGAATAACTCTCAGGATGAAGGCTTCCGCAGCAGGCTTCCTGAAACAGCCGCCATAGAGAAAGAGGAAAATTACGACAGGGAAAACAGAGTAAGAGACCTAAAAAAATACAGGCCGGATATATTGCTTTCAAATTATGAAACCGCCGCCGACAGGCAGTACTGCATTACCGATACTATCCCGATGTGCCCCGACGTGGGATTTTTCTCGGGTCTTGAAATGGCCGAACGTTGGGCCGGTCTGTTCAATATGAATCTGGAAGGAGAGTGGCAGAATGACAGAAAATTATTTGACAAGTATTACGCCGGATAGTTTTTCCGGCCTCATATTCGGATTCGAGGGAGTAAAGAACGCCGTGGTGCTTCTCAACGGTCCGACAGGATGTAAGTATTACCATTCCTCTACCGTAGATAATCAATGCTTGTGCCAATCTGAGTTTGACCCTCTCAATTATTCGGAGCTTTGGTACTTCGGTCAGCCGAGAGTCCCATGTACTTCCATAGATAAGAGAGATTATGTCTACGGAAGCAGGGACAAGCTGACGGAAGCCCTTTCCTTTATAAAGGCCAACGTGGATTTTGAATTGATGATAGTCGTCAATTCTCCCGGAACAGCCCTTATAGGCGACGCCATAGACGAGATAGTAAAAGAAACGATAAGCGGCGTACCTGTCATAACAGTAGAAACTCCCGGATATTCTCAGTATGTCTGGGATGGATATTCCAAGGCCTGCCGCTGTCTCATAGACAAATTTCTGCCTGAGCGCGGGGGCGCGGACTCTGAAAAGAAAGAGAAGAAGGTAAATATACTGGGGATGTCTATCTTTCATAAATATTATCAGGGCGACGGGGAAGAACTGAAAAAAGCTCTTAAACTGTGCGGTATCAGAGTGGGATGCGTTTTAGGCTGCGAATCTTCTATAGCGGAAATCGAGGATATGGCCGGAGCGTCGCTCAATATAGTGACAGACCCTCTTTACGGCCTTGAAGCGGCCGAAATTATGAAGGAACGCTTCGGTATACCGTATTTGGTATGCGAGGGATTGCCCGTCGGTTTCGGCGGAATGGAGAAGCTCATCAAAGAAGTCTGCCGGCTGACAGATGTAAGCCCGGTTCCGTTCTGTGAAGAAAGCGAGAAGGCAAGAGCCCGTTCGTATATCTATCTGTCAAGGATAAATTCCCTTACAGGCCTGCCTAAGGGAGCGAAGTTTGCCCTTCACGGAACCACCTCTCAATGTCTCGGATATGCGGAATTTTTTATAAAATACTTCGGCATGAAGGCGGACAGCATATCTCTGATTGACAGAGGACTGAATGAGAATGATTTTAACAGACTGACCGCTCTGCTGCGGCAGACTTCCATGACGTCATCTCTCGAAAAGGATATATTAGAAACCGACGCGGAGCTGGTATTTGCCGATGGCAATATAATAGCTAAACTTAAGGCTTTGGGCCGTGATTTCAGCGGCATAGAGATATCTCTGCCGTCTTTGGGATATACCGACGTCATCCCTAAGACTCATCTTGGACCCGCGGGAGGACTACTCCTCTGCGAGCAGATAATAAACGGCATGAGATATTAAAAAGTCCGCATAACCTGACGTAAGAATCATATATTTTTGATATCAGCAGGTTTATGCGGAGGGGTTATATGATAAATACATCGATCTATCAGGATATTGCAGTGCGGGCAGGCGGAGACATATATATAGGTGTCGTCGGACCGGTTCGCAGCGGAAAATCAACGTTTATCAAAAGGTTTATGGATGTTTTGGTATTTCCGAACATGGCTAACCCTTATGAAAAGACAAGAATAATGGACGAATTGCCGCAGAGCGGAGAGGGAAAGACAATCACGACTACGGAACCTAAGTTTATTCCGTCAGAAGCGGCGGCAGTGACTACAAAAGGAGGAGCAGGTTTTAACGTGCGCCTTGTAGACTGCGTAGGATATATGGTTCCGGGAGTCCTGGGAAATACTGAAGAAGGAAAAGAACGAATGGTAGCTACGCCTTGGTCGGAGGAAAAGATTCCTTTCAGCAAGGCGGCCGAAATAGGGACTGAAAAGGTGATTACAGATCATTCTGTCATCGGTGTAGTGGTAACTACAGACGGAAGCTTCGGAGAGATCCCGAGAAGCAGTTTTACAGAGGCAGAAGAGAAAACTGTAAACCAGCTTAAAGATCTTCATAAACCTTTCGTGGTAGTACTAAACTCTGCCACACCTCAGAGTTCAAAGAGCAAAGATCTGGCGCTTCAGTTGGAAGAACAATATCAGGTGCCCGTTATCCTGACAAACTGTCAGAGGATAACGGAAGAAGGTTTTGAGGAATTGTTTGACAGGATAATCTATCAGTTCCCTGCGTCTGAGGTTCATTTCAACCTTCCGAGCTATCTTGACGCGTTGGATCAGGATCACTGGATAAAATCTACCATGATCTCATCTGTGAGAACATGGATGAACAGCTTCGGCACCATAGGTCAGGTGATGGACAGCTGCGGCAATCTCGCCGACGGAAAGATAGTTAGGTCTGTAAAGGTATCGAAGGCCGATATGTCAAAGGGCGTCGTTACCATGGAGCCGACTCTTGACGGAAAACTATATTATAAAGTTATAGAAGAACTGATGAACGCTGATGTAGAAGACGACAGGCAGCTGTTTATCCTGCTCAAAGAGTACTCCAAGGCTAAGATGGCTTACGACAATATAAAAGGCGCCTTGGGTCAGGCAGAAGCCTCAGACTACGGTATAGTGGCTCCTAAGCTTTCCGAGATGATATTGGAAAAACCTGAAGTGTTCAAACAGGGCAATAAATACGGCGTAAGAATGAAGGCGAAAGCTCCTTGTCTTCATATAATAAAGACTAATATTTCTACAGAAGTCTCTCCTGTAGTAGGAACAGAAAGTCAGTCTATAGATTTGGCCCAGTCTCTTACAGAACAGTTTGAAAACGGAGGAGAGGATATCTGGGAGACCAATTTGTTCGGAAAATCTCTCAGAGAAATGGTCACAGAACAGATGGAGAGCAAGGTAAACGATGTGCCTGACGCTTTAAGAGGAAAAGTTCAGAAATCACTGCAAAAAATAAGCGATGAGGGAAAAGACTACTTTATCTGTATCATCTTATAGATGTATAGTATCTCTTCCGGAAAAAAGGTGTATAATAATAGGCATGGAAAAGAAACATTATACACCGGAGCAGAGGACCACTCTCTTCGTTTCTGTAGTGACCGCGTTTATTACGACGTTTATGGGAAGTGCGCTGAACTTGTCTGTACCGGATATAGAAAAGGATTTCGGCGTAAGCGCCGCAGAGGTAGGCTGGGTAGTAACGATTTATATGCTGACCTGCGCGGCGCTGGCCGTTCCTTTTGGCAGGCTTGCAGATATGTTTCAGAGAAGGCGGATACTGTGGATAGGGATACTGATTTTCGGTCTTTCATCGGCTGCAGCAGTCATTTCGCCTGATATGCGCATGCTTTTGGTCTTCAGACTGGGTCAGGGCGTAGGCGCTTCTATGATATTCAGCACTAATATAGCTATACTCGTGGGAGCTTTTGACGGCGGCATGAGGGGGAGAGTTCTGGGTTACTCTACCAGCGCCACTTATGTGGGCCTGTCGGCAGGCCCCGTCTTAGGAGGCCTTCTCAATCATAATTTCGGATGGCGATCTGTATTCATAGCCGCCGCGGCAGTATCCGCAGTGGCCTTTTATGGCGCTCTCAAGAGATTGCCGTCAGAGACAAAGAGAGAGGACAAGCCCGAGATGGATATAAAGGGCAACATCTTGTATATACTGTCCATAATAGCTCTCATGTACGGATTTTCTACCGTAACTTCGTCTGTATACGGGCCTTATATCCTGGCGGCGGGAGCAATTCTGATCATACTCTTCGTCAGAACAGAGCTTACGGCCAAAGATCCTGTCATAGATGTACGGCTCTTCAGAAATAATTTATCCTATACTTTTTCTAATTTAGCGGCGCTTCTCAACTATGGAGCCACCTTTGCCATAAGTTATCTGATATCTATATATCTTCAGATCATCATGGGTTATGATTCACAGACGGCAGGAATGATCCTCATATCATCTCCTGTAGTGATGGCAGTCCTTTCACCTGTCATGGGAAGGCTATCGGACAAGTATTCTCCTTATATAATGTCTTCGGCAGGGATGGGATTGTGCGCGGCAGCTCTGACTCTTTTCTCTTTTTTGCCGGAAGAGAGCAGCGTGCTAAGGATCATAGCCATACTGGCCGTCTCCGGAGTAGGATTTTCTCTATTCACTTCCCCTAACACCAATGCAGTCATGGCGTCGGTAGACAGAGAAGATTACGGCATAGCATCTTCTGTACTGTCAACCATGCGCTCCATAGGCCATACCATGAGCATGGCTGTAGTTACTCTGGTGGTGGGAGCCAAGATGGGAGACAGCAGCATGACTACATCCGGTCCCCAGGAAGTCATGAATACCATCCACATGTGCTTTTATATCTTTACCGGCTTATGTATTGGAGGAATTTTTATAGCGCTGAGACGCAAATCATGATATAATTAACAAAATAGGCATATTAGACAAAAGGACAGGAATTACAAAGACACATGGAAAACATTTGGAACTTCATAGCAGACATTTTCAGCTCTTCTATTACGCTCTATATAATTAACGCACTGCTGATCATCACAGTAATATTCAACGAAAGAAAATCACCCTCGGCCATACTGGCATGGATAATGATACTGACTTTTGTGCCTGTGGTGGGCTTCATCTTTTATCTGGTGTTCAACCAGAATCTTTCAAGAAGCAAGATAAATAAGATGAGCGAGAGAGAAGAGCAGGCCATGAGCAACGCTCTTAAAAAGCAGATGGAAAGCATGGACCGCAATACTTATGAGTTTAGGTGCGAAAGCACCGAGAAGTGGAAACATCTTCTGAAACTCAATCAGGTGTATGGCAAAGCATATTATACTCAGGACAATGAGATAGAATTGTTCACCGACGGCAGAGGGCTGTTTGAGTCCCTGATAGACGATATAATGGCTGCCAAAGAGACCATAAATATAGAATATTACATCGTAAAGAGGGACAAGATAGGCAGGAGGTTTCTGGACGCTCTGACAAAGAAGGCGGCGGAGGGAGTCGAAGTCAGACTCCTTATGGACGCCCTGGGGAGCAGATACATAACCAAGGGGGTAGTCAAAGACTTTCTCAAGGCAGGGGGAAAGATAGGATATTTCTTTAAACCTAAGTTTATCTTTATAGGCCTTAAGCTGAACTACAGAAATCACAGAAAAATAGCTGTAATAGACGGTAAGATAGCTTATACCGGAGGATACAACATAGCTAAAGAATATGTGGGAGAGAAAAAGAAGTTCGGATACTGGAGAGATACCCACGTAAGGATAGAGGGAGGTGCCGTGTACGATCTGAACCAAAGATTCATCATGGACTGGAAATACACCACTAGAGAAAAATTGGAGGCTCCGTTTTCGGCCTTTAGCGGCGGCTGCCAGGGGGATAAGGGCGTACAGATAGTATCATGCGGCCCGGAGGACCCTAAAGAGGAAGTAAAGAGAGGCTTCATGCGGATGATCACGTATGCGGAAAAGAATGTATATGTGCAGACGCCTTATTTCGTGCCGGACCAGAGCATAGTGGAATCTCTCAAGATGGCTGCCCAGTCGGGAATTGACGTGAGAATAATGATACCATGTATGCCGGATCATATGTTTGTCTATTGGGCCACCTATGCGTATGTGGGTGAGCTCCTGAGGTCAGGGGCCAGAGTGTTCATATATGACAACGGATTTCTCCATTCTAAGACTCTTGTAGTGGACGGAGAAGTGGCCAGCGTGGGGTCCACCAATTTCGACAACAGAAGCTTCAGACTGAATTTTGAGACTAACGCTTTTATCTTTGACAGCGAATTCGCTCTGAAGATGGAGGATACTTTTAGGCGGGACATGGCGTTGGGTCATGAACTGACGCTGGAGCAGTACAATAAGAGAAGTCCGATAATAAGAATCAAGGAAGCGGTCTCAAGACTGCTGGCCGATATACTTTGATAAGGAGACCAATATGAGATTTTATATCGCCCTGTGGGCCGGAAAGTTTATAAATTTTCTTATAAATGTGATAGATAAGAGCAGAGGAAGCAATTTTTCCGGGGAGAAGGCTATCAAGATAGACCCCAAGATGATCGCCGGGTTTAAGGGATTAGACCCGCAGAAGACGCTGTTTATTACAGGAACTAACGGGAAATCCACTTCCAACAATCTCATATATCATATTTTTTCAGCTGATGGCAAAAAGGTGATCTCTAATCTTGAGGGGGCAAACCTGATGGCCGGACTAGCTACTGCTCTCATCAAGAATTCATCTCTTGCGGGAAAGGTCAAAGCTGATTATTTCATATTCGAAGTAGATGAGAGATTTCTCCCTTCTATATATCGGCTTCTTCCTGCAAAAAACATATTGGTTACTAACCTTCAAAAAGATCAGGTACACAGAAACGGGGACCCCGATTTCATATACAGAAAACTTTTGCCGGTGATGAAAGAAGACGTCAGGCTATTTTTGAACAATGATGAACCTAGGAGCAGATCTTTTGCCGGGTATAGCGTCGATGTGGTGACCTACGGAGTGGAAAGGCACGAAGAGACTTTCACAAAAGATGAGACGTTTCCCACTATGGCCTGCCCCGTCTGCCACGGCAAGATAGATTTTGAATATTACAACAATGACGGAATGGGCAAGTTCATATGCAACCGGTGCGGTATCAAGAGCCAGACGTCGGATTATACCGTTACAGATGCAGATTTCAAAGAAAAAAAATTCTCTGTCGAGGGTATAGAGTTTTCCATGCCTTATGATATACCGTATATGCTTTATAACTACGCTGCGGCCGTGGCAGTATGTTCAGAGCTGGGTCATATAACTGTGGAGAAATGCGCGGAAGCCTTTAAGTCCTTTAAAAATGTGGGAGGCAGGTACGAAGTTCTCCAGTTTGAAGGGAAGACTATAAAATATCTGAGAATCAAACAGGAAAATCCCGAAACCATGCAGACCAGCATAAATATCATCGCATCAGATCCATCCCCAAAAATGGTATGCATAGGGCCGGGACATATCCCTGACTCGCTGCCCAGCTATACCAACACTTTTTATATGTATGACTGCGATTTTTCAGAGCTTGTCAAAGGCGATGTGGAAAAATATCTGTTTTTTACCAAATATGTATGTTATGACGCCGCAATCAGGCTGAAATATGAAGGAGTATCTCCCGACAAGATCCAGATCATTGACGGCGAGGACGCCAAAGATATATTGGACGCCATAAGAAAGGCGAAGACCGATAATATATATATAATAACCTGGATCCATACTTTTAACGATATGCAGAAACAGGCGCGTCTCAAAGAAAAGGAGGAGTAATAATGGAAAATGCGAAAAGAACTATGAAGGCTGCATGGCTCTTTCCTGATATACTCTTTCTGCACGGAGAAAGAGGGAACATAATGGCTCTTGAGAGGATTGCCGGTCTTTTGGGGATAGATCTGGCAGTAGAAAAAATAGATTTTTCTTCCGAAAAATTTGATCCTATGGATTATGCCCTGATCTTCTGCCCGCCGGGAGAGATGGCTTCTTTTGAGACTGTCTTAGAGTGGCTGAGACCGTATGCCGATGATCTTGAGAAATTTGCGGAAAGCGGCAGAGTACTCCTGGTTACCGGTACGAGCATGTGCATGTTCGGACGAGATACCGCCAGGCAGGACGGAACTGTCATAGAAGGCCTTGGTATGATAGACTGCAGTTTTAAAGAGAGAGAATATGTGTACGGAGATGACATCTGTTTTACTTCTGACTATGGACGGCAGAGGGAGGAATGTTTCGGCGTTCAGATACAGATGATGGATATCTGCAGCAGAGAAGACAGACCTTTTGGAAACCTCATCTATGGATTCGGAAACGACGGAAAGGATCGGAATGAGGGAGTGATAAAAAACAACTCTGTCTTTACAAATGTGTTGGGACCTATGTTGGTGCTGAACCCGTGGCTCACCGAGGAGATGATCAGAAAGGCCGCAGAGAGCGTAGGCCTTGAGACGGATGATGTGGATATAGATACTTCTCTTGAGAGAAAATCTTTGGAATCAAAAAAGAAGTTTGCCATGAACAAAAAAACCAGGCTTACAAACTGTCTGTAAAATTGAAACTGGCTCGATTGAGTTTGCCGATAATATGAGAGGCGGATAAAATCCGCCTCTCAAATATTTTTTGCTATCTTCCTCTCGGTATGCACAGTTCTGTTCCTATCAGCATATTATACGGATCTATGTTGGGGTTAGCCCGCATTAGGCTGTCGAGTTTTATGCCGTGTTTTTTTGCAATTAAGTAAAGAGTATCTCCGGGCGCTACTACGTGAGTGGTGTTGCAATTTTCAGGAGTCTGAGGAAGCTGATCTTCTGTGCCCGGAATACAGAGCCTTGTGCCGATCTGCAGATTGTAAGGATTGTCTATACAGTTGACTTTCATAAGTAAGCTTACAGGAAGATCATACTTTTCAGCTATGGAATAGAGAGTGTCGCCTTCGCTTACGGTATAAACGTCAATGCAAACAAGAGATGTCTTCATAAAAAACCACCTTTCAAAAAACTAAAGTTCTTACAATATAATATTTAAAAGACCCGGAAAATGTGCTAAAATATACAGATAATTTGCAACAAACGCTGCTTAAACCAAGACTTAAGCTGCGCTCTGATTTTTAAAAGGGGATACGTGATGAAAGATAGTTTTAAGAGGATGTTTCGAAATGTGAATCCTGCAATAGTTATAATAATTCTAATTCTCTTAGTCAACAAGATGCTCAATTCAAACCAGAGCATAGGCGATTGGCTCTATACCCAGCTGCTTCTCCTTCCCGGCATAATAATAGGCCTGACGTTTCATGAAGCTGCTCACGGATACGTCTCCCACTGGCTGGGAGATCCTACACCCGGGCTCCAGGGGCGGCTTTCTCTTAATCCCATGAGACATATAGATCCTGTGGGCTTTCTGGCTCTTTTCTTTGCAGGCTTTGGATGGGGACAGCCTGTACAGATAGATCCAAGATACTATAAACACAGGAGAAGAGACGAACTTCTCGTAGCGCTGGCAGGGGTTATAGCCAATTTTATAATAGCCTTTGCAGCTTCGCTGGGACTGAAACTCATGATGAACACCATGGGTACGGCAGTTCTGTACGGCGCCGGAGAGGCAGCGTTTTATATCTTGTATTATGTGATGACAGTGAATATAATGCTGATGATATTCAATCTGATCCCGGTACCGCCGCTGGACGGATTCGGTATAATAACTCAGATATTCGATCTTCAAAGATACAGCTGGTATCATACTGTTTATCATAATGGATTTTTGATTCTGATGATCCTGATCATCTTCAATGTCACTGACCGAATACTGACTCCCGGTATAAACTTCTTTATAAACCTGTTCTTCTGAATATATGCTGAATATAGAAGATCCTCCGCTGCTTTGGGCGGAGGATCTTTATTGCACCCTTAAGAGGCAGCCAAAAGGAGCAGGCGAATGTCTGCTCCTTATTGCATATAAAGACTCAAATGATATAGGCGCGTGCTGTATTTTTTGGCCGCCACGCCATATTCTACAACATTCTGCCGCGAAACATGGCATAATCGGGCCGCCGAGGCAGCTCATGCTGTAACTTTTGATTTTTTGTCCGGATTCTACAACCGTTTTCCCATAACTGGTTGTAGAATCCGCCGTTTTTTGTGCGGAATACATTATCGGAGGGTTTTGAGCCGCCGAGACGGCTTTCCAGCATGTCTCTTGTTGTATTTTTTATGCTTCACCTCTCGTTTATACAGCGCCCTGCCTCAAGAGATGTCAATTGCTGAGCCACCTCAAGATAGAAAAAAATTCCCGCAAACGCTCTGTAATTTAAAGAGATCGGGACTTGCCGAGAAAAAATTCCCGCAAAGAAGCAAAAAAGACTATTTACCGGGAACAACGGCGCTTTTGAAAAATTTCTACCAGCGTGACTGCTCTCTTAAAACATAATTAAAACGCCACTTTAGCGTCAGGCTGACATAGGCGTTGAAAGCGCCTCTCAAGACGTCCGCCGTAAATGAGCCCTTATAGAAACGGAGCATACCGCCGGTTCAGCTGATAGTCTATTGATACTATTTGAAAGACCATGCTTTTAAGCATATTTGAGCGGTCGGCGGCGCATAATATAGTCGATATGATAGCACAAATTGCGGCGACCGCAGTCTTCTTAGCGATGTTTGCCTTGATAATCACAGAGAAAATAGAAAAATATATGTCTGCCCTGATCTGCGGAGGAGTCACTCTGATAGTAGTACTGGCGCTGATAATGAAGAGTCCCGTATCAGCAGTCAGAACTCTAAATATCAGGAGTATCTTTGAGCCGGAGTTCTGGTATCATTCAGATGCGGCTTCTACAGAAAATACGGCCGGAATAAACTGGGCGACTATAATCTTTATAGCCGGTATGATGCTGATGGTAGAATTCATGGCCAGCACCGGTTTTTTTAAGTGGCTGTGCGTATCTATAGCTAAGATGGTAAACTTCAGGATTGTACCTGTATTCTTTACTTCCATGATACTTTCCGCTGTTTTAGCTATGTTCATAGACAGCATTACGGTGATCCTCTTTCTGGCCGCTGTAACTATAGAATTATCATCTGCTCTCAAATTCGATCCCGTACCTTTTATACTGGCTGAAATCTTCTGTGCAAATCTGGGAGGATCTGCCACCATGTGCGGAGACCCGCCCAACATCATCATAGGAACCTCTTTTGGATATTCTTTTGGCGATTTTCTGTCAAATACAGGGCCCATAGCGGCAGTATCGTTTTGCATAATAATTATATTCTTTTACTTCTGCTTCAGAAAAAATATAAGTTCGACGGGAAAACCGGAGGATTGTCCGCTGCCTTCACAGATGATAACAGATAAGAGAAAATTTATCATGGGAGCTGCGATGTTCTCCGCTGTGATTATCCTGCTGGCAACTCACGGGAGTACAGGACTTACGGTGGCATTTATAGGAACTGCTGCCGGAATTTTATCTCTGATTCTTTCCGGAAGAGAGGCGGCGGATATCATAAAAAATTTAGATTACAAGACGCTGCTGTTTTTTATAGGCTTATTTATGGTAGTGGGCGGTCTTGAACAGACGGGAGCGCTGGAGAGCGCCGCCAACATCATCAGCATGGTCAGCGGAGGAAATATAAGCCTGACTATATTTATAATCATATGGTTATCCGGGATAGCCAGCGCATTCGTGGATAATATACCATTTTCGGCTACCATGATACCGGTGATAAGGTCTTTGGCATCAGTTCAGGGTATAGAAGTGGATACGCTGGCATGGGCTCTTGCAATGGGAACCGATATAGGAGGAAGCGCTACTCCCATAGGAGCCTCTGCCAATGTAGTCGGGATCTCGGCTGCCCATAAAAAGGGTTATCGTATAAGCTGGAAAAAATACTGTATTTATATGGTTCCTGCCACCATCATCGTTATGACTATTTCTACCTTGTGGCTCATAAATATATAAATTATTAGCACTCTTTATAAATGAGTGCTAAAAAACTCTTTACTTTTTAATTTGTCAGGAGTATAATAAATTTATAGACTGAAAGGGGATGAGTTTATGAACATAGAAAAATATACGCAAAATGCGCAGTCCGCTGTAATGGACTGTCAGAATATAGCCATATCTTACGGCCATCAGATGTTAGACGGGGAACATCTCAACCTCGCTTTGCTCATGCAAAAGGACGGGCTCATACCAAAGCTCTTGAGATACAATAAGATTGACGTTGATTCCATGACGGCAGATCTTCAGAAAGAGATAGAGAAGCTCCCTAAGGTGAGCGGAGCAGCCGACAACATGTACTCTTCCAGAAGACTTTCTCAGATTCTCATGAAGGCAGAGAAGATAGCGGAGAATTTTAAGGACGAATACGTTAGCGTGGAGCATCTGTACTTGGCTTTGCTGGAAGAAAAGGGAACTCCAAGTACAAAACTTTTTGCAAAATACGGTGTAACTAAAGAGAACTTCTTGGAAGCCTTATCTAAAGTGAGAGGCAATCAAAGGGTTACAAGCCAGAATCCGGAGGAGAACTACGAAGCTCTCACCAAGTACGGCAGAGATCTGGTGGAAATGGCCAGAGAGGGAAAACTGGATCCTGTGATAGGAAGGGATGCTGAGATAAGGCATACGATACAGATCCTTTCCAGAAGAACCAAGAACAATCCTGTCCTCATAGGAGAGCCGGGAGTAGGTAAGACTGCCGTAGTAGAGGGACTGGCTCAGAGAATACTCAACGGAGATGTGCCGGAGGGCCTTAAGGATAAGACCATATTTGCTCTTGATATGGGGTCGCTTATAGCCGGCGCAAAATTCAGGGGAGAATTTGAAGAGAGACTGAAAGCCGTTTTAAACGAGGTGGAAAAATCCGAGGGAAGGATAATTCTCTTTATAGATGAGATTCACAACATAGTCGGAGCAGGCAGAACGGAAGGCTCTATGGACGCGGGAAATCTGCTGAAGCCGAAGCTGGCAAGAGGAGAACTCCACTGCATAGGAGCCACCACTCTCGACGAATACAGAAAATATATAGAAAAAGACGCCGCTCTCGAGAGAAGATTTCAGAAAGTCCTGGTGGATCAGCCTTCCGTAGAAGACACTATTTCTATCCTCAGAGGGCTTAAGGAGAGATTTGAGATACATCACGGAGTCAGGATAACCGATGCAGCGCTGATAGCCTGCGCTACTCTTTCGGACAGGTATATCAGCGACAGATTTCTGCCTGATAAAGCTATAGACCTGATGGACGAAGCCGCCGCCAGAATAAGGACAGAGATAGATAGCATGCCGTCTGAACTGGACGAGATATCCAGAAAGATAATGCAGCTTGAGATAGAGAAACAAGCTTTGGGCAAAGAAAGTGACAAGGGGTCTGCCGCCAGACTGACAGCTCTGGAAAAAGAGTTGGCTTCACTTAAAGAAGAAAACGCTTCCATGAGAGCTAAGTGGGAGACGGAAAAACAGGCGATATCTGAAGTCAAGGGAACGAAACAAAAGATAGAAGAAGTAAAACATCAGATGGAAGAGGCTGAAAGAAATTACGATCTGGAAAAACTGGCCCAGCTTAAATACGGAACTCTTCCGGAACTTGAGAAGAAACTTACTGAGGAGAAAGAGCAGGCCTCTGCAGGCGACGGAGACCGGCTGCTCAAAGAAGAGGTGACAGAAGAGGAAATTGCAGAAGTCATCTCGGGTTGGACCGGCATACCGGTAAGCAAACTCGTAGAAAGCGAGAGAGAAAAACTTCTGAAGCTGCCTGATATACTGCACAAGAGAGTTATAGGACAGGAAGCGGGGGTCAGCGCCGTTTCAGAGGCTATCCTGAGAGCCAGAGCCGGTCTTAAGGATGAAAACAGGCCTATAGGTTCCTTCATCTTTCTGGGCCCTACAGGAGTCGGAAAAACAGAGCTGGCCAAGGCCCTGTCGGAAGCTCTCTTCGACACAGAGAAGAATCTCATCAGGATAGATATGTCCGAATACATGGAGAAACATTCAGTGTCCAGATTAGTAGGAGCGCCTCCGGGATATGTGGGATATGATGAAGGCGGACAGCTTACAGAAGCGGTGAGACGTAAGCCTTACAGCGTTATACTTTTTGACGAAATAGAAAAGGCGCATCCTGATGTGTTCAACATATTGCTGCAGCTTCTCGATGACGGCAGGCTGACAGACAATCAGGGACGCACGGTGGACTTTAAGAACACTATCGTGATAATGACTTCAAATATAGGAAGCAGCGACTTGATAGAAAATATGCAGGAGAACGGACAGATTTCCCCTGAGGTAGAGCAGAGAGTAATGGGACAGCTTAAAAGTTACTTCAGACCGGAGTTCTTAAATCGTATAGATGATATAATCCTGTTCAGCCCGCTCACAAAGAACCAGATCATGGAGATAATAGGATTGTCTCTTTCGGGTCTTGAGAAGAGGCTCTTAGACAGAGATATGCGTCTTGAACTCACGGATAGCGCTAAGAGCTTTATAGCTGATGAAGCTTATGACCCTCATTACGGCGCCAGACCTGTAAACCGTTATCTGCAAAAGAATGTGGAGACTCAGATAGCCGCTATGATCATAAAAGGTGACATAGTAGACGGTCAGACTATCCTCATAGATTCAGACGGAAGCGCCCTGAATATTCGGGCAAAATAATATGACATACAGAAAACCTCGGGTGTACTTCAAATAGGCCCCGAGGTTTTTTGAATAAATATTGTGCGGCAACATATTTTGTTGTACAATAAAAGATACGTTTGCACTAAATGTTTGGAGGAAACATGGGATTTTTTGAAATATTTATGATAGGCGTCGGGCTATCTATGGACGCCTTTGCGGCTTCCGTATGCAAGGGGCTGTCCATGAGGAAGGCAGAGGTAAAGAATATACTGATAATAGCTTTGTTTTTTGGAGGATTTCAGGCGCTGATGCCTCTCATAGGCTATTTTCTCGGAAATCAGTTTGAAAGCTACATAGTATCAGTAGACCACTGGATAGCTTTTACGCTTCTGGTCTTTATAGGCGGAAAGATGATTATCGAAGTCTTTAAAGAAGATAAGGCGCCAAAATGCGATGTCTTTGAGACTAAACTCGATATAAGAGAAGTATTCATACTGGCCGTAGCTACCAGCATAGACGCTCTTGCAGTAGGCATATCCTTTGCTTTTCTGAGGGTGGATATAGAAGTATCCGTAGTGATAATAGGCATAACTACTTTTGTATTATCTGCCGCAGGAGTAGCGATAGGAAAGAAATTCGGAGTCAGATTCAAGAACAAGGCTACTGTAGCAGGCGGAATAATACTCATTCTGATAGGGACGAAGATACTGCTTCAGCATCTGGGCATCCTGTAATGTTTCTTCAGACAGAGAGATATTTATTTTCTTCTCAGCATGGATTTGTACATATGTATCTCGGTTGCTTCAGCTCCTGCGTCCGGATCTCCGGCGGTAAAAGCGTCGAAGATGGCTCTGTGTTCTTCTAATACTGTAGGCAGATAATTCAGAGGATACTTTATATCGGCGTTGGCATATTTGATGATGAAATTATAACGGTGAAGTCTCCGCTCCAGCTCTTTGCTGTGAGCGGCGTTGTATATTATGCTGTCAAAACCTTCGTTTATCTTTAAAATCTTGTTCAAGTCGTTGCTCATGGTGTAAAACTGCATGAATTCAAAAGTTTCTGCCAGCAGTTCCATCTGTTTTTTTTCGATTCGTTCTATGGCCCATCTTACACATTGCACTTCCATGATACTCTTGAGATAAAAATAGTCGTCTATTTCTTTGGCAGTGAGGCCTACGGCGAAGACTCCTCTGTTGGGAATAGAGCGTGCCAGACCTCTGCCTTCTATCTTGCGGAGGATTTCCCGGATCGGAGTTCGGCTCATACCGAATCTTCGGCACAGCTCTTGCTCATTTATCCTCTTTCCGTTTGGAAACTTGCCGGTGATGATATCTATCTCTATATTTTCTTCTGCTATCTGAGCAGGAGTCTTTTTTTCTTTGTAATCGTTGCTTAAAAAATCTAACGTTATCATGGACTTGCCTCTGTCTTCTTTTTCAGTATCTTTTTTATCATTCTTAAGAAACCGTATACAATTTTAACACTGTGATCGGAAGTAGTCAAGGAGACGATAGTCTTTGCACATATCTTTTAACTGCCGCCGGTCTTCAATATTTTCATAGATTGCGAACTAATGTTCTTGCAAGGTTTTAAACAAGTATGCTATAATCATATCAAAACTCAAAGACCTCTTAAGTGATCAAAAGAAAGGATTTGATATGCTCTATCTGTCACGATTTTCTTTTCCCGATGAAGATATGGAATACCAGTTTATATTGAGGCAGAAGAGAACCTGCTATGACAGCATATATCCTTTTAAGGTACTGTCGAACATACAGCTTTCGAAGATCTCTTTTGAACCTATAACCATCTTGTGCGGCGGAAACGGGTCGGGAAAGACTACGGCCCTGAACATTATAGCGGAGACTCTTTCCATAGAAAGAGATAGTCTCTATAACAGGAGCAACTTTTTTGAAGATTATATAAAAATGTGCGATTATCATGTATCAAATTCTATTCCAAAAGACAGCAGGGTCGTAACCAGTGATGATGTATTTGATTATGTACTCAGCCTGAGAAGTATAAACGAAGGGATAGACGTCAGGAGAGACGAGCTCTTGGAAGATTACCTCGATTCTAAGTATTCCGACTTTCATTTCCGCACTCTGAAAGATTACGATAAATTAAAAAAAGTGAATTTGGTCAGAAGGACTACGCAGTCTCAATATGTGAGAAAGTCTGTCATGGATAATATACGCGAAAACTCCAACGGCGAGAGCGCTTTCAGGTACTTTACAGAGAGGATAGACGGGCGGGGATTATATCTTCTCGACGAGCCCGAGAACAGCCTTTCACCTCAGAGACAGATAGAGTTGATAGAATATATAGAGAATTCAGCGAGATTTTTTCAAAGCCAGTTCATAATAGCGACTCATTCTCCCTTTCTGCTATCCTTAAAAGGGGCTAAAATCTATGATCTGAATCAGCCGCCTGCCTCAGCAAAGAGCTGGACTCAGCTGGACATTGTAAGAAAATATTACGACTTCTTTAAGACTCACAGCCGGGAGTTCGAAGAATAGAAGTATTGTAGGCGCGAGAAAAGAATGATAAAATGAGAATGAGGGAGAAAAATTCATGAATGAGAAACAGAAACAAGAAGCTTGCAGAGCGATGTCTGAATGGCTGTCCCATCCGTCGGAGCTTGGGAAGGCTCCTTTTAGAATAGAGTGTGCCGGAGAATTTGACATAGAAGGCCTGCGTTATTATATATTTAAATTTAAAAAAAGTTTGCTTGGAGATTGGATTTTGGGAGTGTGCGGAGGATATGAAGAAAATTCTGATGAGCACTGCGGTCATGTCTTCAGCGAGATGGAAAAGTACGATGAGAAGACGGCGGAAGAGTTGGCAAAGAATATAGTTGAGAATATCAGGTCGTATTGGATAAGGCAGGCCGAGATGGAGCACATCAGGCAGATGTTCAAAGAAAATCTCGGTTATATAAGCGAGACTCAGATAGACGCTGGCGCGATCCTAAGTCAGTTTGTCAGGACTGAAAGCAGATTTTATCTGACCGTGGGCAATGTAGACTGCCCCACCGGCAAGATAGTAGTCTCAGACCCTCTGGCATATCTGGGGACAGGCAAGTTCTCACCACAGATGGCTCTTTTGGTAAAGCCGGGCGTATATCCTGCGGAAGTTTCCATAGTGCGCAATCATCATATCGGAATAAGGATGTGTACCGCCAGGCTTAAGATAACGGGAGAGACTGCAGTCAGATATGAACTGGCAGAACCTACCCGGCAGACCGCCTCAGCGGTATCCGAGGACGGACCTCTGACAGGTTTTGCCGTAGATGCAGGGATGGTATGCTTCTGTGACGCTGAGGTGGCAGAAGAATATCGGCAGTTCCTTGCCAGATTTCATGAGGAGAATCCTGATGCCAATCACTATGATGATTATTTTGCCGGATTTTTTCAAGAAAGCTACGATAAACTTCCGGCGTATCAGCGAGAAGGCGGCGATTTTATAGAGTGGACCAATCCCGATACGGGAAACAGGCTGGTGATGATAGCCTCCGGCTTCGGAGACGGTTTTTATCAGTGTTATTGGGGATATGATGATCGCAGTGAAGTATGCGAACTGATAATACCGATGGTAAATCCAGATCTGTTTGAATCCTGAGAAAGACAGGATCAGTATCGGCAGAAACCCAAGGACATGATAAGGGGAATGTACAGAGAACTCCCGGAAAGGAAAAAGAAGAGAGATGGCATTTGACTATAAAAAGGAATATAAAGAGTTTTATATGCCTGCGAAAAAACCTGCCATAGTTGAAATACCGAAGATGAACTATATCGCTGTGAAGGGAAAGGGCGACCCTAACTCGGAGGAGGGCGAATACAAGGAGTCCATCGGTCTCCTCTATGCTATTGCGTTTACCATAAAGATGAGCGGAAGAGGGGGACGTAAGATAGATGGATATTTTGAGTACGTGGTACCTCCATTAGAAGGTTTCTGGTGGCAGCAGGGGAAAAAAGGCATAGATTATTCTCATAAAGAAAATTTTGATTTTATATCGGTCATAAGGCTTCCCGATTTCGTCTCCAAAGAGGATTTTGACTGGGCAGTGAAAGAAGCTACCGAAAAAAAGAATAAAGACTTTTCCAAAGTTGAATTTCTGACGTATGACGAGGGGCTCTGTGTCCAGTGCATGCACATCGGCATGTATGACGAAGAACCTAAAACTATCGGGATGATGGAGTCATATGCCTGTGAACAGGGATATGAAACGGATCTGTCAGAAAGGAGACTCCATCATGAGATATATCTCAGCGATCCCAGAAGGTGCAAGCCTGAACGCCTGAGAACCGTGGTCAGACATCCCATAAAAGCCATTTAGCAGAAAGGAAGAAACTATTTAATAGAAATGCCATTATGAAGTTCAGAAGAAAATCTAAAAAGAAAAGTTCCGGCTTAGAGTCCCTGGTAAATAGAGGATTGATGGAAGTGACTAAGCCTATATTTGAAAATATCAAAGAGCTGATGGCTTATTACAGGTGCGCCATCATGGAGGTGGAGACAAAGCTCAACGTTCTCAACGAGCAGTTTTCCCTGCAATATGACCGAAATCCCATCAGCAGCATAAAGACCAGATTGAAAAGAATGGACAGCATCAGCGAAAAATTAGCCAAAGATGATCTTCCCATGACTCTGCAGTCGATGGAAGAAAATCTGAACGATATTGCCGGAGTCAGAGTCATATGTTCTTTTCCTGAGGATGTATATATGATCGCCGACGCACTTTTGAGCCAGGATGATATAACGCTGATCTCGAAGAAAGACTATATACGCGAACCGAAGACTAACGGATACAGAAGCCTTCATCTGATCGTTACGGTGCCGATATTTTTAGCCGATGAGAAGAGGCTGATGAAGGTGGAGATACAGCTCAGGACCATCGCCATGGACTCGTGGGCTTCTTTAGAACATCAGCTGAGATATAAAAAGGAATTTGAATTTACTGATCAGATGGCTGATGAACTGTACAGGTGCGCTCAGATCAGCGCCGAACTGGACGCCAGGATGGACAACTTGAGAAGTATAGTGCATGGAAATATAAAGGATAAAAGATGATAGAAGGCCGGAAGCGATGTGATCAGCTTCCGGCCTTATCTTTACCGTTTAAACAGCTTTACTATTTTCATCTGAAGAATGGATAGACAGGAGAGTATCAGCACGGCAGCCCACTGCAGCGCAGACAGGGAAGTGAGGCGGAATATGTCCTGAAGGGCCGGAATCAGGAGCAGGCACATCATCAGTATCAATGATACTGCGAAGGAAAGGATGAGCCACGGGTTGTGGCCTTTCGCACGCACCCATATAGGCTGAGTATTGGAACGCTGATTGAACGCTCGCAGCATCTGTGAGAAAGCCAGCACACAGAAAGCCATGGTCTGTCCTGTCTGATGTCCCGACAAGTCTGCGCCTATCCAGTATGCGGCTATAGTCATGGCGGCTACGAAGACGCTTTGAGTTATTACTCTGCTTATGAGATCTTTCTCAAAGAGTGTACCGGGTTTTACCGGAGGATGATCCATGATATCCCTGCTGGCAGGGTCTACTCCCAGGGCCAGCGACGGCAGAGTGGCGGTAGCCAGGTTCACCCATAATATATGGACTGCTAAGAGAGGCGCGTCCCAGTTCAATACTGTAGCTACAAACAGAGTCAATATTTCAGCTATGTTGCCGGCCAGCAAGAATTGGATGACCTTTTGTATATTTCTATATACGCGTCGTCCTTCCTTTATGGCGTAGGCGATAGTGGTAAAACTGTCATTGAGAAGTATCATATCAGAAGCTTCTTTTGCTATATCTGTACCGGTGATGCCCATAGACACACCGATATCGGCGGCTTTTAACGCAGGCGAGTCGTTGACTCCGTCTCCTGTCATGGCAGCGACTTCTCCTTTGCGTTTCAGACTGCATATTATTCTCATCTTATCCGCAGGAGATACTCGGGCGAAAACTGAGGTGTTCTCTATGATGTCATCCAGCTGTTTGTCGCTCATAGCAGCCAGTTCGTCTCCCGAGACGATATGACTGCCGTCCTGATATATACCGAGTTCTTTAGCTATGGCCAGGGCGGTGATCTTGTGATCTCCTGTTATCATGACAGTACGTATGCCGGCTCTGCGGCAGGTACGGACGGATTCAGCCACTTCTGAGCGAGGAGGATCTATCATTCCTACGGCGCCTATAAAGATCATTGAATTTTCAAGATCTGTATCGTCATCATCGGGTATAGCCGGTATTATCCTCATAGAAAAGCCCAGTACTCTCAGAGCATTTTCTGACATTGATTCACAAAGCTGATTTATGCGGAGCCTGTCTTTTGCGTCCATTTCTCTTATGCCGCCGGAAGTGAGAATATGACTGCAGACCGGCAGTATTTCATCGACAGCGCCCTTTGTATATGCAGTGATTTTTTCATCTATCACATGAACAGTTGTCATTCGTTTTCTGTCCGAATCGAAAGGCTGTTCAAATACGCGGGGATACTTATCTTCAAGAGTTTCGTGATCTATCCCCAGATTTTTTGACATATGTATGAGGGCTCCTTCTGTAGAGTCTCCTATAATCTCTCCTTCGTTATCGGGATCGAAACTTGCGTCGTTACACAGAGCTGCCGCATAGATGAGATGACTGTAACAATTCTGCATATCTTCTGCTTTGACATCTTCTACGATAGAAGAACGGCCTCGCTCAAAATCTCTGAAGACAGCGATATCGGTGACAGTCATCCTGTTAAGAGTAAGGGTTCCGGTCTTATCGCTGCAGATAACCGAAGCACAGCCTAAAGTTTCCACTGCAGGCAGCTTTCTTACCAGAGCATTTCTCTTTGCCATCCTCTGAACGCCCAGCGCCATCACTATGGTACAGGTGGCGGGCAGACCTTCGGGAATGATAGATATGGCAAGAGAGACAGCTACGAGAAACTGAGGTACGAGAGGTCTCTGATATATGGCTCCTATTATAAATATAAGCACGCAGACTATCAATCCTACTATTGTAAGAGTCTTTCCTACAGCATTGAGTTTACGCTTGAGAGGAGTGTCAAGCTCATCCTGATCCTCGATCAGGGAAGCTATATTTCCTACTTCTGTATCCATTCCCGTAGAGACGACTACTCCCTCGGCGCGTCCGTAAGTTATGATGGAAGAGGAGTAGATCATGTTGGATCTGTCCCCTAAAGGACAGTTTTCTTCAAATATTTCATCTGCGTCTTTTTCAGAAGGGACAGATTCACCTGTAAGGGAAGCCTCCTGAACTTTCAGATTGGCAGAGTCGATAAGTCTGATATCGGCAGGTACCATATCTCCGTCGATGAGAAGTACGATGTCTCCCACCACTAATTCACCGGCGGATATTACACTTTCCTCGCCTTCACGCATGACTCTTGACACCTGCGCCCCCATATTTTTGAGAGCTTCTAAAGAAGCCTGGGCTTTTCTCTCCTGAAATATACCTATGACGGCATTTATTACTATTATGGTACCGATCACCGCAGCTTCCGTCCACTCCCGAAGTACTGCCGAGAAGAAGGACGCGCCTATGAGGATGAGGACCATGGGGTCCAGGAGCTGTTCTTTCAACATTTGGCTGATTTTTTTAGGAGGTTTGGAACGGAGAGTGTTGGGACCGTTTTTTCTTAGCCTTTCGGCAGCCTCGGCATCACTGAGACCTTCTTCCGAAGTTTCCAAGGTGCTCAGAACCTCTTCGATTTTCTGTGAATGCCAAGGCATTCGCTTGTGATTATCCATATCGGATACATCACTCCTTTCATAAAAATTTTTTGATTGACTTTAACAGCAAGCGATGTGGACGCAAAAAGACATGACCCGATAACCCCTCGAGAGAGTGGTTACGATCATGTCTCTTAAAATAAATCTATTTAAGCTGTCGGTTTTGCCTGCTCTATGTTCTTCAGATCCGTCGCTGTCGCTGTCTGAGTCTTCCATAGTAATGTCCGTCATCCTTTCTGCTGTTAAAGTAAGTCAATTATATTCAAACTGCATTGCCGATGTCAATAGAATAGCAGATGTTTAACGGTGCTTTAGCATCAAAAGGCGGGTAAGGGATTTTCTATGATAATATAGGGATAAATACCCCTAAGTCGAGACGATGTACTGCATAACTTAAAAATACTGTTAACAAATTAGGTACTGTGTAGTACGATGTATATAGACGAAGAGGGGAATATGAATATAGAAGATTGGAAATCGCAGATACGCAGAGGTACGCTGGAATATTGTATCTTGCTCATGCTTCATAATAAGACTTATTACGGATATGAAATTTTGCAGAAATTGGAGAAACATCCTATCATCACCGTCAAGGAAAGCACGATATATCCTTTATTGAGAAGATTGTTAAAGGATAAATGTCTCGAAGCTACTTGGCAGGATTCGGCAGAGGGACTGCCTCCGAGAAAATATTACTCGTTGACGCCCATGGGAGAGGAATATCTAAAGTCCATGTCTGAAGAATGGGGAAATTTATTAGAAGCCGTAAGCGAGTTGAAAGGAGAAGCGGAATAATGGATAAAATTTTAGAAAAATATTTAGATATGGTAGACAGGCATCTGAGACCTCTGCCTGCGTCGGAGAGAGTAGATATAGTTAAAGAGATAAAAGGCAGTATGATGGAAATGCAAAGCGAGGGAATTTCTGCCGAAAACATCGCCCAAAAGCTGGGAGATCCCAGGGAACTGGCTAAGGCCTATCTGGGAGACTTGCTTTCTAACGGTACAGGTTTTAGCTGGAAGAGATTTCTGACGGTATGCGCCTTTTACAGCATGGTCGGCATTTCGGGACTGTTTGTCATACCTGTCTTGGCTATAGTTGCGCCTGTGTTTCTGATCTGTGCCGTCCTTATGCCTGTAGTGGGAGCCCTTAAACTCATAGACTTTCTTCTTGGACTTGGGATACCCTATATGCAGTATATCAGTGTTCAGTTTGGAAACACCGTATTAAGTCCAGTGCCGGTATTCTTTGCCTCAATAGTCACGGGAGTCATATTATATCTTGCGGGACGCGGAGCATGGAAACTGTTGATTTCATACTGTAAAAATGTGAGCAAGACAAAGAAAGATCTCTCTGTCTGATCTCGGCAGCAGGACATCTGAAAAAGGCGGCAGCAACTGGAGAGCGGCTCTTTGCAGAAAAAGAAAAATGTATGAGAAAAGCCCAGCCTAAAGGCCGGGCTTTTTAATGGAGCTGATGAAGGGAATCGAACCCCCAACCTGCTCATTACGAATGAGCTGCTCTACCATTGAGCCACATCAGCATAGAAGATACGCACTGACTAAAATATTATACTATAACTTTTAATAAAATGCTACTAAAATTTATAGACAATAGAAACATATTCCTGAGAATCTATCTTGTCACCTAAGATTTGGCCCAGGAGAGCGGGGTTCTTTATCAACAGTTCTTTTTTCTGCTTCCTGAGACGTTTTATCTGGTACTCTAAAGAAGAAGCTAGGCTGCGGTCTTTACTTCTCCACGCAGCCTCTATGGTAACGGGAGCATGAATTTTTGTATATTTGGCGCCCGCAGCGCCCGCCCCTGAATGTTCTCTGAAACGCCGGTTCAGGTCTGTGGTGATACCGGTATATAAGGAACCGTCCTGGCAGCGAAGCATATAAGTATAGTACATCACAATTCACCTTTTCTCTTTAAATAATCGAAAAAGGAGAGACAGCCCTCCCATATGTCGCTGTAGGCAGCGTCGAAATCCTCCGTATACCAGGGGTCTTTGATCTGGCGGGGATTATCAGAAAAATCCATCAGAAAATTGACTTTAGAAAGAGAAGCCTCTCCCATCAGCCTCTGAAGATTTTTCAGATTGTTCTGATCCATTATTATTATGTGATCGTAATAGCGGTAATCGTCTCTGGTGAATTGTACCGCTTTTTTCCCTTCGGCGGAAATGCCCATAAGGGCAAGCTTGGATGCGGCGCCAGGATGAACGGGGTTTCCTATCTCTTCGCTGCTGGTGGCTGCGGAGGCGATTTCAAATTTATCAAAAACGCCTTTTCTTTGGACTATGTGTTTAAATAAGAATTCTGCCATCGGAGATCTGCATATGTTGCCGTGGCAGACGAATAAGACTTTTATCATCTGATCCTCACCTCATACATATCTTAACTTCATGCCGCAGAGGAGTCAAGATTGAAGTACAGAATTTTCGGGTAATAATAGATAGATTTATATTCGAGAGAGGACAGATTATGGAGATTGGATATTATCGCGTGGGAGAAGACTACGGATGGGATCAGGAAAAGTTTTCCGATCCTTTGATGAAGATAGGGGGCTGCGCAGCAGTAACGGCTTGCGACAGCTGTATATATTTCAGCAGATACTTCGGCGTCAGGGAGGCGTATCCTTTTGATCCTGAATATGTCACAGAAGCAGATTACAAGAATTTTGCCAAAATCATGAAACGATATCTTCACCCAAGATGGGGCGGTATAGATAGACTTGAAACTTATATAGATGGAATATACCGGTATTTTCATCAGACGGGCAATGATAGGATACAGGCTCGGGGGCTTTCAGGCGAGACGGAATCAGACCTGGCAAAATCAGCTCTTAAAAGACAGATAGACGAAAGAATTCCGGTGCCTTGTCTCATATTGAAACACAAGGATACACGATTTGAGGATTTTACTTGGCATTGGTTTATGATAACAGGATATGAAGAGAAAGAGGATGTCTTTATGATAAAAGCGGTCAGCTATGGACAGTGGCAGTGGCTGGATTTTAAGGCCCTTTGGGATACGGGTTATGAGCAAAAAGGCGGATTGATCATTTATGAAGTGAAAGAAAGAACTCCCCGGTTTTACAGAGGAGAGCAATCATGATATACTGAAACAAAACAGATAAATTATATGAGAGGAAAGCTTCGATGAAAAAAATCGCTCTTGTCTATCGCAACAGGGAAAATATGGACGCTATCTACCATCTGGAAGAAGAGATAAAGGGGATCTTCGGCAGATATGCTTCTATAGATAATTATTATGTCAATGAACTGGGCGAAGAAGTAAGAATAAACGCAGACGTCTATGTCCTTGTGGACAGAAGCGTTTTGGCTCATCTGAGAACTCACACATCTTCTTTCAAAAATATAGTTATCCTGACCCGCAGCATCCGCAAGGAAAACTTGAGTAAAATAATGAAAATACCAAAAAATGAGGATGTGCTGATCGTCAACGATACGCTGGAGAGAGCCATAGAGACGGCGACTATGTTATATGAACTCGGCATAGGCCATCTCAACTTTGTAGTATATAACCGGGATGAAGACGACGGAAGATATAATAATATAAGATATGCCATAGTGCCAAACGAACCGCAGCTGGTGCCAGATAAGATAGAAAATGTGATAAATGTAGGCTACAGGAAGATAGGCTTTGACACCATGGTTCAGATAAAAAATGCTCTGAAACTTAATAACGAAGAAGTGGATCTGAACCTTCTTCAGTATATCTCTACGATAATAGAACCTCAGCAGGATCTGAGCAGCAGCTATGTGGGCAGCTTTTTAAAGAACAGCATGCTGAACGAATATCTCTATGATTCACCGTCTGCTTTGATTCTTGTGAATAATGAAGGAGAAATAATATATTTCAACAGAAGAGCCAAAGATTTTTTCGGTTCATCGCACAGAGGGTCCGGCGGTTATAACGTGAACTGTCTGGACAGAGATCTCTTAAAGGCCATAGAGAAAGAGGATGATGTTTTAAAGAAAGCTATCGCCATAGACGGCAGAAATTATATACTTGATAAGGTTTCACTGTGGACAAGCAATATGCAGATAGGGTATTACGTCACGCTTCAGGATGAAGTAAATATAAAAGATATGGAGACCAGCCTCAATAAGAAACTCATCGAAAAAGGCTTTTTTGCAAGACACACTTTCAGCGATATAAAGAGAAATTCTGACGTAATAAAGGAGAGCGTCGATCTGTCCAAGAAGGCGGCGCTTACCGAATATACTATCCTCATCTGCGGGGAAAGCGGTACGGGGAAGGAGCTCTTTGCCCAGTCTATACACAACTATTCGAGCCGCAAAGATATGCCTTTCATAGGTGTCAACTGTGCGGCTATACCCGAAACTCTGCTGGAGTCGGAGCTATTCGGATATGAAGAGGGGGCTTTCACCGGAGCCAGCAAAAAGGGAAAGATCGGTTACTTTGAACAAGCTAACAGGGGAACCATTTTTCTGGATGAAATAGGAGACATTTCCCCGGCTCTTCAGGCGAGACTTCTGAGAGTTCTTCAGGAGCGGCAAATCATGAGAATAGGCAGCGATCGCATAATAGACGTGGATGTACGCATAATAGCAGCCACCAATAAAGATCTGATTAAAGAAGTGGAGAAAGGTCGTTTCAGAGGCGATCTGTATTATAGGCTGAATGCTTTACAGATAATGATACCTCCTTTGAGAGAAAGAAAAGAAGATATATTGCTTCTATTTAAGGAATTTATGAAAGAAGATTATCTTCGGGTAGGCAGAAGAGAGAAGGAGCTTCTGGAAAATTATCAATGGCCTGGTAACGTCCGCGAACTGGAAAACTGCGCTCTGTATTATAAGACTTTAGGTAAACTTCCGGAGCAATTCAAAGATAAGGGGAATTTTGACAAGGGAGTAAGCGACGAAGATCTTCAGTATAGATTTAAGTCTTCCGTACTCAAGATACTTATGAAATATAATACTCTCGGTCATGGCGTGGGAAGAATGGCAGTGCTTGAATACTTGAGAAGAGAAGGAGAGGATGTAAGCGATCTTTCTCTCAGGAATATCTTATCTCAGCTTCAGCAGGAAGGACTGATCAGGATAGGAAAGGGAAGACAAGGTATGAAGATAACTGATAAGGGAATTGAGAAGATCCTCCGATAATATTATGGCACAGATTTTGCAATATTTATATGCAAAAATAGTTCAACGAAAGGGAGACGATCATGAAAGTTTTTATAAGTGCGGATATAGAAGGCGTAACGGGAGTCACTTCCTGGTGTGAAACGGAAAGCGGCGGCCAGGGGTATGAGGCGGCGGCCAGGCAGATGACTCTTGAAGTGAGCGCAGCCTGTGAAGCGGCTATCGAAATGGGATTCGATGTGGTAGTCAAAGACGGCCATGGAAATGCCAGAAATATAGATATGTGGGGACTGCCCAAGGGAGTTTCACTTATCAGAGGCTGGAGATGTTCACCCGAGGGTATGATGGGAGGCCTGGACAGTTCTTTTGACGCTGTCATCTATATAGGGTATCATTCACCGGAGGGAATGAATACAAATCCGTTGGCGCATACGACTGAACACGAGTGGTTTAACTGGATAAAGATCAATGACAGATTAGCTTCTGAATTTTCTATGAATGCCCTTTATGCGGCAAATTTAGGCATACCTTCTGTGTTTTTATCGGGAGACAGGGGCATTTGCGACCATGCCAGAGAGTACTGCAGCGATATAGTGACTGTAGCTGTTAAAGAGGGAGTGGGAAATTCCTCCTGGAATATGCATCCGGAAGACAGTATAAGAGCCATAAAATCGGGAGTCAAAGAAGCTCTGCGCGATGTGAGGCCTGTATGTCTTGAACGGCAAGAATACAAGATGGATATATTTTTCAAGGAGCATCAGAGAGCCAGAGCGGCATCCTGGTATCCTAAAGCAGAACTTACAGGCAGCAATTCTGTCAGATATACAGCTGAAGATGTGGACGAGCTGATGATAGCGAAGATGTTCATGACTGAAATATAGTAGTGATTTGCTACAAAAAAGGAGATACCAATGGGAGAAAGGTATCTCTTTTTTTTTGCAAGAGAAAGGATCTTCTATCCCTTCTCTTGTAATTAGGAAGTATTAGTATATATTATTTAGTGAAAATAATATCTGAAATGAGAGGCTCCAAAGGAAGTCCCAAAGCGTAGACGTCCCCATGGACATTTTTGAGAAATGTCAGAGGCAGATCGTATGTCAGAGTATCTTCTTTGAAGCCTGTGACCTTGTAGAGACCTCCGTAATAAGGAGTCAGAATGTTTTTAATTCCCCGATGTTTTAAAATCATATCTTTTCCTTCGGAGAATATTTCTATAGGGTCATAACCGGGATTCTTATATACTCCTTGAATCTCAGCGCAGTCCGGATCCTCTTTTAAGGGAATAGCCTGAGGATATCTGTCAGAAAATAAATTTACGTAAGAATCGTTGAAGTCCGAGTCTGTGAGAGGCTCTTTAGTATGAAACTTCATGTTCCATTCTTCACCTTTAAGCCCAAGAAGCCTATCAAGGATGTCATACAGGATGGTAAACATTATTGAAACGGTAGGAGAATGGAAATTCAGCAGAATACATACGCCTATTCCCTCATCGGGAAGAAAAGCCTGCAGGCTGCTGTACCCTTCGATTTTTCCCGTATGTCTTAAGATCTTTCTGCCTCTGTAAAGACCTGTTTGCCATCCTAATGCGTATCCGTCCAGCGGAAAGAGGCTTTCTCCCTCTATGAAATCTGTAAAATCTATTTGTTTTTTAATCATTTCTTCAAAAACATCGGAAGAGATAAGCTGCTCTCCTCTGCGGGAGCGGCCTTTTGATATCAGAAAATCGAGCCATTTACACATATCTTCGGCGTTTGTGTTCACAGAAGCTGCCGGCGCCACCGTATCTACATTCCATATTTTGAGCTGAGTGAGTCTTCCGCCTGTGACCTGAAACGGCTGGGCTTTGTTCTCCTCATGGACTAAAGCATCGGCCTGACAGCTGGTAGAGTTCATTTCGAGAGGCTTAAACAGATATTTTTCCATTATTTCCGGCCAGCTACATTTTGTGACTGTTTCCATGATATGCCCGGCGAGAGCATAGACTATGTTGCTGTATTGAGCCTTTGATCTAAACGGAGCTGAAGGTCTCAGATAAGAAAAGCGATTTGAAAATTCTATGCTGCTGACAGGGCTGGGCCAGGCGCCGTCATGAGGCGCAAGGCCTGTTCTGTGGCACAGCATATCTCTCAAGGTGGTTTCTCTTTCTGCCACTTTATCGAACATTCTGAAATCAGGGACATATTCTTTTACAGGCCTGTCGTAATCGAGGATGCCTTCGGTGACTAACATGGCAGCCACGGCGGAAGTCATGGCCTTTGAGCATGAAGCGATGCAAAAGACGGTATCTTTATCTACGGGCATACCGCTCTTGTCTCGGACTCCAAAGCCCTTTGAAAGAGTTTTTCCGCCAAAGGCACAGGAAACGGAAAGACCCGGCACATTCCAATAGGTCATTTCTGAACGGATCAGATCTTCATTTAGTATATTATCTTTCAATTTTCTGCCTCCATATATAAAAGTAAAAATAAATTACGCAAACTTCATGCCAACGCATATGACAACGGGCGGAGAGCAATAAGGAGAATTTTAAAAAAATAAATGAGTTTTTAACGCAAATAAAAAACATTAAAACTCATTAAAACCTATTATTTTGATGATGTTTCACCAATATTTGACCTTTTTTAAGTTGGCACGCTTTTTGCCTGTTATATCAGTGAAATCATTACTCAAATTTAATTAACATTGGAGGATAGAAATGAGTAGTAAAAACAATGAAATCGCACCTCAGACAGCCGGCTTCAAAAAAGAAATAGGCGTCTTCGGAGGCATCAGTATTATCGGCGGCATCATGATAGGCTCCGGTATTTTCTACTTAGGCTCATATGTCCTTGAGAGGACAGGTATGAGCATGGGACTGGCGCTGCTCTGCTGGGTCATCGGCGGACTTGTGTCTATCTTAGGAGGGCTGTGCTTTGCAGAGCTTGGAGCCTGCGACTCCAGAGCGGGCGGAATGGTCGTCTATATGAACAGAGCTTACCATCCGTCTGTAGGATATTCCTTCGGATTCACCAGCTGGGTTATCAGCGGGTCAGGTTCTATAGCGGTTCTGGCTATCGCGCTTCCTACGGCTTTAGCTAACTTTTTCCACTTATCGGATATGGCGACTAAGATCATAGCTATAATTCTCATAATTGCCCTCACAGCTTATAACTGTTTCGGAATAAAGCTGGGCTCCATACTGCAGAACGTATCTATGGTGGCAAAATGTATACCTATTGCTATTATTCTGTTTGCAGGCCTGATCCTAGGAAAGGAACATCCGGATCTTTCTCTTGTTCCGGAAGGAACAGACCCTACCTTTGGCGGAATGATAGGGATGATAGCCTTTGCTACTGTGGCCACTCTATGGGCCTATGAAGGATGGACCAACCTCAATCCTGTAGCTGAGGAGATGAAAAATCCGGGGAGAGATCTGCCTAAAGCTCTTATACTCGGCATAGGAGTCATCACTGTGATATATGCCTTATTTAACTTTGCTATTTATAAAGTACTTCCTGCCGATCAGGTGGTTTCTTCCATAGAGTCGGGAGACATATATCTTGGAACGCAGGTAGCGGATAAACTCTTCGGCGGAGCGGGAGGAGGACTTATCCTTGCGACTCAGCTTATAGCCATATTCGGATCCCTCAACGGAATGATCATAGCTTTCCCTCGTTACTATTATGACATGGCTGCTGAAAAGCATTTCTTCAAGAATCACGCAAAGCTGAACAAGTTCGGAGTACCGCAGGTGGCGTTGATATCTCAGGCAGTTATTTCGTGCATATTAGTCATGCTTAGAAGTCTTGACGAGCTTACTTCTCTTGTAGTATTCGCCGGTATGCTTTATAATGTGCTTGTAATTGCGGCAGTAGTAGTATACAGAAAGAAATTCCCTGACCTGAAACGTCCGTATAAGGCCTGGGGATATCCTGTAACTGTCGTCATAGCTATCATACTGTTCTTCGCTCTCATGATCAATACGCTGGTAGAAGATCCTAAGACAGCTATAACCGGTCTCATCGTTCCCGTGATGGGACTGATCCTCTGGAAGATCTTCGATATTAAGCTGAAAAAGGAAGAGCAGCAGACGAGCGACAAATAAAAAATAAGTCAAGAAAGAGAAAATGAAATGGGATTACCTAAAGAATGTGAACTGCAACTTGAAAACCGTTATGCCAAGGGTGAAAAGAATCTGATCACCGATGTTCCCGGCGTAAGGGTAGGTCACGTAACGCTGAACGACGATGATAAAGATGTACATACAGGGGTAACTGCAGTTTTGCCTCATTCGGGCAACTTGTTCAAAGACAAAGTCACGGCAGGAGTTTCTGTGATCAATGGATTTGGAAAGAGTACCGGTCTGATCCAGGTAGAGGAGCTGGGGACTATCGAGACTCCCATAATAATGACCAACACTTTCGGCGTAGGAACGAGCCTGAATGCTCTCACAAAATATATGCTTGAGCGTAACGAGGATATAGGAGTTTCTACCAGTACGGTAAACTGCATGGTGACCGAGTGTAATGACGGAGAACTAAACGATATAAGAGGCATGCATATAACCGAGGAAGACGTAAGAGAGGCTCTTGATACTGCCGGCGCAGACTTTAAGGAAGGCGCCGTAGGCGGCGGCAGGGGAATGATCTGTATGGGAAAAAAAGGCGGCATAGGATCAGCTTCGAGGATAGTAGAGTTTGATGGAAAATCTTATACCGTCGGCGCTATCGTCATGTCCAATTTCGGAGTACTGGGGAATCTCAGAATAGACGGCCGCCGGATATTTGTTCCTGAAAAAAGGGATGGGGCAGCAGATAAAGGCTCCATCATCATGATAATAGGCACAGACCTCCCGTTGAGCGACAGACAGCTCCGCCGGACGGCAAAGCGAGCTGCGGCGAGCCTGGGGAGAGTAGGCTCTTACCTTGGGACAGGAAGCGGTGATATAGCCATCGCCTTTTCAAACGGTAACATCGTTCCTCATTACAGCGACACAAAGGTATTGCCTTGCGGATATCTGTTTGAGAACGATATGGATACAGTTTTTGAAGCGACGGTCGAAGTGGTGGAGGAATCTATAATAAGCTCCCTGTATCATGCAGAGTCTATGACAGGAATCAGAGGAAAAACTGTTCACGGCTTAAAAGATTATTTGCTGAAATAAGAAATTTAAGTAAGAGCGGAGTTTGCTTATCGTCGGGCTGTGGCCTATACGCGGCGCTTCGCTCTTTTGATTTACGAAAGGTAGTATAATGTTTGACTTATTGATATACAACTGCAGGATAGTAGACGGAAGCGGCGCCCCGTGGTACAGAGGAAATGTGGCTGTTAAAGACGGGCGTATCGTCAAGATAGGAACGTGCAGCATGGTGAAGGACAGCGAGGCAGTTGAAACAGTAGATGGAGGAGATCTTTACCTTGCGCCGGGATTCATAGATATTCACTCTCACAGCGACATTACTCTGATGAAATATCCTCAGGCCGAGAGCAGAATATTGCAGGGAATAACTACAGAAATAGGAGGCAACTGCGGCATGTCGGCGGCTCCGGTGAGCGAAGATGAAAAGAGAAAAAAAGAACTTGAAGCCTACATCGGGGAAATGGACTACGACTGGCATACAGTAGGAGAGTTCCTAAAAAAAGTCCAGCAGTGCAGGCCCAGCGTAAATTTTGGCACAGAGGTGGGGCATGGAACTATACGGATAGCCGTTATGGGCTTTGAAAATCGCAAGTCTGATGATACAGAGATGGATGAGATGAAAGATATTTTGAGGAACGCTCTCGAAGACGGCGCCTTTGCAATGTCAAGCGGACTCATCTATCCGCCCGGATGTTATTCGGATACGGATGAGCTGGCAGAGCTGTCTGAAGAACTGCCAGCTTACGGAGCATTTTATGCCACACATATGAGAGAAGAAGGCGAAAAAGTCATAGATTCGGTAAAAGAGGCTATCCAGATCTGCAGAAGATCCGGGGCGCCCCTCAATATTTCTCACCATAAAGTCATAAGTAAAGACGGGTTCAGAAAGTCGTGCAAGGTAACTACATCTCTGATAGAAGAGGCCAGAGAGAGCGGTCTGGATGTGACGGCGGATCAATACCCGTACTGTGCTTCATCGACGACGATGGACAGCAATATTCCGGAATGGGCTTTTGAGGGCGGCATGGAGGCTCTATTGGCAAGACTGAAAGATCCCGGCATCAGAGCAAAACTTCGAGAAGAAAGCAATAAAAGCCATGAGGGAAGATGGTCAGACATATACGTGGGATATGTAAAGAGTAAAGACAATCAATGGACGGTAGGAAAGTCCATAGAAGAGATTGCAGAAATCAAAAAGACCGATCCGGCCGACGCTTGCTTCGACCTGGTCCTTGAAGAGAGAGGGCGGGTAGATGAAATTAACTTCGGCATGTGTGAAGATGATGTGGAATACATCATGAAAAAACCTTATGTAATGATCGGCTCTGACGGCAAAGCCGTTTCCTTTGACTACCCGGGGAGACCTCATCCGAGATTCTTTGGCGCGTTTCCAAGAGTAATAAGTCATTACTGCAGGGACAGAGGACTCTTTACTCTGGAGGAGGCTGTAAATAAGATGACTGCCATGCCGGCCACAAGGCTGGGAATCGGGGACAGAGGAATGATCAAAGAGGGCATGTGGGCTGACTTGGTGCTCTTTGACTTTGAAGGTCTATGTGATAATCCCGATTTTGAAGATCCCAAACAGCCGTGCGGGGGAATAAAGAGAGTATATGTAAACGGCGTACTGACTTCAAAGGACGGCATCCATACTGGAGCCAGAGCAGGCAGAGTGCTAAGAAAGAGAATATGATATGAAAAGAGAATTAAGAGATAATATTTTAGAAGAACTTGCCGCAATGGAAGGCAGGGTCGGGTTCTATTTTAAGAATCTTGTCACAGGCGAGAATCTCGGGTATAACCAAAGAGAACAGTTTTTGCCTGCCAGCATCGTAAAACTTCCTCTGCTGGCGGCCATGTTTCTGATGAGAGAACGGGGAGAGACGGATTTCAGAGAAAAAATCACTATCAAGAGGGATGAAAAGTTGCCGGGATGCGGCGTCGTTTCGCACATGACGGGCGACGAAAACGGAGATGTGACGCTGGACATAGAGACTCTGTATAAGTTTATGATAGTTATAAGCGATACGACAGCCACAAACGCTTTGTATAAGCATTACGGAAACGATGCAGTCATATCGGCTTTAAAGGAACTGGGTCTTGAGGGTACACAGTTTAACCGCGCTTTCTATGACAGTATCCGCGAAGAAAAAGGGATACAGAATTACTTTGTTCCCGAAGAAATCGGCGAATTGTTGGAGAAAATGTATGACAGAAGGCTGGTGAGCGAAAAAGTCAGTGAGGAGATAGAGAAGATCTTGCTGCAGCAACAGGTAAATCATAAGATGGGAGGTATGCTGCCCATTGGATTTCCGATAGCTCATAAGACGGGGGAAGAAGAGGATAAGAGCCATGACGTGGGGATAGTGTATGTAAAGGAGCCTTTTATAGCATGTTTTGCATCATATAAAACCGATATTCCTGCCTTTGAAGATTTTATACGCAGGACCGTATATGAGATAACAAAAGATATAGATCCCCGGCTGAATCCCCTTGAAGGAACGAAAGGGTATTTTTAAGATATGGAGAGAACTTTTGGAATAATAGGAGGAATGGGCCCGATGGCCACCCAGCTTTTTTATAAGATGCTTATAGAAAAGACGGCGGTCGACTGCGATCAGGATCATCTCAACACCATAATACTTAGTCATGCTTCGATGCCGGACCGTACAGCGGCTATCCTGTCAGGCGATGAGGAGAAAATCGACCTGATCAGCAAAAAAATGTATGAGGACGCGCATCTGCTTGAAGAATTAGGCTGTCTGGCCATCGGCGTTACCTGCAATACCGCTCATTATTTTGTAGATATGATTTCAGATAAGATAGGAGTACCTTTTATACATATGATAAAGGAGACCGCTAAGGAGGCGGCCAAAACTCTGAAAAACGAAAAGGTAGGTATTCTGGCTACCGATGGAACTATTGAGACCAAACTTTATCAAAATGCTTTAAGAGATGAGGGCGTTATTCCATGCACCCTTGATTCTCACGGTCAGGGTCTGGTGATGCATGAAATCTACGATCGCATAAAAGCCGGATTGCCCTCGGAGGACGAGTCATGGCAAGAAATAGATGAGAAGCTCAAAGAAATGGGCTGTAAAAAAGCCCTGCTTGCCTGCACAGAACTTTCGGTAATAAAAAATGAGAGAAATTTATCGGATTATTATGTGGATCCTATGGAGGTGATGGCGGACAGAACTCTAAAATTTATGAAAAAAAATCAGAACAAACATATTTAAAAAACCGGCCTTGCAGGCCGGTTTTTACGCATCCCGATCATTTGCTGACATAGTCGCAGTACTCCTCGATGGGGCAGTCGTCACATTTTGGCTTTCTTGCATCGCAACATTGCCGGCCATGAAAGATCAGACTGTGGTGAGTCCTGGACCATCTTTCTTCAGGTATTCTTTCCATGAGAGAAAGTTCTGTCTTGAGGACGTCTTTTTCAGATGTGAAGCCTATTCTGTTGGCCACCCTGAAAACATGAGTGTCCACAGCGATACGCTGATGCCCAAAACCCACTGAAAGAACTACGTTGGCCGTCTTTCTTCCTACTCCGGGAAGAGATACCAAAGCGTCATAGTCGTCAGGCACTTGACCGCCGTAATTTTCTATAAGAGATTTGGCCAGACCTACTATGTTCTTTGACTTGGTTTTGTACATGCCTATGCGCTTTATGTACTGGGCGACATCCTCAGGATCGGCCTCAGCCAGCTCATAAGGCGTAGGATACTTTTCAAACAGCGCAGGCGTCACAATATTTACAGCCTTATCGGTAGTCTGAGCCGAAAGCACCACTGAAATCAGAAGCTGATATACGTCTTTGTGATCGAGGGCACATTCTGCCTGGGGATATGTCTCCTCCAGTATATCTAATATCTTATTTATATCTTCGTTTTTTACCATATATATTCCTCCGTAAAGATTGTATTGAAAAAGTTTGCGAACATGTTTAAAACGTTCTGCTCTCGACAAAGCCGCAATCATAATCTATGTTATTAAATCATAATCGCGGCGCACTGCGCCGCAGTGGTGGTTCAATGAACCGGCGGTAGCTCTCGGTGGTCGCCGCAAATTGCCGGCTCTGCTGTTGCAAATCGCTGGCTTTGCTGCCTCAGAGCCGCATGCTGTATTTTCTTAACCCTTTGTACTAATTCTACAGCATTTTAGGAAGAAAAACAGCCTGAATGACGGTACAAAGGCGGATATGCTGTAAATTTCGATTTATTATTGTGATTCTACAACCATTTTAACAAAAATCTGTTGTAGAATTTGTGTTTTTTTCTGTAGAATACAGCATGTGCTGTTTTTCACCGCAACAAGCGCGGCCTCCGATGTGATCGATGGATTCATTATACCACAAAAATACCTGTTTTCCCACGAAGATCTGTGATAAAATGTGATAAAACGACAAAAAAGGAGAAGGATCATGATAATAGATTTTAAAGAGATAGGCGTCTCAGTCATACCTAATTTTAAAGGCGGAGAAAAAGAGACTGCCGCCAGAATGTTTACCGACGATAATAACAAGATCATGCTCGGAAAACTGATCCCCGGAGCTACTATAGGGCTTCACAGACATGAAGGATCGAGCGAGATCATCCTCATACAATCGGGAAGGGGAAAGGTGCTGTATGACGGCGCCTATGAGACAGTGGAGACAGGCTGCGTTCATTACTGTCCCGAAGGGCACGAACATAGTCTGATAAATGACAGTCATGAGGATTTGACATTTTTTGCGGTAGTACCGCAGCATAAGTAAGAAACATGAAGGGAGAAGCACGAGAGCCCGTGTATCGAGTATGATGGCTGCATTTGATCTGCTTACTGCTGCCGGGCCGGATTGAGATCGTCAAAAAAGCGGCCGGAGAATCCGGCCGCTCTGTCTGCAGTATGGAAAATGAGAACATGGTGTTACTCACATGATTTATTTCTTCTTTCCAAAAAGCGCTAAAAGTCTCAGGAAGATATTTATGAAGTCCAGATATAACTGCATAGCGCCATAGATATATAACTTCTGGCTGTTTTCCATAGCTGCCGAAGAGAACTGTTTTATCATGTTCATGTCATAGACAGTTATACCAAAGAACAGGAACAATACGGCGCAGTCTATGAAAACTTCCATGAAACTGCTCTTGAGCAGGAAGATATTTACCAGGCTCATGACGATAGCTATTATGAGAGTTATCATCAGCAGAGGTCCCCATTTGCTTAAATCGCTCTTGCATCTGAATCCGTACAGCGCAAAACCGCCGAAGAGAGCGGCGCCGGCTAAGAACAGCAACACTATTGAACTCATCTGATATACTGCGAAGATAACCGACAAGGTCACACCGTTGAGTACAGCGTAGGCGAAATACAGTATGCCTACGGCCAAAGGAGGCAGCTTCCTGAATAGAAATGAAAATAATACCACCACTACAAGTTCTGCGATCAAAAGTACTGTGAAAGTATTTTCATACAGGAAGTACCAGAACAGATTGGAAGCGTAGGTGAACCATGCGCAGGCTGCCGTCACCAGGAGCCCTGCAATCATCCAGACAAAAGTCCTGAAAATAAAATTGTTTTGGTGCTGTATCACCGAGGGATACATCTGATCTTCTTTATACATAATAATCTCCTTTTGCGCCGTCTTAGGCATAATAAAATACTCTTAATTCTTTATCATTTGGCTGCGCCGCAGCATTTTTTGTATTTTTTGCCGGATCCGCAAGGGCAGGGATCGTTTCTGCCCGGCTGTTTCTCTTTGTGAACCGTTTTAGAGCGTTTAAATTCCTTTACTATTTCGGTACGTCTTTCTTCGGAGAGAACATCGTCCCACTGGGGAAGACTGTAGAGATAGTCGGCGTCGGCTTTGAGCATATTGAAAAACAACTTGTCATAATCTACGTCCAGATCCAGGGTTGTATCCTCCTGTATTTTTTCAAGGTCGTTAGCTTCTCTGAGACTGGTGTTTATACCGTCGAGAAAACCCATGAAGATGACAGGGTCGGCTTTGAATTTTGATACGAGTTCAGAGAAAGTTCCTGAAAGGTGAGCGTCTTTGTGAGATAGAATATACTCGTAAACTCTTGTTTCCGTTTCACTGTATTCTTTCCAGAAGGCCTCGAAAGTTTCTTCACTCTGTCCTTCCATCAGATCTATCCATTGCTTATATAATGTCATTTTTTAAACCTCCAGATTTTTCATTATATCTATAATATCGCCGCATACGGCGCTTCCCGTAGGCAGAGGGCCGGCGCCTTTGCCGTAAAACATCAGCTCGCCTACCATATCGCCGGTGATATATACGGCGTTGAATTCGTTGCCGACTCCCGCAAGAGGATGAGTGTTGTCAAGAAGAGTAGGCTGTACACAGTATTGAAGTTTGCCGTCTTCCATGCGGGCGGTGCCTATGAGCTTTATGACTTTGTTCTGCGATGCCGCAGAAGATATGTCGCGGTCTGTTATCTTTGATATTCCCTTAGTAGGTATATCTTCCGGAGCCACATACTTGTCAAAAGATAGCGCCATCAGGATAGAAAGCTTATTGGCTGCGTCTATGCCTTCCACGTCGGCAGTGGGATCTGCCTCGGCAAAACCCTTATCCTGAGCGTCTTTTAATACTTCTTCGTAAGAGAGGGATTCCTCAGTCATCTTAGTAAGTATATAGTTGGTAGTACCGTTAAGTATTCCCATGATCTCGATAAAGTTGTTGCTCTGAAGCGCCCCGGTAATTGAAGTGAGAACAGGAATACCTCCTGCTACGCTGGCTTCAAAAAGGAATCTGACTCCGCTTTTTCGGGCAGTTTCTGTGAGAAGACCGTAATTGGCAGCGATGGCCGCCTTATTGGCGCTGACTACATGCTTGCCGGCTTTCATGGCTTGTACCATGAAAGAAGTCGCAGGTTCGATACCTCCCAGCATTTCCACGACTATGTCGATCTCCGGATTTTTTATTATATCGTCGGGATCTTCTGTCAAAAGTGCCGGATCGGCGCTGGCAAAGCGTTTTTTCTTCTTGTTGCGCTGCAAAATCTTCACTATTTCAGGGGAGATACCCGTTCTTTTTTCGATGATCTGTTTGTTGTCTGTAAGAATTTTATAAGTTCCTCCGCCTACGTTGCCGAAGCCCAGCAGGCCGATCTTTGCAGTTTTCATATGTTTACCTCCGAATAATCACAGTGAAAAAATTATATAACAGTTTTTAAATTTTGTCTTTACCTTTTTTGAAAATTTGTTATTATTTATTGGGGCAGTATGCAGAGAGCCCTTTTGAAAAACGATGAATTTTGGATAAGGAGAGACAAATGAGCCTTAATATAGTGTTCGTCCAGCCTGAAATACCTCCAAATACAGGTAATATAGCCAGGACCTGCGCAGCTACAGATACGAAGCTGCATCTGGTAAAGCCGCTGGGATTCAGTATAGATGATAAGCATTTAAAGAGAGCGGGACTGGACTACTGGCCGTATGTAGATCTTGAGATTCACGAAAGCCTCGAAGCTTTCATGGAAAAATACGGACATAAAAGGCTGTGGCTTGCCACTACCAGAGGCGGGCAGATATATACCGCCGCCTCCTTTGAGGACGAAGACTTTATACTATTCGGGAGAGAGACTAAGGGACTTCCTGCAGACTTCATATCCCGGCATGAAGACAGAGCTATAAGAATACCCATGAGTGAAAATACCAGATCCAGATCCTTCAACCTTGCCAATTCCGCAAATATAATATTGTTCGAGGCATTGAGGCAATTAGGCTTTCCGGGGTTGAAATAGAAGCCGCAATTTGGTATAATATTTGCATAGCAAATCGACCGGGAATGTAAGGTAGACGAAGATGAAGTTAAGTTACGGATTGACAATTGAACAGACGCAAAAACTGACGATGACGCCGGAACTGATCCAGGCTATACGTATTTTGCAGTTTAATACTCAGGAACTTGATTCATTTGTTCAGGAAGAACTTCTGGAAAACCCTGTCCTCGAACTGGACGGGAAGAAAAAAGAAGATACTTCCATAGATATACAGGAGAGACTTAAAGAGGATTACGATGATGAAGACAGCTACAGACAGTGGGAGCGTTCTTCGGACAGAGAAGAATATTCCTATGAGCAGTTCGTCAGCAAAGAAGAGACCTTAGAAGATTTTCTGCTGCTGCAGCTGACTTTTTCAAATCTTAAGGACAGGGATCTAAAGATCGGAAGATATATAGTTGAAGCTATAGACGAGAACGGCTATCTCACGGCGGCAACTGATCAGATAGCTAAAATATTTAAGACAGACTGCGAAAAGATAGAAAAAATATTAGATGTGATACAGACCTTTGAGCCCATAGGAGTAGGCGCCAGAAATCTGAAAGAATGTCTCATCATTCAGCTTGCGGCCAAGGGACTCTTAGACGAAGTCACAGAATACATAATTTTGAATCATTTGGAAGATTTAGGGGACAATAAACTCAATAAGATCGCTAAGGCCATAGGTATTTCTGTCAGCCAGGTGCAGATGGTCAGCGACCTTATAAGGACGCTGGAGCCAAAGCCGGGGAGAAGCTTTGCCGGAGGCGAAAACGTCAAGTATATCGTTCCCGATGTTTTTGTGGAAAAAATGGCAGGGGATTACATCGTCATAAGTAACGAGAGCAGTATTCCTCATATCATGGTGAGCCCATATTATAATTCTCTTGCCAGAGAAGCCAAGAACGACGAAGAACTTTCTAAATATATAACAGATAAGTTTAATTCTGCGCTCTGGCTGATAAAGAGTATAGAACAGAGAAAGAGGACCATATATAATGTGGTGACCGCCGTAGTCAGACATCAGAAAGAATTTTTGGACAAGGGCCCCAAGTATTTAAAGACACTTACCTTGAAACAGGTGGCAGACGATATAGGTATGCATGAGTCCACCGTCAGCAGATCTGTCAACGGGAAATATATGCAGACGCCCAGAGGAGTATTTGAAATAAAATATTTCTTCTCCGGAGGTATTACCGGGCAGGACGGAGAGGGGGTTTCTTCAAACAGCATAAAGACTATGATAAAAGAAATAATAGACGGAGAAAATCCGGCGAAACCTTTCAGCGATCAGGATATAGTAGGCGTTCTCAGCGAAAGGGGAATAGAGATATCGAGGCGTACAGTGGCCAAGTACAGAGAAGGAATGAATATCTTGTCTTCATCGAAGAGACGGAGGTATTAAGATCGGGTCAGCGCCTTCAAAGCGTTTGGGCCGGGTCGGCGATTGCAGCAGAACCGGAGGGATTCTCCGGAGTCTGTTAAATATATTGTCATTAAGAGAGTTTAGGAGGAGAAAAAAATGGCGATTAAAGTTGGTATCAGCGGTTTTGGCAGAATAGCGAGAGTTGTGATAAGGGCAGCTATGGACATGCCGGAGATCGAAATTGCAGGAATTAATGTGAGAAATGCAGATCTTGAGTATCTGGTATACATGCTCAAGTATGACACGACTTTCGGAAGATTCCCAAAAGATCTGGGCCTTTATGACGGAGGACTTATCATAGACGGCAAAAAAGTTCCTGTCTACAGCCATACTGAGGCCGTTGATATCCCTTGGAAAGAATGTGGAGCAGAATACATAGTGGAAGCTACCGGTGCATATGTCACCACGGAAAAAGCTATGGATCATATAAAAGCGGGAGCCAAAAAGGTCGTGATTTCCGCGCCGGCAAAGGACAAAGAAACGCCTACTTTCGTATACGGCGTAAACCATGAGAAATACACACCTGATATGACGGTGGTTTCCAATGCATCATGCACTACCAACTGTCTGGCGCCTCTGGCAAAAGTCATCGAAGATAATTGGGGAATAAAAGAAGGCCTCATGTCTACTATACACTCAGCTACGGCAAAGCAGAAGGTGGTAGACGCCCGTTCCATGAAAGACTGGAGAACGGGAAGAAGCGTATTCGGAAACGTGATTCCGTCCACCACGGGCGCAGCCAAGGCCGTTGGACTGGTAATCCCATCCCTTAAAGGAAAGATGACAGGAATATCTTACAGAGTGCCTACAGCTGACGTTTCTGTTGTAGATCTCAATGTAGTTTTAGAAAGACCGGCCTCATATGAGGAAATCTGCGCCAAGGTTAAAGAAGCTTCTGAGACTTACATGAAGGGCGTCATCGAATATGTGGATGATGAAGTAGTTTCCGGCGACTTTGTAGGAGATCCGTGTACTTCCATATTTGACGCCAGAGAAGGTATTCAGCTCAACGATCACTTCTTTAAGTTCATAGCCTTTTACGATAATGAGTTTGGATATTCCAGTAAGATCCTTGAACTGATAAAACATATGAGCGGCGTAGATAAATAGTCCCGCCTTTAAGAGGAGGAAAGGATTAAACGATGAAAAAGACTGTAAGAGATATAGACGTAAAGGATAAGAAGGTAATCGTAAGATGCGATTTCAACGTGCCTCTAAAAGACGACGTGATAACTGACGATACCAGAATAAGAGCAGCCATTCCTACGATTGAATATCTTCTTCAAAACGGCAGCGCAGTCATCTTGATGTCCCATCTGGGAAGACCCGAAGGCAGAGCCGACATGAAATATACTCTTGAGCCTGTAGCCCGGAGGCTGTCTGAGCTTCTTGGAAGAGATATAATATTTGCGTCGTCTCCTGCGGTAGTGGATGAGGGTGTAAGAGAAAAAGCCGCAGAGCTTAGAGCAGGAGAAGTCATGCTCCTTGAAAACGTTCGATTCAGAAAAGAAGAAACTAAAAACGGAGCCGAGTTTGCAAAAGAACTGGCGTCTCTTGCAGATATATTCGTAAACGACGCTTTCGGAACGGCCCACAGAGCTCACGCCTCTACGGCAGGTATAGCAGATTATCTGCCTGCCGTGTCAGGCTTTCTGATAGAAAAGGAGATCAGATTTTTAGGAGATGCGGTCGAAGATCCAAAGAGACCCTTTGTGGCCATAATGGGCGGAGCTAAAGTAGGCGATAAGATATCTGTGATAGAAAATCTCCTTAAAAAAGTAGACACACTGATAATAGGAGGAGGAATGGCCTACACCTTTTACAAAGCTCTGGGGTACGAGATAGGAACGTCGATTCTCGATGAGAAGAGCGTGGAGCTTGCAGGCGATCTCCTTAAAAAAGCCGAAAAGGCGGGGGTGAGGATGCTCATACCTGTCGATGTAGTATGCGGAAAAGAATTTAAAAACGATACCGATACTGCTGTCTTTAAAAGCAGCGAAATGCCCCAGGATATGATGGGTCTCGACATAGGACCTGCTACTGTAGAGCTGTATAAAAAAGAAATATTCTCGGCTAAAACAGTAGTATGGAACGGACCTATGGGAGTCTTTGAAATGGAAAACTTCGCCAGAGGCACTTACGAGATAGCAGAAGCGCTCAGTCAATCTGACGCGGTAACGATAATAGGAGGCGGAGACTCCGCGGCGGCAGTCGAAAGTTTTGGCCTTGCCGATAAAATGACCCATATATCGACGGGAGGAGGCGCCTCCCTCGAATTCCTGGAAGGAAAGGAACTGCCGGGAGTGGCCGTTCTTGAAGACAAATAGGAGGCAGATATGAGGATTCCTTTTATAGCAGGAAACTGGAAGATGTACAAGAATATAGCTCAGGCCCGGGATTTTGCAGAAAAATTCCGGATCTTATATCACGACACAGATGTCAAAACCGCTATCTTTGCGCCGATTCCTCAGATACCTGTACTTAAAGAACTCTTTAGCGGAACAGGTATAGGAGTAGGAGCCCAAAACGTCCACTTTGAAAAAGAAGGAGCGTTTACAGGAGAAGTCTCTGTGCCGATGCTCAAGGAACTGGGGGCAGATTACTGTCTGGTGGGACATTCCGAGAGAAGGCAGTATTTCGGAGAGACTGACAAGACCGTCAATCTCAAACTGAAAGCCCTCATAGAGGGCGGCATACTTCCGGTGGTATGCGTCGGAGAAAATCTGGACGAGAGAGAAGGCGGAATAGAAGAAAAAGTGGTCGCTGCTCAGATATCCGCAGACTTTAACGGTATCTCTGCCGAAGAAGCAGAGAAGGTGACGGTGGCATACGAACCTGTATGGGCTATAGGCACCGGCAGGACCGCTACTCCGGAGCAGGCGAATCAGATGTGCCGTTTTATAAGAATGACTCTGGCAGAAATGTACGGTTTTGAGACTGCTGATAAGATAGTTATTCAGTACGGAGGAAGCGTAAAACCTGACAATGCCTTTGAGATCATGAACATGGAAGAAATCGACGGAGCGTTAGTGGGAGGAGCCAGCCTCGACCCTCTAAAATTTATTGAAATAGTGAACTTTTGACTTGATTTTAAAAGTAAGATTATGGTATAATTATCGAGTTAAAATATTAGGAGGAACGAGATGAAGACATTTTTGATGATAGTACTTGCGATAGCGTGTATAATTCTCATCGTCAGCGTATTGCTCCAGTCCGGAAACAGTTCCGGCTTGTCCGGTTCTATAGCAGGCGGTGCGGAGCAGCTTTTCGGAAAAAAGAAAAGCAGAGGATACGAAGCTATTTTGGCCAAAATAACGACGGGAGCGGCGATTCTTTTCGTAGTTCTGTCGGTAGCATTGGTTATGATAGATTAGACCGTTTACAGTCAGGTCAATTTTTAATTAATTATAACATTCACTTGTGAGATAAGAGGTACGGCGTGCCTCTTATTCAATGTATGCAAGTGATCAGGAGGTATGCAATCATGAAAATTTTTACTGTATGTGCAGCCGTCGCTGGTCTTTTGATCGCATTTTGTCTCGCCTCATGGATCAGCAAGGCTTCCGAAGGTACAGACAGAATGAAAGAAATTGCCGGCTACATCAGAGAAGGCGCCATGGCGTTTCTTAAGAGAGAGTACAGAACGATGGTCATCGTCATAGTAGTGCTTTTCTTGCTGATAGGAATCGGCCTGCAGAGCTGGATAACCGCAGTTCTATATGTATGCGGAGCTCTTCTTTCTGTTTTGGCAGGCTTCTTCGGAATGAAGGTTGCCACTAACGGAAATGTGAGAACAGCTAACGCTGCTATGGAATCCGGAATGAACAAAGCTCTCAAGATAGCTTTCAGAAGCGGAGCTGTAATGGGCCTTTGTGTTTCAGGTCTTGGTCTTTTCGGTCTGGGCGTAGTAGTCTGCGTTCTCGATCTGGCCACAGTTACTCAGTGCGTAACAGGTTTCGGACTTGGAGCTTCTTCAATGGCTCTGTTCGGAAGAGTAGGCGGAGGCATCTACACCAAGGCTGCCGACGTGGGAGCCGACCTGGTAGGTAAAGTAGAAGCAGGAATCCCTGAAGACGATCCGAGAAACCCTGCTGTAATCGCCGACAACGTCGGAGATAATGTAGGAGACGTTGCAGGCATGGGTTCGGACCTGTTTGAATCCTATGTGGGATCTATCATTTCCGCTATCACTCTGGCTGCAGTGGCAGTAAACGAAGCAGGAGAAATGTCCACCTTCAGCGCAGATACGGCGGCTATCTTCCCGCTCATCATTTCTGCTGTAGGCGTGCTGGCTTCCATCATCGGAATCTTATGCGTAAGAGGCAAGGAGGGTGGAAACCCTGCCAACGCTCTCAACATGGGTACTTACATCAGTGGTATAATCGTAGTTGTAGCCACCGTATTCCTGTCAAAGAACATGCTGGGCGATTACACTTATGCAGCTGCTATCATCGCAGGTCTGGTGGTAGGTATAGCTATAGGAAAGATCACAGAAGTATACACTTCTGCGGACTATAAATCAGTTAAGAAGATAGCCGATCAGTCTCAGACAGGAGCCGCTACTACTATAATCAGCGGTCTGGGAGTAGGAATGATGTCCACTCTCTGGCCGATCATCCTCATCTGTATAGGCGTCTTCGTAGCTTATCAGTTTGCGGGACTTTACGGTATAGCTCTTTCTGCCGTAGGTATGCTTTCCACTACAGGTATGACTGTAGCTGTAGATGCTTACGGTCCTGTTTCCGACAATGCCGGCGGTATCGCCGAGATGTCAGAATTACCTGACAGCGTAAGAGAAATCACGGACAAGCTGGACTCAGTCGGAAATACTACAGCTGCCATAGGAAAGGGATTTGCGATAGGTTCTGCGGCATTGACTGCTTTAGCGCTGTTCGCGTCTTACGCATCGGTTACTCAGCTGGAACTTATCAGCCTGTTGGATCCTATCGTAATAATAGGACTTTTCATCGGCGCGATGCTTCCGTTCCTGTTCTCTGCCATGACCATGAATTCAGTAGGTAAGGCAGCCAATCAGATGATAGAAGAGGTAAGAAGACAGTTCAGATCCGATAAGGGAATAATGGAAGGCACTTCAAAACCCGACTATGCTAACTGCGTAGACATCTCTACCAAGGCTGCTCTCAAAGAGATGATCATGCCTGGTATAATGGCTATACTGGCTCCTCTGGCTGTAGGTATCGTTCTCGGAACACAGGCCTTAGGCGGAATGTTGGCCGGAGCTCTTTCATCAGGAGTTCTGCTGGCCATCATGATGGCCAATGCAGGCGGAGCTTGGGATAACGCCAAGAAGTATATAGAAGAAGGTCATTACGGCGGAAAAGGAAGCGAGCCTCACAAGGCTGCCGTTGTAGGAGATACCGTAGGCGATCCGTTTAAGGATACATCCGGTCCTTCTATCAACATCCTGATCAAGCTTATGACTATCGTAGCAGTAGTATTTGCTCCTCTGTTCGTTCAGATAGGCGGACTGCTGTAATAAAGAAACTTAGGGCTTTCCTGACGGAAAGCCCTTTTTGTATAAGGTCGTCACCTTTGTATAGGAATATGGAAAATATTTCATGAAGAGGAGAATCTGTCTTAGGTTGACAAACCTCAATCAGTAGATATATAATTAACTGAAAGTTATCTTTAATTCGGTACAGAGAGACCGGCAAGATATAAAATGATATAATAATTGTTTTTTATTATGCCTTGCCGATCTTTCGGTAAGGCTATTTTTATCGGAGGATTTTATATGAACAATCACGAACCTATCACTGATGTGCGGACATTAGGCACAGGCAAGACTATCATCTTAGGGCTGCAGCATACCTTCGCCATGTTCGGGGCGACGGTGCTGGTGCCTATACTTACAGGACTTCCTATAGCTACCACACTGTTGATGTCCGGAGTAGGAACTTTGCTGTTTCATCTTTTGACCAAGGGAAAAGTTCCGGCCTTCTTAGGATCATCTTTCGCATTTCTCGGAGGTTATGCTGCGGTAGCGCCTATGCTTGATGACGGTACTCCCAATATGGAAATGCTTCCTTACGCATGCGGAGGCGTGTTCTGCGCAGGACTTGTATATCTGCTCCTGGCCGCTCTTATAAAAGGTTTTGGGGCCAAACGAGTGATGAAATTTTTTCCGCCTGTAGTGACAGGTCCTATCATCATCTCTATCGGACTCATATTGGCTCCGTCGGCCATAGATAACTGCGCTACCAACTGGCCTATAGCTCTCATAGCTCTGATAACGGTGATAGTATTCAATATATGGGGAAGAGGAATGGCGAAGATAGTTCCCATCCTCATAGGCGTAGCAGTCTCCTACATAGCGGCGATAATAATGGGAGAGGTGGACTTTTCCGGTATAGGGGAAGAAGCCGTAATAGGACTGCCTGATTTTATCCTGATGAAGTTTGACGTAAGCGCCATAATAACTATCATGCCTATAGCTCTTGCTACTATGATGGAGCACATAGGTGATATCTCGGCGATAGGAGCTACCACAGGAAAGAATTATATAGCCCAGCCAGGTCTTCACAGGACTCTTCTGGGCGACGGCCTTGCAACTTGTCTGGCGGCGGCAGTAGGAGCTCCGGCCAATACTACATACGGTGAAAACACAGGAGTATTGGCGCTGACAAAGGTTTACGATCCAAGAGTGATGAGGATAGCGGCATTGTTTGCAATCGCTCTTTCATGTATACCTAAAGTTGCTTTTATAATAGAATGTATACCGGCGGCTACCATCGGCGGAATATCCTTCATCCTCTACGGCATGATCTCCGCCATAGGCATAAGAAATGTGGTGGAAAACCAGGTGGACTTTACCAGAAGCCGCAACACTATAATAGCGGCCCTGATATTGGTATGCGCCCTCGGTTTCAACGGCCTGGGCGGAATCACTTTCGATGTTCTGGGCGCCTCAGTCACATTGTCGGGCCTGGCCATAGCTTCTATAGTGGGAATAGCGGCTAACGCCATATTGCCGGGTAATGAATATGAATTTAAAGAAGATGTAGAGGAGGAAAACGACAAGTTCCAGACATATAAAGTGTGATATAGCTTCCGCTTATACGACAAACCGCCGGCAAAATGCCGGCGGCCGTGATTGCAATAAAATCCTACCAAAGACCTATGTCATAATGCAATTCTTCCTGCTTGGAAATAATCTCCGGCGTCAACTCAAACTCGCCGTTATCGGCTGAGCCGGCCGAAGCCGTGTCGCCAGGTCCATTTCTTACACGTTCATCATAATAATCCAGCGGTATAAATACATCTACTATCTTCTGCTTTTTCACATCAAAGCTGACATTAACGACATCGCTTACAGTAGTATCAAAATCATGTCCGACGTAATTAAAGGTTGTCAAGGCTTGAAACTCAAATGCTATGACATCTGATCCCGCCTCCGTAACAGTATCGATCAAGTTCACATCGATGCTATAGTTTTCTTTATCCGTATCATGTGTTTTGATGAGATGCTGCTCAGTTTTTACTTTATCAGCAAGGTAGGAGGCGATATCATCTTCAAAATAAGGGTTGGCTTCAAACCGGCCGGAAACATCTTTAGCATAGTAGTAATCATGCAGAGCCTCCGAAACATCCGAAGCGGCTGATTCAATTTCCGCACCGGAATCATTCGACGGCCCGGGCGCGCTTGTGGCAATCCGTGACGGCTCTGCAATTATTACGGCTGCAACCGCGAGCACTATACAAAGCGCCGACAGAATAGCAACATTTCGCTTTTTCATAAGAATGCATCTCCTTTTGGCATCGACAGAGAAAAAGATTCATTACGTTGATTCTAACATGAGACTATAATACAAGCAAAGGAGCTACTGCTACGGCTGATCATTTAATCAGCCGAGAGATGATTTCTTTGTTCAATTTAGCTTTTATTAACGGTTATATACATTAATTACACGAGGGCTTGCTTGTGCATTCATAGAATACACAGATTGGTTGTTATTATATTTATTATCTCCGGTACGACCAGTAACATAAGCATAATAGCGGCCATCAGATTGTTCTCTCTTTGTTATGATTGTAGAATGATTAAAACTACCATCAGCTTCAAAATCAAATTGTAGAACAGAACCTAACGACCACATTCCACCGTTAGTTGAATATACATAAGATGCTCCATATGCAGTGTTGGCTTTTGTATTTGTAGTCATATATCTATAAAATTGATCTACACCACTCCAAGAGGAACTTCTATTATTTATATTTCTATAATACCAGCCAGTTGAGCTTATCCCAGAGCCACCCGTATCATTTATTTTCGCACCACCGGCAAGAAGTGCATGGGAAACGAAATTTGTACAATCATAAGCACCTGGTATGCCGGAGAAATCGAAATATATTACTGAGTTATTTCCTGGAGATGGCTGATTCTTTGCAAAATTGCTCCTTGCCCAGTTTACTACAGCAGTATTATTAAGCGATGAAGCACGTGTAACATGTGGCACATTCTCTATTGGCTCTTCAGAAAGAAAAGCATTATACTTAAGGCCAATATCATAATGCAATTCTTCTTGCTTAGAAATAATAGAAGATGTTAATTCGAATTCAGAATTATCAATTTGGGTATTAGCAAGCAGGCTATTTTGAGTACTATGCTCTGACCTCACAAATTCATCATAATAATCAAGAGGAATATAAATATCTACTATTTTCTGTTTTTGAATATCATATTTAACAGTAACAACGTCGCTTACAGTAGTATCAAAATCTCGTCCCACATAATTAAAAGTTGCTAAGGCCTGAATTTCAAAAATAATGATATTTGAATTTGCACTTGCAGTATAGTCGATTAAATTCACATCAATATTGAAATTTTCTTTACTGAGATTATATAAATTATCAATATGATGTTGAGTGCTTACTTTATCGGCAAGATACATCGCAAGGTCGGTTTCTAAAGTAGCATTTGCATCAAATGAACCAGAAACATCTTTAGCATAGTAATAGCTAGAAATTGTTGTTAAAATGTTTGAAACAACTATGTCAAAGTTGGAGATAACATTATCTGATGGTTCGGATGCGTTTGTAGTAATCTCTGATGCTCCCGCGTTACTTTCGGCGAATGTAAAACTGCAAGGCATCATGCAGAGTACTAGTAGTAAAGCGATAATTTGTTTTTTCATATAAATCACAACTCATTTCTGACTCCTAAATATATTTAATAAAACAAAGTATGAAAACATAGTTCTTATTTAATATATGTAGAGGTAAGTTAGGTAAAGGGTTTATAAAATTAGTTTCGCTACAAGACTGAAAGCATGTCTAAGAAAACAGCGAATCCTCTTTTTTATTTCATGATTAACGCTCCTTCCATAAAATTAAACGCTCAGCAACATTTTTATAATAATCGTAAAACACTAACCTGTTCTTTACACCTCCTTTGCAAAAGTTAGTTTTTTTGTTATAACGATTATGTTTATATACATATATAAAAACGCATATGCTTTTCAGCTTATGCGCTTAATCAATCTATTTAATCAATTATACTGTCGTTTCATCCTTATGCTAATAAATAAATCGTAAAGGCAACAAGCTGTTTGCTTATTAAATGAATTTAACTTATTAAAACATAAAACATAATATTTATTATTAAAATATAATATTTGAATCAAATTGTCAATATTTTAATTAATTTTTGTAAATAATTTTTTGTATTATATATTTTAAAATTAATAAGGACATATGTTTCAACATAGCGGAGACACAAACTACTGTGTTAAAGAAAACGAAGAGAAATCAACGAAACATAAATGTGTAAAGACTATATATGCTGGTAGAAATGTTACTAAGTTATAGTGTGTAACAAATAGTAAGGTGGATGAGATGAGCAAACCGCCGGCAAAATGCCGGCGGTCGTGAGTCGTTTAAATTTATTTATTCTTGAACTCCGCAGGTCTCTTTTCGAGGAATGCTTTCATTCCTTCTTTCTGGTCTTCCGTTCCGAAACATCCGCCGAAAGCCTCTGCCTCTAAAGCGGAGCCGGAGAAGAGATCGAGATGATATCCCTTGTTTATGCATGTCTTGGACATTGCCACTGCTATAGGAGCCTTTGAAGCGATTTTCGCGGCGATTTCTTCGCAGACGCTCATCAGCTGTTCAGGCTCGGTTACTTTCTCCACTAGGCCTATTCTCAGGGCCTCCTCTGCGTTTATGGTGTCTGCCGTGAGGATCAGCATCTTTGCCATGCCTTTGCCGACCAGCTTGGATAGTCTCTGCGTACCGCCGAAACCTGGTGTGATGCCCAGGCCGACTTCAGGCTGTCCGAACTTAGCCTTTGAAGAAGCGATTCTGAAATCGCAGGCCATGGCCAGCTCGCAGCCTCCGCCGAGGGCAAAACCGTTCACTGCGGCTATTACAGGCTTTTCTACTTTTTCTATGAAATTCATTACCTTCTGGCCGTAGGCTCCGAACGAACGTCCTTCGGCAACCGTTAGAGAGCTCATCTGAGCTATGTCTGCTCCCGCCACGAAAGAACGGCCTTCTCCTGTAAGTATTACGGCTCTGACATCATCGTCGACGTCGATCTTGTTGAATACGTCGAATAATTCTTCTAAGACAGTCCTGTTGAGGGCATTGAGCGCCTCGGGTCTGTTTATCGTTATGTAACCGATACCGTTTTTAATTTCATACTTGATTGTCTGATACATCTTTATAACTCCTTTTCTCAAGAAAAATCTTACCGGATAAAATTATATCATCTTTGAGACGCTTTATCAATGATAATGTCATAAAATTAACGAATAGTTTGAGATAAAACCTGCGTTACGAAATTTAATTCAGCTGTGATTTAAGACGTATCAGAGTGTTCTTTACTACAGGAATATTGATGACTATGACGGTTATCACTCCTTCCACTCCGATATATGAAAGCTGATATAAGAAGGAGTAGAGGACGGGGCTCATTCCCTCGGGAGCATATGCGGCGAAAAATACGAATCCCGAAAGAAAACTTCCCAAAAATCTGCCTGAAATACCTATCAGATACCCGGTGGTGAGTCCGTTTTTCTTATTGGCCGTAAGACCTGACAGTCCCATCAAGCCGAAAGCCAGTATGTAATCTAAAAACATCTGAGCGGGATGGACCATAACCGGATCGAGGATGAAATTAACCAGTCCCAAAGCTACACATGCGATGACGCCTTTAGCTACTCCGAAATAGTAGCCGCACAGGGTTGCGGCCAGCATACTGAAGAGTGTTATGGAGCCTCCCGCAGGAAGATTGAAAATCTTGATCATCCCAAGAACCGTGGCCAAAGCTATGAGCATGGCGCATACTGCTAATTGTGTTAGATTGTTGTTTTTCTTTTTTGACATAAAAAGACCTCCTTAAAATTTAGGAGGGGAACTAAAATAAATATATTGCTTCCCTACGCCGGCATTGACCGGATCAGGTGTTGAGGGTTTGACAGGTCACATGAAAAGACCTGTTCTCTCAGCAAGCAGCTCCCCTAGCATCATAACTATTGTATAATTTAATTTGGCAGTTGTCAAATGTCAGTAACGTTGATATAATAAAAAAAGATATTTATATTTTAATGAGGAGAGTTTAGATGAATAATTATATTGTTTACGAGCCGTCGGCTAAGATAAGAGAAATAGCTAGGGAAGCTCTGAGAGGAAGATGGGTCCAGATGTTTTGGGGAATGCTCATATTTTTTGCTCTGAGCTCTTTCGTTTCCAGCATCCTTGACTATTTTTTCAGCGTGGTGAGATACGTTCCCATCAGCGGCTACTATTACAGAGTCACGATTTCGTATGCAGGCGCCTTATATGAGTTCCTCGTCATGGGAGCCCTCACATGTGGTTTTGCCATGTTCATGCTGGCTTTCTTCAGAAGCAAGAATATAAATTATACGCTCAATCTGGAAGGGTTCAGCATGTTTGGAAAGGCATTCTGCCTCTATCTTCTGTACAGCATCAAGATTGCGCTCTGGGGACTTTTGTTTGTCATTCCCGGAATCATAGCAACTTTCAGATACAGCCAGTGCTTCTATATAAGGGTAGATAATCCGGATCTGTCGGCCTCACAATGTATAAACGAGAGTAAACGTCTGATGAGAGGAAATAAGGGAAAGCTGTTCTGCCTTAACTTATCTTTCTTCGGATGGGCTTTCCTTGCGGCTATTCCTCAGTCTGTATTCGATATCATGACGGATAGCACGGGAATAATATATATCCTGTTTTATAATCTGTTCTGGCTTCCGATGCTGGTGGTGAGTCTCTACTTGGAAATGTCCAATGTCGTCTTCTATGAAATCGTCACGAGAAATCTGATAGTCGAAAATCCTCAGGGGATATCTTATTCTCAGCCTCCGCATGAAAACGGCGGATGTCAGGGCGACGCAGCGCAAGGTCAGAGAGAAGAAGAACGTCATGATGATCCCGACATCAGACAATAAATAGACAACATATAATAGAACAACATGAGCCTCCTTGGCATAATATGAAATATGTTATGTTAAGGAGGTATAATTTTGTCCGTAGAGAGACATTATTTCCCAGGCAATAACACACCGCTGGGATTTTTTTCGTATTACAAGCATATTCTGGGACAAAGAGAGGCCAATAAGATCGTATGTATCAAGGGCGGTCCCGGTACCGGAAAATCTACTTTTATGAACAGGATTGCGGAATATTTCGCATCTATGGACGAGGATATAGATTATCTGCACTGTTCTGCCGATGAGAATTCTCTTGACGGCATAGTGCTTAAAGACAGGAGAATAGCAGTTATAGACGGAACGAGCCCTCATATTACAGATCCGGTCACTCCGGGGGCGGTAGATAAGATCGTCAATTTAGGTGAATTTTGGGACGAAGAAGCGATAGCTGTCAACAAGAGCGAAATAATCGATTTGAACGAAGAAACATCCAGATGGTATCGTATAGCCTATAATTATCTCAGCGCTGCTAAGAGCGTATACAGGAGCCTTGAGGAGATATATAACGATGATTCTGAGGACAGTGAGATATATAAGGTAGTAGCCGATATAGTAGGCAGCGAATACGGGGATCTGGATATTTCTCTGAAACCGGGCAAGAGAAAGAAATTTTTCGCCAGCGCCATTACGGGAGACGGCGTAGTAAATTACATCACCAGTTTGCTGGGAGACATGAAACGCGTATATATGATCGATTCTCCGGTGGGCTATTCCAACAGCAGCTTCATGGAGATAGTCACTGAAGGCGCAATATACAGAGGATTGGATGTGGAAGTTTATTACTGCCCGATGTGTCCGGAAGAGAAGATAGAACATATCGTGATTCCTGAACTTAAAACAGCCTTCGTTACCATGAACAGGTATCACGATATACAGCCGTGGGAGATACCTGCTCCCGATGAAAGCGGGCAGGAAATAATTCTGATAGATATGGAAGATTACATGAATATCCTCAATATCGGAAAGAACAGTGAACTGATTCAGTCTTTAAATGAAGAGTACGATATTCTTCTCAATAAGAGCGTGAAACATCTCTCGCTGGCCAGAGATGCTCATCTGATGGTAGAAAAAATGTATATACCCAATATGAACTTTACTCAGCTGTCAGATATGAGGGATAAGCTGCAGACTGAGCTGGCGGCCATCAAGGCTGAGTAGGATAGGACTCTATGATACGGATAGATAAGCGGCCGCCCGGCCTTGAGTTTTGCGGCTCGGGCTGGCAGATTTGCCAACATGTCTCAAACTGCCAACAAAATCGTAAGAATTTGTTGGCAGTTTTTATGAAATTCAAAGAAATACCGGCATCGGCTCTGGAATAGCTATCAAGTTTAAAATTTTCAAACAAAAGTATATTATCATCGGGGATTATGGTATAATAACCTCACGGCGTTAGCGAAATCAAAGATTTTTACGCCTGAGAGAACATTGTATCATAAACTCCGTATTTCTTTAGAAATACGGCCGGCTGCTGTGGCGCTTGTTGCGGTGAAAAACGGCGCATGCTGTATTCTACAGAGAAAAGCGTAAATTCTACAACAGAATTTGTTAAAATGGTTGTAGAATCACAATAATAAATCAAAATTTACAGCATAACCGCCTTTGTACCGTCATTCAGGCCGTTTTTCTTCCTAAAATGCTGTAGAATCAGTACAAAGAGCTAAGAAAATACAGCATGCGGCTCTGCCGCCGCAGAGCCGGCAATTCACGGCGGCCTCCGAAGGCTGCCGCTGAGAGGAAAGGTTTATTGAACCACCGCTGCCGCGTTTATGGTATAATAACCTGACGGCGTTAGCGAAATCAAAGATTTCTACGCTTCGGTCACGATTCGAATTATGAAAAGAGGGATACCATGACGAAAAAGAACTTAGGGGAGTTTTTATCCATGCTGGAGCGGCAAGGCCTTTTGCTTGAGGCCGACGTATTGGATGCCGGCGAGAAACAGGTCGAACATATATCATACAATTCAATGGACGTTAAAGAGGGAACGCTGTTCATATGCAAGGGGATGAACTTTAAGGAAGAGTATCTTGAGGACGCCATAGAAAAAGGGGCTGTCTGTTACATGTCAGAAAAGAAGATAAGAGCAGATTTTCCCTATATACTGGTCAGCGATATGCGCAGAGCTATGTCTGATACAGGGGCGTTTTTTTATGATGAAATCTGGAATAAAAAGCTGCAGATGATCGGTATAACAGGGACTAAGGGAAAGTCTACTACAGCCACTTTTGTGAAGTCCATCATGGATGATTATTGCAGATCCATAGGAGAAAAAGAGATAGGCTTTGTCTCGGGAATATATACCTACGACGGCCGGCACAAGGTGAAAGCCAAGAAGATGACTACCCCGGAGACTCTGCAGCTTCACAAAATACTTGCAGACTGCGCCGAAAACGGCTGTAAGTATCTTGTTATGGAAACATCTTCTCAGGCTCTTAAATATGACAGAACCAGAGCGCTCAGATATAAAGTAGGAGGATTTCTCAATATTTCCGAAGATCATATATCCGACAGAGAACATCCTGACATCGAGGACTATTTTGCTTCAAAACTTAAACTGTTCAGTCAGTGTGAGATCGCTTGTATAAACCTTGAAATGGAAGAAAAATATCTCTGCAGGGTAATGGAGGAGGCGGAAAAACACTGCAAGAAAATCATAACTTTTGGCCGGACAGAAAGAGACGACTACTACGGGTTTGATGTCAAGTCCACTCCTGACAGCCTCGCCTTTAAAGTGAGGCATAAGGGCGGTACAGAAGAGATAACCGTCAGCATAGGAGGTTTCTATAATGCTTCCAACGCTCTTGCCGCCATAGCAATGACCAGGGCTTTGGAGGTTCCGTTTGAAAATATCAAGAGAGGACTTGCTCATGTGAAAGTAGCAGGACGTATGGAACTGTATCACATGAGGAACAAAGATGTAGACGTGATCGTAGATTATGCCCATAATAAGCTGAGTTACCAGACGCTATTTGATAATGTCAGGAAGCTGTATCCGGGAAGAAAAATACTTCTGGTCTTCGGATGTCACGGCAATAAAGCTTATAACCGCAGAAAAGATCTCGGAGAACTTGCCAATATATATGCGGACAAGATCGTCCTGACAGAACAGGACCCGGGAACAGAATCGGTGACTGAAATATGCCGGCAGATACAAGAACATATAGATACAGATAAACCTGTAGAAGTCATCACAGACAGAGGAGAGGCCATAGCTGCTGCCTGCGATATGGCAGAGGACGGCTGGGTGATGGTGATCGCCGGAAACGGAGCCGACGGCTACCAGAAGAGAGGCCTTACTTATGTGGAGCTTCCGACAGATGGTGAAAGAGTGCAGGAATATATAGACAGAAACAGATAAGTAAAAGGGATGATATTCATATGAATGATCACGGCAAGACTACCGCGGCTTTTGAGAGCATTGCAGCCGGTCTGGGCAGAGGTCTTATATATATTCAGGAAGATTACAATATAGGAGCCTACAGCAACCTGGCAAAGGAGATAACCGGTATAAGACTTCCGGCTCACAGTCAGGGACATGACGAAGGAAACATCGAAGAAGGAGATATCGTCGTAATCGCCGACAATGACTTGGGCAACGACGACGGGCTTTCTCCTGAGGATCTCAAACTGATAAATATATACGACGGCAAAATAAAATGCGGCGACGCACTTTTGGCTATAGGAGTCTATAAGAACAGAAAGATCAAACCTGTTTACAAGGTGGCCCACAGCTACGACCTGAAACAGACTATGGAGCTGAACCACAGGTATCTGGGGTTTGGCATTTCGGCGCTTATAGATGAAAAAAAGAGCGTCATATCCATTAATGTCAACGATGTTGAATATTCTATGACTTACCTCGAGGCCATAGGCCATATGGTTGTTATCGATAAAAATACGGGAAATATCAAATTCTTCCAGGCAAGAGGATACGGCTTCAGAAACGAAGAGATAGGAAGCCTTCTGAGAGGAAAGAGCTTTCTTGAGAAGAGGTCGGACGGAGAAAACAGCGATCTGTGCCCTCAGATAGGAAGAAGAATGGAAGAACTGTTCGAAGGCGACCGGTTCATAAGCGATATAAAGATGCTTCTCGGAGGAGAGAACGGACAGGGAACAAAAAAAGTCTATAACATCCATAAACGCCCTATGTATTGCCATATGGTAAGGATAAAACTTGGAGAGCCCGAAGACGGGGTGTATATCTTCATTCAGGATAAGGAACTTGTACAGAATCAGCCGGCTTCCCGGGATGTGATGGCTGCCGAACTGGAAAAACTGAAGAAAAGAAGATATGCAGACGAAGAACTTGCCGGAATAGACGGATTTGACAATTTTATCGGCAACGATAAGACGATGATAACTGTCAAGAGGCTGGCGTCAAAGGCATCAAAGAACAGGTTCAACGTTATGCTTACAGGAGAGAGCGGCACGGGAAAATCAGTCTTGGCAAAAGAAATACATGATATGAATATGGCTCACAAGCCCTTTGTGGAAGTATGCTGCAACGCCATTTCACCGACGCTCTTTGAGAGCGAACTCTTCGGATATGCTCCGGGGGCATTTACGGGAGCGAGTTCTCAGGGCAAGGCAGGATATTTTGAAGAAGCTAACGGGGGAACTATTTTTCTCGACGAGATAGGCGATATATCGCCCGAGATACAGATAAAACTTCTTCACGTGATACAAAATAAGCGCATATACAGGGTAGGCGACACTAAACCTATAGACGTAGACGTGAGGATAATAACGGCAACCAACAAAGATCTGGAAAAAGAGATGGAAAGAGGCAATTTCAGAAGAGATCTCTATTACAGGATCAATGTGTTTCCTATATACATACCTCCTCTGAGGGAGAGAAAAAGCGATCTCTATTTTCTGGCAAATTCCATACTGGATCAGTACTGCAGAGAATATGACATAAAGACCAAGCAGTTTTCTCAGGAAGCTATAGATATAATCATGTCCTACCCTTGGCCGGGAAATGTGAGAGAACTGAAAAATGTAGTGGAATGTGCAGTAGCCATATGCGACGAGGAACTGATATATTCGGAGCATTTGATGCTGCCGAAAGATTCTGTGGAGGAAGGAAACAAGACCTTAAAAGAAAGACTTAAAGATGAAGAGCACAGAATAATTTCAGATACTCTTAAGAGAAACGGCGGCGATAAACTTAAAACTATGGAAGAACTAAATCTCCCTCGGTCATCTTTTTACAAGAAGTTAAAGGAGGTTGGGATCGATTGAATTTCTCAAAAGTAAGACTAAAGTCTCTAAAATGAGACTTTAAACGGAAACTAATCGCAAACTCTCACCTGAGGCGAACAGGTTGATTATGAGAGAAACCATTGAAATATCAATGGTTTCTCTTTTTTTTGTTCAATTATGCTTAACTTTGGCACAGGTCTTGCTTATTAAATTTATAACAAAACATCATATCTCATGGAAAGGAAATTAAAATGACCAGAGAAATAAAAAACGGAATATTGTATTTTGACGGCTGCAATACGGTCGAATTGGCTCAAAAATACGGTACGCCATTGTATGTTATGTCAGAAAATGATATTTTAGAAAGATTTTCTCAACTTAAAGAAGCTTTTACGGATAAATACCCCAATGCGAGAGTCGCTTATGCCTGCAAAGCGTTTTGCACAGTCGCAATGATGAAAATCTGTGAAAGAGAAGGAATGTGCATAGATGTGGTTTCCGGAGGGGAACTTTATACTGCAATAAAAGCAAGATTCCCGCCGGAAAGGATAGAGTTTAACGGAAACAATAAGTTGCCGGAAGAATTGGAAGCTGCTATAGACTATGGTATAGGGAGAATAATAGTAGACGGCATAGGTGAATTAAAACTAATAGAGGACATCTGTGCAAGAAAAGATAAAAAAGCAAATATTTTATATCGTATAACTCCGGGCATAAAGGCAGATTCCCATGATTATATAATTACGGGTAAGAAAGATTCAAAATTCGGAATGCCTCAGGATGAAGAGGAACTTTACAACGAAGTCAAAAGAGCTATAGATTCGCCTTATGTGGAGTTCTTGGGATTTCATTTCCATATAGGCTCTCAACTTTTTGATAAAGAACCTTATATACAGGCACTTAATGTTACTTTGAATCATATTAAGAATATTAAGGACAGATATGATTTTGACATAAAAGAAATAAACATGGGAGGTGGTTTCGGAGTAACTTATACAGATGAAAAGAGAAAACCCTACAGTTATTTTTTAGACCCTCTGATGGATAGAGTAAGAGAATTTTATCAGGAGGAAAATGCAAAACTTCCGGCTCTTGTTATAGAACCCGGCAGGAGCATTGTGGCAGAAGCGGGCATAAGTCTTTATACCGTAGGCCGTATAAAGAACATTCCCGGCATGAGAAAATATGTTTCGGTAGACGGAGGAATGACCGACAATATCAGACCGGCTCTTTATCAGGCGAAATATGAGGGCGTTGTAGCAAACAAGGCTTCTTGTCAAAGGAATGATAAAGTTACGGTATGCGGCAAATGCTGTGAGTCGGGAGATATTCTGATGAAAGATATAGAAATGGCAGAACCTGAAACGGGAGACATAATAGCTATATTTTCCACAGGCGCTTACGGATATTCCATGGCGTCCAATTACAACAGAAATCCCATTCCGGCAGTGGTATTTGTGAAAGATGGAAGAGACCGCCTTACCGTTAGAAGACAGAGCTATGATGATCTCTTGAAAAATGAAGTGTTATAAGTAAACAAAAGGGAAATTCGGTATGAGATAATAAGTTTTATTTATTTTAAATTTAGTTGGAGGTAATTATGAACGAGAAAAAGAAAAAAATAGTCATGCCCGATACCTTGATTATCGTTGCGGCTGTAGTTTTGCTGATGGCTATACTTTCATGGGTCATTCCTTCAGGAAGTTACGATTATCATGAGGTGGATGTGAACGGTACCATCAGAAATGTTGCTATAGACGGAACATATCATGAAATCGACAAATCCGAGGTTACGACCACAGGCATACTTGGATTCTTTGGTTCTCTGTACAGAGGATGCGTAAGTGCTGCCGATATTATCTTTGTTATTTTCTGTTGTTGCGGAACATTCGGCATCTTGGTAAAGACGGGAGCGTTCCATGCCGGGATAGGAACAGTCCTGCGTAAACTTGGAGGCAAAGAGATACTGCTTGTTCCTATCATAATGCTTATTTTCGGAATGGGCGGTTCAGTATTCGGAATGGCAAGCGAGTTCTATGGATTTTACCCTCTTATAGTAGGTCTTGGAATTGCGCTTGGTTATGATGCGATGTTTGGATTCGCAATCATAGCGGTAGGAGAGTTCGTAGGATTTATGGGAGCTACGCTAAATCCATACTCTGTAGGAGTAGCACAGACAATTTCCGGTGTTGAATTATATTCGGGGACTGCATTCAGAGCCGTTTGTTTCTCTGTATTTATGATATTATCCATAATTTATGTAATGCGCTATGGTGCAAGAATTAAAAAAGATCCTCGTTTGTCTGTAGTATATGGTGAAAAGTCCATACATTCCTTTGACAGAGATGAACTGGATCAATTCCAATTTACTCTTAAAGACGGTCTTGTACTCCTTGATGTGGTAATTATATTGGCTATCCTGATGTATGGTCTTATGGAGTTGGGGTGGGGATATCCTGAATTATGCGGACTTTTCCTTATAATGTCTATGGTTGCTGCCGGAATATGCAAATGGAGTCCAAACAAATGGTGTGCAGAATTCATAGACAGTGCTAAAACAGTAGTTTGGGGCTGCATACTTACAGGTGTTGCCAAGGGTATAATGGTAGTAATGACCGACGCTCAAATTCTTGACACGGTAATTTACTCATTATCAAACTTGCTTAAGGGAGCTCCTGAGGCCATATCAGCGCAGCTGATGCTTATAGTACAAACCTTAATCAATTTCTTTATTCCATCGGCTACAGGTCAGGCCGCCGCAACAATGCCTATAATGTCTCAGCTTGCCGATATTATAGGCGTAAGCAGACAGACTGCTGTATTGGCATTCCAGTTCGGAGACGGCTTATCCAATATATTCTGGCCGACAGCAGATATAGTAATCATCTGCGGACTTGGTGGAATATCACTGCAAAAGTGGTATAAATGGTTTACACCGTTATTCTTGATACTGTTGGTAGCTCAGATGGTAATGCTGGGAATAGCAGTTGCTATAGGTTATTAAAATAATTCATTCATATAGGCTTCCTTTTATGGGAAGCCTATATAATCCGAGGGGAGTTATGAGTATTAGAATTGAAGATCTGTTAGATAGAGAGAAATTCAAAGAAGAAATGATTCAGCTGAGAAGAGTCTTTCATCAGTTCCCGGAGCTGTCTCAACATGAGTCGCAAACTGCCGAAAGGATATGCAAGTTTCTTGATAACATAGGAGTTCCTTATAAAAAGCATATAGCAGACAACGGCATTATGGCATGGATATCGGGAGAAACAGGGACTGTCGTAGCTGTAAGAGGCGATATGGACGCTCTGCCGATAGAAGAACGGAACGATGTTCCATATTGCTCCAAAGTGCCGGGTATAATGCATGCATGCGGTCATGATGTACATATAACAGTGCTGCTTGGTTTGGCAAAACTGTTGTCTTTATATAAGGATAAACTTAAAGGCACTGTGAAGCTCTTTTTTCAGCCTGCTGAAGAAACAGTAGGCGGAGCTGCAGGCATGATAAAAGAGGGGGTTCTTGAAAACCCGAGAGTAGATGTTGTTTTGGGACTTCATGTAGAGCCGTCATACGATATAGGGCAGGTAGGGATAAAGTTTGGCAAGATGTACGCTGCTTCGGATATGGTTGATGTTCGTATTTACGGAAAAAGCGCTCACGGTGCTCATCCTGATGAGGGAGTTGATGTTATATGCATTGCGGCAGAGATAGTAACCGCTATTCAGATAATGATTGCAAGAGAGGTGAACCCGCTGGATTCTGCTGTATGCACTTTCGGTTCAATACATGGAGGAACAGTGCGGAATCAAATCGCCGATTCTCTGGAGATGCAGGGGATAATCAGAACTGTAGACCCTGATACAAGGATTAGAATGAGGAAGCGAGTAAAGGAGATATGCTGTTTAACCGCAAAAAAAATGGGAGCAGATGCTGAGGTTATGTTTTATGAAAGCTATGGCTCTCTGATAAATGATGACTGTATTACTCAAATAGTGAAAAATTCCGCTGAAGAGCTTCTCGGAAAAGAAAAAGTAATAATAGAGGAGACGCCTGATTTAAGCTGTGAGGATTTTTCTTGCTTTGCAGAGCAAAGACCTGCCTGCTATTTTCATCTCGGGTGTTACAGTGAGAAAGCAGGAGAAAGGGTGGATTTGCACAATTCAATGTTTGATATTGACGAGGAGTGTATAATCAACGGTATAGAACTTCAATTCAACAATATAATCAATATAGAAGAGGAATATACTTATGACAGAAGATAAAGGAAATTTGGTCAGACTGTATGATATTGACGAGGAGTTTATAATAGATTTGAAATACGCTACAGAAAACAATTTTACAGGCAAAAGGATATATAGTTCAAATGAATGTTATATGGATAAGCATACTGCGGAAATATTGATAAAGGCAAAAAACATTTTTTGGAGAGACGGATACAGAGTAAAGATACTTGACGCATACAGACCAATCAGTGCACAGAAGAAATTTTGGGAAATAATGCCTGATGACGATTTTGTAGCAAGACCGCCGGACATGGAAAAAATCAAAAGCTTTCGTCCTACTCATCTGAATGGACTTTGTGTAGATATAACCTTGACTGATATGAAGGGCAATGAAATAGAAATGCCTTCAGAATTTGATGATTTTTCTGAAAGGGCTTCCCTGCTGTGTAAAACAACATCAAATACAGGACGCCAAAATGCTGAATATATGAAAAATGTAATGGAGAGCGTCGGTTTTATGGCTTACGAAAACGAATGGTGGCATTTCTATGACATTACTACCGAACCAACACCATTCATGGATTATCAGATATAACGGAGGTACAAAATGAACAGGGCTATAGATATTTGTATTTATTCTCTTAAAAACAGCCTTTCATTAAAAGGCAGAACTAACAGAAGAGAATACTGGTTATTCATATTGATGTTTCTTGTTGTCTGGGCTGTACTGCTTTGGTTTTCAGCTAAAATACCTGCGATTGATATCTTTGTAAAGGGATATTGTATTCTTATGCTGATACCTATATTTTCTGCTACAGTAAGAAGACTTCATGATGTAGAAAAAAGTGCAAAATGGATGAGCCTCTGCTTACTTCCTGTGTTTGGATGGATGGCGTTGTTTGTTTTTACGGTAGGAGAGGGAAGCGAAAGTGCAAATAGGTTCGGACAAAGAACTACAATATACTGTTAGATAATATGTTTTTACATATAATTAAAGATAAAGTAAAAAGGATATCAACATGATATCCTTTTTATCATTTCTTCCATGTCATGGGGCATAGGCGCCTCAAGACAAAGCTTTTTTCCTGTAATCGGATGAATAAATGACAGCTTATATGCGTGGAGAGCTTGTCTGTCTATGTATTCTGATGTGCTTTTTTCTCCTTCTCCCTCTATGCGTCTGAAATCTCCGTTAAGCTTTCTGTAAAGGAAAGGATCGCCGTTATTGTAAAGGTGGTCACCGGTAACCGGGTGGCCTATAGAGGCCATATGGACACGAATCTGGTGAGTTCTTCCAGTTTCAAGAGAAATCTCTGCAAGAGTATATCCCTTATCGAAACGCTTCAAAACACGATAGTGGGTTATGGAATCAAATCCGCCGTCTTCAACCGGCAATATCCATCGTTCTACTTCATCAGGGTCGGGTCGGCCTATAGGAGCATTTATTGTACCGAAGTCTTTTTCGATACAGCCGTTTAGTATTGCAAGATATTTTTTTTCTGTTTTTCCGGCTTTCATCTGGCGTATTATTTGCTCCTGAACAAAGCCGTTTTTTGCTATTATCAAAAGTCCGGAGGTGTTCATATCAAGCCTGTTGGCAAAGCGTATCTTGTAGCTTTGACCTTCGCAGGCCATTTTTTTTGCTATGCCGTTGGCTATGGTATGGTTGGGTTTACCTTTAGTAGGGTGAACTACAAATCCCGGCTGTTTGTTTATTACAAGGAGAGATTCGTCCTCAAAGACCACTGAAATCGGAATGTCCTCAGGCTGAAAATCAGAAGTTTCCTCGGGGAGTTTTACGGTCAACTTATCTCCTGGGCGCGCAACCATCCAGCCCCTGACAGGTTCGCCGTTTAACTTTGCCAGATCCTGCTGCTTTATCTTAGTCAGCAGCCTGGATGAAAAATGAAAATTACGCCGAAGGAGCTCCTTTACAGAGAGCTCCCGGTCTTTTTCCGTCACAGTATAATTGAATTCTGTCATAGTTTTTCCTTACAAGAATTTGCTCTTCACTTTTTCCCAGAACTGATAATTATCGAATCTGATGAGATTGATCTTCTTGCGGGAGAGGTGAAGGCTCAGTTCCTTTATGCCGTCGTATTCTGCAAGCATCCCGTCATATGTGATGCTGAGGGTGGAATCGTCCTCGCTGCATGGGATCACCGTCAGCTTATCGTTTGCAGGAAGAAGTATGCCCGAGGTCAGAGAACGGTATGCGACGTTCTGAATGGGAGCGATAGGCGTTACTTGCAGAACGTTGAGCCTCGGGTCTACGATGCTGCCTCCGAGGGCGTAGTTATAGGCTGTACTGCCGGCAGGCGTAGAGACGCAGATACCGTCTCCGCTGAATCTTTCTATAAAGCTGTTGTTTATGGAAATGTTCAGATGAACGGGATGAGTCAGCATGCCCTTTACGGTGATCTCGTTGAGAGCCGTATGCTTAGCTACATGCGAATCTGTGCGGATAGTGCAGGCCACGCCTGTGAGACTCTGTATACTGTATCTGTCCTGATTGTATAAAAAGATAAAGTCGTCTATCTTTTCGGGCAGTATCTCCTGGAAAAAACCCAGATGCCCCGTATTTATCCCTACGATTGGCGTCTTGGGAAAGCCGAAGTCCTGGACGAGGCGGAGAAGAGTACCGTCTCCGCCTATGCAGATTATCAGTTGAGTCTGCTCATCATATGTATCGAGAGCCCTGAGACCCGATTTTACAAGCTTTTTTCTCAGAGTTCTCTCGATAGTTCCCGATATTTCCGTATTGTTCTTATAAATAAAGATGTTCTTGTTCATAAATATGATATTACAACATTTTTTCCAGTTCATCAACAAGGTTTTTAAAGGTTTCCATGGCCATCTTCACAGGCTGTGGGGACGCCATATCTACTCCGGCTATCTTCAGAAGCTCCACAGGATAGTCGGAAGATCCGCTCTTGAGGAATTTTATATAATTCTCGCGGGCCGTTTCACCTTCTTCGAGGATTTTGGCGGAAATAGCAGTAGCCGCCGAATAGCCGGTAGCGTATTGATATACATAGAATCCGCGGTAGAAGTGAGGTATTCTCGACCATTCGTATTTTATATATCCGTCGTCTTCCATAGCGGGACCGAAGTAAAGGTCGTTGAGCTTATTATAAGTGTCATTGAGCCATCCTGCAGTCAGAACGCCGCCTTTTTCTATTTCTTCATGAGCCAGAAGTTCAAACTCTGCGAACATGGTCTGGCGGAATAAAGTCGTACGGAACTCTTCTATATAATAATTGAGCAGGTACTTTCTCATATTCTCATCTTTTTCTGTCGCCAGCAGATGCTTTATTAAGAGGGACTCGTTGACTGTAGAGGCCACCTCGGCAGTGAATATGGAATGATCTCCGTAAGTGTAGGGCTGAGTATTTCTGGTGTAATATGAGTGCATGGAGTGTCCCATCTCGTGGACGATAGTGAATACATCCTTAAGCGTATCGGTGTAATTGAGCAATATATAAGGCATGCTGTCATAGGCTCCGAAGCTGTAGGCTCCGCTGGTCTTGCCTTGATTTTCATATACATCTACCCATCCTGATTCTATACCGCGTCTTACTTGCCGGATATATTCACTGCCTAAAGGAGCCAGGCCCTCTGCCATTATTTCCACTGCTTCCTCAAAGGAAATCTTCTTTTTCGGAGCGGCTACAAGAGGTACGTAAACATCGTACATTCTCAGATGATCTACACCTAAAACCTTCTTGCGCAGCTTAATATAGCGGTGAACTACGGGAAGATAGTTATGAACTTCTTTGATGAGATTGAGGTATACGTCCATAGGGATATTTCCGCTGCTCAAAGCTGCGGCTGCCGCTGAATCATATTTTCTTATTCTGGCCGAGACCACGTCCGTCTTGGCGTTATAGTTATAATTGGTGGCCAGAGTGTTATTGAGCTTTTTATAAGCCTCGTACATGTTGGTGAAGGCAGCCTTTCTGACGCTTCGGTCCTGACTTTCCATAAAAGTTATATAGTTGCCGTGAGTGAGAGGGACTTGCTGGCCGTCCTCTCCTGTGACGGTGCCGAAGGTCATATCTGCGTTATTGAGCATCTTGAAGACATCGTTGGTAGCGCCTGTTATCTCGGACATCTGAGCCAGTATGTTTTCTTCTGCCGCCGATAAGATATGCTCTTTTTCGCGGAGCATGGATTTTAGCATAAAGTCATACTGCAGGAGTCCGGGCTCTTCGCGCAGAAATTTCAGTATCTCGGATTCGGGCGCCTCCAGCAGTTCAGGAGTGAAGAAGGACATGGCTGCCGCCACTTTAGCCATTGCGCTGCCGCACTTATCGTCCATGGCCTGATACTTATCTACCCGGTTGTCTTCGTCTTTTTTCATGGCCGCATATACAAAAGCGTGTTCGAGTTTCTGCCATATGGAATCTCTTTCTCTTAATGCTGCAAGCAGAGTTTGCGGCGATTCGGTCAGCTTTCCGCTGAAATCTTTAAACTTTTCGGCTCTCTTTATACATTCGTCCACATCTTTTTCCCATAAAGACTCATCGGGATACATATCCTCTATGTTCCATTTGTATTCCTGAGGTATCTGATCTCTCTGTTTTAAATTTTTGTCTGACATTTTTGCCTCCCATATAGATAAATATTTTTTCATGTAGTATAATTATAGAATCTTTGATTTTGATAACGGCGTGAGGTTGTTATACCACAAACCCAACAGGCAGCGGTGATTCAATGAACCCTTCCTTCTGGCGGTAGCCCTCGGTGGTCACTGCAGATGGCGGGATCTTCTACCGCAGAGCTGCATGCTGTATTTTCTCAGCCTTTTGTACTGATTCTACAGCATTTTAGGGAGAAAAACAGCCTGAATGATACTACAAAAGTGAAGATGCTGTAAATTACGATTTATTATTGTGATTCTACAACCATTTTAACAAATTCTGTTGTAGAATTTGTGCTTTTCTCTGTAGAATACAGCCATGTGCTGTTTTTCACCGTAACAAGCGCAGCAGCGGTGATTCAATGAACCCTTCCTCTCGGCAACGCCGCAAACATAATCGATGGGTTCATTATACCACATCTTGGAAAGGATTATTACATAAATGGATAACAGACCTATAGGTTTTTTTGATTCCGGTCTCGGCGGGCTTACGAGCATACCGAACCTCTTTGAGAACATGCCTCATGAGAGAGTGATATATTTCGGAGATACGGCCAGGACTCCTTACGGCTCAAAGGCTGTGTCAACTATCAGGCAATACGCCTTTCAGATAGCAGATTTTTTAGTCTCCAAAGACGTCAAGATGCTGGTGATCGCCTGCAACACCATAAGCGCCACCTGCCTCTACGAGTTGAGAAAAGCTTTTCCCGATATCCCTATCGTGGGAATCATAGATCAGGCGGCAGAAGCTGTAGCAAGCAAATGCACAGAGAAGAACAATATAGGCATAATAGCTACGAAGGCAACCATATCCAGCGGTGATTACAGAGAAAAAATCAAGAAGCTGAACAGATCTCTCAAGGTTAAGGAGAAAGCGACGCCTGCCTTTGTACCTCTGATAGAAGAGGGAATAATAGAAAATGAGATAATGGATCTTACTATACATTATTATATGGACGAATTTATAGAGGAAAACCATATAGATACACTGGTACTGGGGTGTACCCACTATCCTCTTATAAAAGATAACATCAGCAGGATATATCCCGATCTTCAGATTATAAATCCATCCAAGGAGATACTCACCCCTGTGATGAAGATTTTAAAAGAAACTGACTCTCTGGCTTCTGAAAAAAATGACAGAGAAAATATCTTTTATGCCAGCGATCTGTCTGAAAATTTTTCCAATATGATACAGAAGATCCTGGAGACAGAACGGTCCGATCTGATATTGAAATTTAAAAATCTTGAACTGTAGGAGGAAGGATGAACAGAGAACAACTGTATGAGTATCTGGATATAGATACTCCGGCCGACTTTGAATATTTTGAGAATATGGCGGCTTTGCTGGAATGTGAAGAGGATATTCCCTATGAAGAGGTCTGCGCCTTGATAGAGGACGTGGATAAGGATAACTTGGCCATGCTGATAGATAATTATTTTGAGGAACTGTCGGACTTTTATCCTGACGGCGACGACGAGTTTTATATGCTGATGGACAAGATAAGATTGTCCCTTTCGGGGATGGCAAAGAACAGCGGTGAGAAAAATACCATGGCCAGTCTGGCCGAGGAGCTTTGCAGGTTCAGAAAATGGTATTCTCTTGAGTCAGAGGTAGTATGCGTAAGCGTTTCAGAGGGAGAGGAGAGAGCGGAGACTCTCAGAGATGCATTGGTTCTTTCACGCCTTGAAAAGCTGGACGGAGAAAAGTTCTACTATGACTTTAGTTCATGTAAGGGATATGAGATAGACGATTATATGATGTCTTTTGCAGATGTCATAGCAGCTTGCGAAGAAGATGACGAAACACCTCAATAACATTTAGAAGGCCTCCGTCATATTATAATATAAAATAAGGAGGTTTTTTATGGGAGACGATTTCAGAAGAATGGAATGTTGTCAGCAGGAGTGTCAGGATAAGTGCTTCAAAGATTGCTACTGCAAGGATGAAGACAACGGGAGCAACCTGATATGGCTCATAATACTTATCGTGATAATTTACTGCCTTTTCTGCAACGACAACAAGGGCGGTCTTTTCGGAGGACTGTTTTAAAACAGGAGCGCAAGCTTTTGGCGTTTGTTAAATTAAAAAAAGATCAGGGGGATTTCTCTTGATCTTTTTTTGTTTAAATGTTAACATAGCTTTTATCACTTCTAAAGAAGGAGAATCAGATGAAGTACAATATGTCAGATAAAAAATTAAACCAGGGTAAGTCGTACAGGCAGGGTATATTCTCATCTTTGATGTGCAATATATGGTGGGGGCTGATGCCTGTATACTGGCAGGCCCTCCGTCCTATAGGTTCGTGGGTGATAATCTTTTACAGGATCGTTTTGGTGGCGGCAGTATGTCTTATAGCTGCTGGGGCAGTCTATGATAAAAAGACTGTATTTGCGCCTCTCAAAGATAAGAAGACGGTAATCAGATATGTGCTGGCAGGTATACTCATCACCGCCAACTGGTCCATATACATATGGGCAGTGAATGAAGATATGGTGATCCAGACCTGCATAGGATATTACATAGAACCGCTGGCTATCTGTCTGCTGGGAATCGTACTGTTCAAAGAAAGGATGAGCAGATATAAAGTTGTGGCTTTTGGCATGGCTGCCCTGGGCGTAGCCGCAGTCATAATTTATTTCGGAGAAGTTCCTCTCGTAGCCCTCAGCCTGGCGGCTACATTTTCTATATATGCGGCTATAAAGAAAAACTTTGGGATGCCGCCTTTATTATCGCTGCTGTACGAGACCATCTTTCTTCTGCCGGCAGGACTTGCCGCAGTCATATACCTGGAAGTGACAGGGCAGGGAGCTATAGCTGCAGTATGGGGAGATGAGAGCTATAAATATGCTTTCCTCATGTTCTGCGGCCTGTTTACGGCGATTCCTCTAATACTCTTTGCAGACGCTGCCAATAAGCTCAATCTTTTTACTGTAGGTCTTTTTAACTATATTTCACCTACGATTTCGCTGATCATAGGAATATATATGTTTAAAGAACCTTTTGAACCGATTCAGCTCATCGCTTTTGCGATCATCTGGATAGGCCTTGTATTTTTCAGCTACGGAGAATATACTGAAGTCAGAAGAGATAAGGAGCGTCCGGCCTCATGAAGAAAAAAGGGACATGCGGCAAAAAAGACGTGAAGAGCCCGGGACTGAGTGGACTTAACGTAGCCGTAATGTACATAGGAGCTATAATGGGGGCAGGTTTTGCCTCCGGGAGAGAAACATGGCAGTTCTTCGGCGTGTTCGGAGGATACGGCAGAGCAGGAATCCTTATATTTGCCGCCATATTTATGGCCGTCGGATTCATGGTCAGCTATAATGCGTCAAGACTCGGTACTCATGATATGGGCTGTGTAATAGTTCCGGGGAGCAGCAAAAGATTAAAAGACCTGACAGGCTATTTTATGGCAATCACTCTGGCCGTAGTCATGGTAGCTATGTCGGCCGCTGCGGGAGCCCTGATACATCAGTATTTCGGAGCTGATTACTGGGTAGGAGGAGCGTTGATGACGGTTCTGGTGATAGCAACCGTCTTAGGAGATTTTCAACGTATATCTAAAGTGTTCAGATATATAATGCCTGTATTATGCGTCCTGATGACGGCAACATGCGTCATCGTCATAATAGAGATTCCTGTAGAAGAATACTCGCCGGAAGATATAGAAGTTTCGCCGGCGGCGCCCAGCTGGTGGATATCGGCAATACTGTACACCGCCTACAATGTGATGGCAATGATAGCCGTAGTGGCGGCTGCTACTGTAAATGCCAGAGACAAAAAAGCAGTGGCCTGGGGCGACTTTATGGGAGGTCTGTTTTTAGGTGTTTTAGCTATGCTCATACTGATCACCGTTCAAAGAGACGCCCATCTGTCTCAGACGCTGGATATGCCGGTGCTGGGCTATGCTTCTAAAGCTTCCGAAGGACTGGGAGTCATGTATACTTTCGTATTGTTCTGCGCCATTTATTCTACTGCAACCAGCAATTTTTACGGATTTACCACTAAACTCAAAGAAGGAAAAAATAAAAATAAGATAATAGCGACGGTGGGAGGAGCTTCTTTTATTCTGGGACTGGTAGGATTTAAAAACGTAGTAAAATATGTTTCGCCTGTGATGGGATATGCAGGAATCGTAATGATAATACTGCTTACAGCAAATTGCATAAAATTGAGAAAAGAGGAAAAACAGATGAAAATGAAAAGAGAACCGTTTCCGAGTCCGCTTGTCAGAGTAACGGGAGGTCCGGGAGGAGAGGCTGTTCTCGTAATGGGGAGCGAAAAAACTGCTCTTCACGACTGCGGAATGGCGTGTTTTGAAAGGGAACTCATAGATAATATCGAAAGAGAGCTGAAAGGAAGGCCTTTAGACTTCGTGCTTATATCTCACTCTCATTATGATCACATAGGAGGACTGCCATATGTCATAGAACGCTGGCCTGAGGTCATAGTATGCGGTCCTGAAAAGGCCCGCCAGGTATTTGAACGTCCCGGTGCTGTCTCTATGATAGAGTCGATGGGAAAGACCGCTTCTCTTCATTATGGAAAGGATCCTAAGGAGGTGACCGTCAGGGGGCTGAGAGTGGATCGAGTTCTGAAAAATGGCGATATTATAGATATGGGCCCTGAGAAAATACTTGCCTTTGAAACTAAAGGACACACCGATTGCTCCATGTCTTATCTCCTTGAGCCTGAGGGTATATTGCTGGCCTCCGAGTCTACAGGAGTTATTTCGAAAGAAGGCGTGCTTAGAACTTCCATACTCAAGAGCTTTGACGACAGTCTCGAATCTGCCGCCTTTCTGAAACTGCTGCCTTTTAAATATATATTAGTACCTCATTACGGGATACTGTGCCGTGATTTTAACGACAGGTATTTTGATATGTATAAAGAAGAGGCAGAAAAAGAAAGAGATATGATAGCAGGCTGCATTTCGAAAGGAATGGATCTCGAACAGATATTTGAGGAACATAAGAAAGCCTGCTGGAGTAAAGAAAGAGAAGCGGAACAGCCTTACAGAGCTTACGAGATGAACACCAAGATAATCATAAAGAGAATGATGAAGGAAGCCGGCTTAAATACGGAGCCCGAAAAGTGAATGAGGTGAAATATATGAAAGATACAAGCTCTCTGATGACAGAAAAAGAAATTCAGCAATTAGAGTCCTTTATGGATAAAAGCAGCGGATATTTTTATAAAATGCTGTCGTATCTTTATGAATTCATGGAAACCGGTATTAAAGAGGGGAGGTTTACCGAGGATCAGATTTCAGAGGATCTGCAGGTAGCGCTTTGGTATGCCTATGCGTGTCTCAATACAGATGAATATGAATATTACTACAGAGCGTCGGTCTGGATGCCTGCGTCTGAGAAGAACGCTATGGGGTGCGGAACATGGTACTATCGATACTCTATAGCATTGATGTACTGCGGCAGACTGGAGGAGGCTCTGGAGTATGCGGAAGCGGGAGCCAAAGAGGAGCCGGACTACCCTTGGATATGGCTTCAGGTGGCAAAGCTGCGCAGCCATTTTAAAGACAGAGAGGGTGCCCTTGCGGCGGCCGGGAGAGGGCTTGATCTTGAGCCCGGAGATTATGAGTTTCTAACTCTGATACAGGAGATAGAAAACGGGTATACGCTGGAACAGATGGAGTATCACTGGATAGATCCGGAATGTGACAGACTCTTGCAGTCCGGAGAAGATGATGAAAGAGAAAATAAACTTCGGGCTATATCCTGTATAAAGATAAATCCGGAAGGGATAAATAATTTCGCCAGGCTGTTCAGACCAAAGGACGCCGATTGGTCGGAGAACGGTCCGTACTGCTGCTTTAATTATTCTGTTTTAGGACATGAAATGGAACTGGTCTTCAGGATGAATAAGGCCGGGCTTTCCAAGCTGGATCCCGTATGGCTGGGGATCCAGAAGGAGAGACTGGACGACGGCAGATGGCTTTACCATACTTTAGAAGAGGGCAGAGTGGGAACCCTCAATACTGCTGTTTTCGGGCTTGACCGCAGTGTGAGCCTGATATTTGAACTTCCTGAGACGGAAGAATATTTTCAGGTCTGGCTGCTGGAGGACGGCACCCCTGCTGAAATGTATGGCCGGACTAATTATCAATGATCAGATTTTTTTAAGGGCTGCAAGATCAAAAGGAGTAGTCTGGTATACGAAGTAGTTGAGCCAGTTGGAATACAGGAGATTTGCGCAGGATCTCCAAGTGACGATGGGATCCTTGGTATCGTCGTCGCCCGGATAATAATTTTTAGGCACTTCGATATCAAGTCCGCTGTCTTTGTCCCGCAGATATTCTCCCTCCAGAGTGAGGGCGTCGTATTCTGAATGACCCATAATGAAAATTTGTTCTCCCGACCCTGTGGCGACGGCGTATATGCCGGCTTCCTCCGAAGAAGCCAATATGTCAAGCTGACTTACTTTTTCTATATCTTCTCTTAATACGGTAGTGTGCCGGGAGTGTGGGACATTAAACGTATCGTCAAAACCACGGAAGAGTATGCTGTTTTTTACTTCCATCTTGTGATGGAATACTCCGAACATCTTTTCCGGGAGACGGTATTTCGGTACGCCGTAATGATAATATAAGCCGGCCTGAGCTCCCCAGCAGATGTGGAAGGTGCTGTGCACATGGGTCTTGCTCCATTCCATTATTTCGCAGAGTTCTTCCCAGTATTCCACTTCTTCGAAGGGAAGAAGTTCTACAGGAGCGCCGGTTATTATGAGACCGTCGAAGTTGCCGTCCTTTACTTCATCGAAAGTCTTGTAAAAGGAGAGGAGATGCTCCGGAGGAGTGTTTTTTGACTTATGGGATTTAGTCATTATAAGTTCAAGTTCTACCTGCAGGGGCGTGTTGCCTATGAGGCGGGAGAGCTGTGTCTCCGTCTCTATTTTTTTTGGCATGAGGTTGAGAAGAAGGACTTTAAGAGGACGTATGTCCTGAGTTATAGCCCTCGTCTCGGTCATGACGAAGATGTTCTCGCCGGTAAGGGTTTTGGTTGCAGGCAGGTCGTTAGGTATCTTAATAGGCATTTAAAGTATATCCTTTCTTTTACTGCTGATCAGTCTTTTCTATTTAAGCTTTTCAAGAGCCTGCGACACGTCAGAGATGAGATCACCGATATTTTCAAGACCTATGGAGATTCTGATGAGATCTGCAGGTACTCCGGCTGCAATCAACTGGCTGTCAGTCATCTGTCTGTGAGTAGAGCTGGCGGGGTGGAGGCAGCAAGTCCTGGAGTCGGCTACGTGAGTTTCTATGGAAGCCAATTTGAGATGACCCATAAATTCTTCTGCAGCAGAGCGGCCGCCTCTGATGCCGAAACTTATGACGCCGCAGGAACCTTTAGGAAGGTATTTCTTCGCCAGAGCGTTATACTTGTTGGAAGTCAAATCGGGATAGTTGACCCAGGCCACTTTATCGCTGCTTTCCAAAAATTCAGCCATCTTAAGAGCATTGGAACAGTGACGCTCCATGCGTACAGGCAGGCTCTCGAGTCCAAGGCTAAGCAAAAATGCGCTGTGAGGAGAAGGTGTTGAGCCGAAATCTCTCATAAGCTGTGCCACAGCTTTGGTGATAAAGGCTCCTTCGAGTCCGAAACGCTCCGTATAAGTCACTCCATGGTAGCTTTCGTCCGGAGTGCATAATCCGGGAAATCTGTCGGGATATTGGGTCCAGTCGAACTTTCCGCTGTCAACTATGCAGCCTCCGATGGTAGCCGCATGGCCTTCCATATATTTTGTAGTCGAATGAGTGACTATATCGGCTCCCCATTCAAAAGGCCTGCAGTTTACAGGAGTAGCGAAGGTGTTATCTACGATGAGGGGAACACCGTGACTGTGAGCAGCCTTTGCGAATTTTTCTATGTCGAGGACAGTCAGGGCAGGGTTTGCTATAGTCTCGCCGAAGACTGCCTTGGTGTTTTCTCTGAAAGCCGAGTCAAGTTCTTCTTCTGTGCAATCGGGATTTACGAAAGTAAAGTCTATACCCATGCGCTTCATGGTAACTGAAAACAGATTAAAGGTCCCTCCGTATATGGTGGAGGAGGCTACTATATGATCGCCGCAGGAGGCGATATTAAATATAGCGTAGAAATTGGCCGCCTGACCTGAAGAAGTCAGCATAGCCGCCGAACCGCCTTCCATGGCGGCTATTTTTTTCGCCACCATATCGCAGGTAGGATTGGCGAGCCTTGAATACATATATCCGTCAGATTCAAGATCGAAAAGTTTTCCCATGTCGGCGCTGGTGTCATACCTGTAAGTGGTGCTCTGTATGATGGGAAGCTGGCGGGGCTGTCCGTTTTTTGGCTCGTATCCGCCTTGTATACATATGGTTTCGATATTTTGCTTTTTCATTTTTTATCTCCTTTAATCGTATATTTCTTCGGTGCCGATGGGATATATTATCAGCAGAGTGCCTTTCTTTACGGAAACAAGGCTTTCGACGCCTGTGAATTCGTTGCTTACGCCTAGCGAAACCGTGTTGGGAAGCAGGGCGTTACTCAGATGGTATTTAAGGCCTTTTTCCGTGACTCCCACTGCTTCCTCGCCATGGGAAAAAACGGATATGAAGCCGGAACTTTCCGGTGAAAACTTTACAGTATCGTTGCATATGGCGGTTATGACAGAGTCTCTGCCGATGAGATAGCCTCTGCCGCCCCGTTTGGCGATACCGGCTATACACTGGATATTGGCCATGGTGTGGTCCATTCGTCCTCCCGTGCCGCCGTAGATGACAAATCGCTTGTATCCGCGCCGCCAGCCCTCTTCGATAGCCGCTTCGGTATCTGTGTTGTCTTTGACAGCAGGCAGTTTTATTACTGAAGATCCTGAAGGTACTAGGCTCAGCGAGTCAAAATCTCCTATAATCAGGTCAGGCTTTATATTGAAGCCGCAAAGATAATCATATCCGCCGTCGGCGGCGATTACCATATCGCCGTAGTCAGGCTCGGAAGGTGCCGAATAATGCTCGCCTGCGGCGATTATGTAACAAGTGGCTCTCTTCATAAGTCCTCCGAGTTAAATTATTTAATACTATATTATAATACCATTCGGGGCGGAAAGACAATAAAAAAATGTAAGTGAGATTATTTGAATAGAGCTGAGTTCATAGTCATCTATGTCAATTTATGCCTGCCAAATAGATGAGTGAAGGGAAAACAGCGGACTATTGACAAGGCCATAATGTGGTGGTATTATGCAAATGTGATATGGGTGACCAAGTTTGAAATAATGAATGTTAAAAGAAAATAAAATTTAAGACGAGGGGGGATATCATTGAATAATATAGGGAAAAGGCCGTCGAGGACACTTTTATATGAAGAGGTAGTCAATGATTTATATGCACTCATCGATAAAAGTCAGATGAAGCCGGGAGAAAAACTGCCTCCGGAACGGGAGCTGACCGAAAAACTCGGTATCAGCAGAAATGTGTTGAGAGAAGCCTTCCATGTTCTTGAAAGCAGAGGCATTATCAATTCCTATCAGGGAAAGGGACGCTTTCTGCGTAAGGTTCCGCAGGAAGAAGGCATAGAGACTAAATACGATAGCTTGAGCAAGAATCTGGAACGCTGTTCCATGATGGAAGCATACGAAGTGAGACAGGTTCTGGAAGTAAAGGCTGTAGAGCTTATAATCAGAAATGCGACAGAAGCAGATATAGATGAGATGGCGGCCGCCTGTGAGGAAATGGCGGAGAATTTCAGAGAAAGCGGGAGGACCGTCGGCGAATTTGAACTCCACAGACTGTATGCGAAAAAGACGGGCAGCCTGTTTATGGAGCAGACACTTGAAATCGTGATTTCCAGCATTTTGGCAATGATGCACGGAAACTTCAGGGATGTGTTGAATATACATAATCCTGAAGAAGAGGTAAAATCTCACCGACAGATTATCGAGGCCATAAGAGAACGAAACGCGGAGAAGGGCAAGGAACTGATGTTTCAGCACATTCAAAGCACTATGGACATGCTGAGACAATGACGCGGTTTAACTGAATAAACTTAAAAAACACATGACCGATTAACAGAGAAAAATCAGGGCGCATGTGTTTTTTTATAGGTCAGAGAAATATTGTGAAAAAATTGTTGACAATGGTTTTTACAAATGATATGATTCAATCATAAATTGGGTGAACAAGAGACCAAGTGAACAATATGCCGGAACGCGGCGGGAGGGAGTTTATGATAGAAAAAGTTAGCAGAGAAGAACTATTAAAGACTGTTGAATATATGACGAAAAATTTTCCCTATCGGTTAGCGGGGAGCAAATGCGAAGCGGACGCGTCCGTATATGTAACGGAACGGCTCCGCGATTACGGTCTGATTGCCGAAAACAAGAAGTTCTACACGTATAACAGCAATCCCATGTTTTCAAAGGTCGTCGTTATGTATGATGAAATTGAAGAGGAAATCGAGAGCCTGCCGTGCGCTCATATAAGAAGTACAAAAAAAGAAGGAGAAATATTTGATTTAGTTTATGTGGGAAACGGAGACGCCGGCTCCTATGACGGGATAGACGTAAAGGGAAAAATGGTTCTCGTGGAAGTTACCTACGCTCCTCCTGTTCCGGAAAAAGCGCGTATCGCCTCTGAAATGGGCGCTGCGGGAATTATGTGTATGAACTGGGGCAACGACGAAGAGGTGATTTGCAGGAGAGGTTTAAAAGGCGTATGGGGAAACCCGACAGAAGAAAATTTTCATAAGATTCCTGATCTTGTCGGCGTCGGTATTACGAGAAACACCGGGTTGAAATTAAAGGAACTTTGCCTGAACGGCAAATCGGTAAAAGTAAAGGTGACGGCTGTCGCCGACAGGACTTGGAGCATTGTACATCAGCCTACAGCCATACTGAAGGGAAACGGAAAGACCGACGACTTCATATTAGTATGCTCTCATCTTGACGCTTGGGAACCGGGAGTTACATGCAACGCGACCGGCAACGCGACGACGCTGGAGGTTTGCCGGATTCTTTCACAGCACAGAAATGAGCTGAACAGGGATATATATTTCGTATTCTGGAACGGCCATGAAATCGCCGAGGCCGCCGGCTCTACATGGTTTGTGGACAATAACTGGGATGATCTGAATAAGCATTGCGTTTGCTATATGCATATAGACTCTACCGGAGTCAGAGAAACTGAGCTTTATGAAGTAAAGACGTCTGCCGAGTTGCTTGATTTTTCCGTAAAGAATATCGAGGAGGTCCTGCCGAGACTCGAGCTGCGAGCGATGTCGCTAAAAAAAATCGGAGACCAGAGCTTTATGGGCATAGGCGTTTCTTCTATTACCCAGAGAAAGTCGTTTACCCGGGAGTATATGGAACATGCTCACGGGGCCACCTTGGGATGGTGGAACCACACTACTGAAGACGGACTGGACAAATGCGACCCGAGCGCCTTGGAAGAAGATACGAGGGCTACGCTGAAGGCCATATATGATTTGGCCACCTTGGAATTTTTGCCTTACGACTTTACGGAAATCTTCAGGACTTTCAAAAATAATGTGACGCTGATAGCGGAGAAGTATTCGAGCCATATGGAGTTTTCGGACCTTTTGGATAATATTTGCGATGCGGAAAGGCGAGTTCTTGAAATTCAAAATCTGCCGAAGGACAGTCTAAAGGGAAAGGCAAGCTATTACAACGACATGATGAAATTAGTCGCACGCAATATGACAAATATCACTATGACTTGCGCTGACAAATATTCTCAGGACAGCTATGGCTTCACTGCTCTTACATATCCGGTACCTCTTTTTGCAGAAATTGAGAGGCTGGACGGCTTAGACCCGGCTTCTCTGCAATACGGACTGATTCAGACCAAGCTGATTAAAAATAAAAACAGGATAAACGACGCGCTTTATACAATAAGTAAATTTGCTTCGCTGTACCGAGAAGTATTAAAAGGATAATAAAGCTGTTGCTATTAAGAAATAAAATTTAAAAAAAGGAGGCTTAGAGATGGAAACTAATGTCAAAAAGAAGCTGACGGCAAGAGAGATTTTAGGGAAGACCGGTCCCGGCATTATCATGGCTGCCGCCGCAGTAGGAACCGGAACTGTTACTACCTCGGCGATTCTCGGAGCAAATTACGAGTACGGTATGGTGTGGATGGTATGTCTTGCCTTGCTTATGAGAGGTATTTATATGCGCTCAGCTTATACTGCTCAAATTGTTTTAGGTATGCCTGTCTTAGACTGCATCAACGCCTATTACGGCAAGATTCTCTGCGCCATAGCGGGCTTTGTATGTGCGTTTGGCTGCGTAGCATATGAAGTCGGCAATTTTTCAGGCAGCGGAATTTCATTGAATCTGATCTTCGGTCTTGATTGGAAAATCGGCGGAACAATAATGACCATAGTATGCCTTCTGTTTATTTTCGGGAAAAGCATTTATAGTAGAGTGGAAAAAGGTATGAAGGTTTGCGTTTTCCTCATGGTAGCGGGCTTTCTTATCGCGCTTATCGCGGCGGGAGGACCGTCGCCGGTAGGCTTGGCCAAGGGGTTTATTCCTAACCTTCCCGACCAGGAAGCTCTGTTTACGACATTAGCGTTTATCGGCTCCTGCGCCGCTATTTCAGGCGTAGTATACGGCACGCATTTATCTAAAGAAAAGAAATGGGTAAAAGATGATATTAAAAACGGCGCGCTGGCCTGGGACGTTATACTGGGAGCAGGCTCTATAGCCTTAATCGTAATTCTGGTTCTGCTGACCTCCGCTAAAATCCTGTATCCGCAGGGAGTCACTGTAGCCGCCGTGCAGGACCTCACGGTGCTGTTCGATACAATCGTAGGCAAGTTCGCGCCGTATCTTTTGGGAATATGTTTGCTGGCGGCGTCTGCTTCATCTCTGCTTGTCAGCGCACAGATGGGGGCCGTATTGCTCCTGGCGGGATTTGGCCGCGAGGCAAAGATGGAGGACAAGGATGTAAAAATTCTATCCGTGGTAATTCTTGTACTTGGTGCGGCTACGGCGTTTATCTTCGGCTCTAGTTCGCCGACTCAAGTACTTTTAATCGCAAATGTATGCGCCGTAATCAACGCGCCTCTGCTTGCGGTTCTTATCATAATGATAGTAAACAGAAAAGAAATGGGAGAATTCAAATCCAGCGCTAAGAACAATGTCGCGCTGACGATTTGCTGCGCCGCGTTGTTCGCGGTTACGGTTTACAATCTTTGCAAGTTGCTGCACATTATCTAAAAGCTGTTAAGGAAAGGAAGAGAAAAATGGCACAGGTAAAAACTATCGGAGAGGCTGTTCGCAACATGGGCGTACATATGGCGAATATGTATTATTACTTAACAAAAGCAGTAATCGAAGACTTCGGCGACGAAGCAAAAAAATCCTTTGAACGCGCGATTATAGAATTCGGACATGAGAGGGGAAAGGCCATAAGAGAAGAAGTGGTGGCGGCAGGACTTCCGCTCACCATGGAAAACCTCGACAGGTTCTACGACATTCCTATCGCGGAGGGCTGGGACTTGCACAGAAGCTATGAAAACGATATGAAGATGAACATAACTGACAGCTGCACCTTCGCCACGGTATGGCTGGAAAAGGATTGGTCTGAAGTAGGACACATCTATTGTCTTATCGACATAGCGATTCGGGAAGGCTACAGTGATAATGTAAAATTCTGCCCTGTCAAGAATATTTTGGAAGGAGATCCTCACTGTCAGTCATTAACCGTATACAGAAATATTGAAAAGAAAGGGCTGTAGGATGAAAATCAAGGTTTTAATACCCAACAGCGGTATGAGCCGCAGTATCCTCGAGGCACGGGAAATTATGCTTTCCCGTGCCGTTTCTGAAGATACTCAAATATCTGTCGACTGTATCGCCGAAGGCCCCGATTCTATTGAATCCAATACGGATGAAAGCCTTGCGGCGAGTCTGATAATTAAAGACGCGATAAAGGCGGAAAAAGAAGGGGCGGACGCTTTAATCATCTACTGTTTCAGTGATTTGGCTGTCAATGCTGTCCGTGAAAACGTTGAAATTCCAGTAATTGGACCGGGAGAGGTAACTCTGAGCGCAGCGGCGATGCTGAGCAACAGATTTACCGTTGTTACTACGACGCAGGGCAATATCTCCAGAACTTACAGGAGGCTTAAGGAAAGCTATCTGACGCAGAAGATGACGTCGGTCAGGGCTTTGAATATTCCCGTAGCGGAACTCAGAGAAAATCCCGAGGCGACAAAAGAGTATCTGGAACGGGTGGTGGCAGAAGCGATAGAGGAGGAAGCTGTGGACGGCGTAGTGCTGGCCTGCCTCGGAATGGCCCAATACGGGGAAGCCATAGAAAAAAAATACGGCGTAACTGTATACGACCCTTCTTCCCTCTGCACGGCATACGCAGAATATTGCGTCAGAACCAACCTCAGACATAACCGCAGAGTTTACGCGAAATATGAAAAGGGAGATAAATATGGACTATGTTGACTTTGCCGCGGAATTGATGAAAAAAATGGTATCCGTTCCCAGCGAATCGCAAAACGAAGAGGAGCTGGCGGTATATCTTTGCGAATATCTCGCGAACATAGGCATGGAGGCGAAGCTGCAGCGGATAGAGGGCAGAAGCTGTAATGTGGTAGCCAAATTGTCGGGAAATAATACGGGGACTCGGAAGCTGCTTATGGGCGGCCATATTGACACGGTAACGGCGGACAGAGCGTGGACCTTTAATCCTTTACAGGTCAGAGAAACTTCTGGCAAGTACTTCGGTTTGGGATGCGGCGATATGAAAGGCGGCCTCGCCAGCCAGATTGCCGTGCTGGTCAAGCTCATGGCGGAAGGCTTTGAATTTGACGGAGAGATAATACTGCTGGGCCTTTGCGACGAAGAACGTCATTCCATAGGCGCTTTGAACTATGTAAATATGGTTCGGGAAAGCGGCGAGCGTCCGGCGGATTTCGGAATTTTCGCCGAGCCGCATTTTGATAACGTAGTGGTGGGCGCCACCGGAAAGGTTTATCTTAATATTGAAGTGACGGGAGCGACGGGCCACGCCGCGACGCCAGAAAAAGGAATAAATGCTATTTCATGTATGTCTGCTTTTCTTTCTGAAGTTGACAGACGGTACGGACGGCTTTACGAACAGGGGAAAGCCGCTTCTCACTCCGCGCTGGGCATAGAGAGCAGAAGCGAAGGATACAGCTTGAAAATTCCCGATTGGTGCCGCTGCATGATGAACAAACAGCTCGATACCGCGGAAACGCCGGAAGGCTTTATAGCCGACCTTAAACACATCTATGAAGAAACGGTCGGCCGTGGGGAAATATCTGTTAAGCGCGAGACTCCCTTTTATCCTTCTTATGTTATGGACACGGATAACTCCTATTTTCGAGCTCTCATTCATACTATTGAAACGGTGGGAGGCTTCTCGCCGGAACTGAGGATAAACCAGAGCGTAAGCGACGGAAACATACTGTATCATCAGCTGGGAATTCCCGTAGTTTTGTTCGGCCCTCAGGGGGTGAATTTTCACAAGGCCGGCGAATATGTAGTCAAGGAGACTATAGGCAGATACATGCGAATTCTTGAAAAATATATCAGAGAGTTTTTTTGTGATTGAAATGTTGAATAGATAAAATGGCGCCGAGGATATTCCCGGCGCCGTATAAAGCTTTTCAGTATTAAATTTCTGTCGTCAGATCATCTTATCTTCTCGGCTGAGGTCTATGAGGCGGTCTTGATCCGCACTCATTGTCCGGACGACATTCGTCAGGTTTGCAGCATGAGCTTGGAGCACATTCTTTTTCACATCCGCAGTCGCTGTCCTGATCTCCTCCTACGCTGCCGCAGTTTTCTTCCGTATCCTCGGTTCTGATCTGATTAGGGAACAGAGGCGGGAAGGTGGTGCAGATGGCGTTCTGCTGAACGGCGGCCTGAGCATAGCCGGTGGACAGCACGCAGAGCTGAACAGGCACGACAATTTTTTTCTCACATGTCACACATATGGCAATGATGAGATTTCCGCATACGCAGCCGTCGTTTCCTATAGTAAGGTCTCTGCCGCAGTTGTTGGTCGCCAGCCTTGCTTCGCAGGCCGAGTTGCAAAACTCGGTAAATCTCGGTACGAATGCAGTGTCGATAGCTGAAGGCATACATATTTCGAAGAAATTAGTAAGTACCAGAGGCTGCGCAGCTTCTGCGATATTCACATTGGTGCAGACTGTGAATACTACGTCATTGTTGCAGCTGTCGCATAACAGAAGATCCAGTTCTATTATGACATTACCGGTGATAGCGATGTTCTGTGTACCGAATATAGGCGTACCCATACATCTGTCATCGCAGCTGTCAGTTTCGGCGTATAATAGCTTTTCGGAACAATTTCCGTCAGCTCCTACCACTGTAAGCTGTTCTCCTGCAGCATTCTGCAGGAAGGTTGCGCCTGAAATACTTGTATTAACGTCTAACTTGAGATTAGACGGATCATCCACATTGTAAGGATTGAAGCTCCTCTTACATCTTATATCTATAACCCTTTTTACTCTGTGACCTGACGGAATCTTAGGCGAAAACGTCTGATTCTGAACGGTCTTCATTCCCTGTAAATTAAATAAAACAGCGTCGAAGACTTTCTGAACATAGATAGGCTCACTCTTTAAGCTATCGATGTCACCGTTGAATTCACAGATAGTATTGGCGTTACAGCAGTTTTGATAGAGGTCTTGGGATACTCTCCCACCAAAGCAGCTCATATATTCTACCTCCTTAAATAGTCCAATATCTTTCTCTGATAGTATATGAAAACTGCGGAAAATGTGTTATTATATAAATTGAAATTTTTTGGAGGGGAAACTATGGGCAATATTGATATAAGAACACTGGACTGCGGCATAAGAGTAGTCATGGAAGAACTTGATCATGTCAAGTCGACTGCCGTAGGCATATGGGTCAGAAACGGAGCGGTGGACGAGGCGCCTGAGGTGGCAGGTATTTCGCACTTCATCGAACACATGATGTTTAAGGGAACGGAGAAGAGAAATTCCAGACAGATAGCAGAAGATGTGGATAAGATAGGCGGCCAGATGAACGCTTTTACGGGAAAAGAGGCTACCTGTTATTATGTAAAGACTATAAGTTCTCATCTCATTGACGGAGCCGACGTCATAATAGATATGGTTTGCAATGCTGTATTTGACAGCAGAGAGATGACAAAAGAGAGACAGGTGATCTTTGAAGAGATAAAAATGATACAAGATCAGCCTGACGATCTGGTGCATGACAACATAACAGAACTGGTCTTTAAGGACGCTCCTTTAGGTAATTCCATAATAGGAACTAAGACTTCACTGTCGAGGATAACCAGGCCTGTAATAACTGCATACAAAGAAAAAGCTTATGCCAGAGACTCGATAGTAATATCGGCAGTGGGAAATTTCGATAAGGATGCTTTCTGCGCTTACTTATCAGATAAATTCGACAGATTGGCCAAAGAACGCCGGGCGGAAGAAAAGAAAGTAGAGGCCTATGTTCCGAGATTCAAGGTGATAAAAAAGGATATACAGCAGTCTCATATCTGCATGGCGACAAGGAGCATAAGCTTAGACGATCCCAGATACTATACTTTCGCCGTACTGAACAACGTCATGGGCGGAAGCATGAGTTCGAGATTTTTCCAGAATATAAGAGAAGAAAAAGGACTGGCTTACAGCGTATACTCTTCCAACAGCACTTTCAGCGACGCCGGATATTATAATATATATGCGGGAGTCAGCCATGATAAAGTAGGAGCTGCTATAGAAGGTATCAAAGAGGAACTTGATGTTTTAGACAGGAAAGGGCTTACAGAAAAAGAAATTTCCATGTCCAAAGAGCAGCTTAAGAGCAGTTACATATTCGGGCAGGAGAACGTAGCCAGCAGAATGTTCAACATAGGAAAGAACCTGCTTTTGCTGGGCAAAGTGTACGGACAGGATGAAGTGATAGAAGGTATAGAAAATGTCACGAGAGAATCGATAGACAGCATTAAACCTATAGTGTGCGATATAGAAAACTATTCGGCAGTATGCCTGACAGACAAAGATATAAACTTAAAGAAAATGGTAAGGTCTTAGATGATGACAAACACGAAAATAAAGATAATAAGCAAGAGCGGAAGGCTTCCGTCGTATGAAACCGAAGGGTCTGCGGGAGCAGATCTGAGAGCCTATCTGGCAGAACCTGTCACGCTCATGCCCGGAGAGAGGAAGCTCATACCTACCGGGTTGTTTGTGGAACTTCCGCCGGGAGTGGAGGCTCAGGTCAGGGCGAGGTCGGGTCTTTCCATAAAGCACGGAATCGGCCTGGTGAACGGAGTGGGAACCGTAGACAGCGATTACCGGGGAGAGTGGAACGTACCTGTCATAAACTTCGGCGACCAGCCATATACCATACATGACGGAGATAGGATAGCTCAGGTGGTCTTTTCATCCTATCTGAAAGCCGAATTCAAGGTCTCAGAAGAGATAGATGAAACTGAAAGGGGATCCGGAGGCTTCGGCCATACCGGCTTAAAATAAGAGGTGGTGAGCGATATGTTGATGAGAGAAGATCTGGAAAAGAGAGAAAAAGAGATACTGTCCCCCATGGCTGCTAAGAGCGGGGAGAGCAGGGGAAGAGCGTTTCCCGAAGATAAATGCCGGATAAGGACCGAGTTTCAGCGGGACAGAGACAGGATAATACATTCCAAGTCCTTTAGAAGACTCATGCACAAAACTCAAGTCTTTTTAGCTCCGGAAGGAGATCATTTCAGGACCCGGCTCACACACACCATAGAAGTGTCGCAGATAGCCAGAACTATAGCAAGAGCCCTCAATCTTAACGAAGATCTGACAGAAGCTATAGCCCTCGGCCATGACCTGGGGCATACTCCTTTTGGCCACAATGGAGAGGACGTGCTTAACAGCGTGCATCCGGGAGGATTTCATCATAATCTGCAGAGTTTAAGGGTAGTGGATGTCCTTGAGGCTACTTCAAGCAGAAGAGGGATGAATCTGACAGCTGAAGTCAGAGACGGTATAGTCAATCACACGGGAAGCGGCAGGCCCTTTACCCTCGAGGGACAGGTGGTCAAGATAAGCGACAGAGTGGCATATATAAATCACGATATAGACGATGCACTGCGAAGCGGCGTCATATCTATGGAAGATATTCCAAAGACAGCTCTTGAGCTGTTCGGATACAGCCATAGGGAGAGAATCAACAATATGGTGACAGATCTGATAAAAAACAGCGACGGCAGAGAAGAGATATCTCAAAGCCCGCAATTCAGAGAAGAATTGAACAGATTGAGAACATTTATGTTCTCTCACGTTTATAAGAGCGGCAGAGTAAAGAGAGAAGAAGATCTGGCAAAGGTAGAAGTAGTCATAAGCTCTCTGTATAATTATTTCCTCAGAGATCCGTCGAAATTGCCGGACGATCTGCGGCAGGTTGCTGAAGAAGACGGCGTAAACGAGGCGGTAAAAGACTATATAGCCGGCATGACAGACAGGTTCGCGCTGAATATATATACTGAATTGTTCGTGCCTAAAAGTTGGAAATGAAAATTTTTAAAATAAAAAAAGGAAACGGCTCATTTTTTGCGTATAAAAACATATAATGATGTTTTTTGGAGCGGAAGATGAGTTTTTCTTTTAGCAAAGAAGCGATAGAAGAATTAAAAAATCAGATTGATATAGTAGATGTCATAGGAAGAAGCGTAGAGCTTAAGAGAGCGGGAGCCAACTATAAAGGACTGTGTCCTTTCCACAACGAGAAGACTCCTTCTTTTATCGTATCTCCTCAGAAACAGATATTCACCTGCTTCGGAGGCTGCGGAGCTTCCGGAGATGTGGTTACTTTTGTAAAGAGATATTACAACCTGGATTTTAACGAGGCAGTAGAAAAACTGGCCGACGAATACGGTATAGAGATACAGAAAAATTCTCATAAAGACGACAGAGAGAAATACTATGAGGTAAACAGAGAAGCCGCTCGACTTTTCTACAGAAATCTCACAGAGAAGAAAAATCCCGGCTATACATATTTTCAGCGCCGCGGAATACAGGATTCAACCATAAAAAAGTTCGGTCTGGGATATGCGGAAGATAGCTGGAACAATCTATACGACTATTTTAAGAAAAAAGGCACCGATGAGAAGATACTCATAGAGCTGGGACTTATTTCAAAGAAAGGCGACCGCTGCTATGACAAATTCAGAAACAGGGTAATATTTCCTATAATAAATACAGCAGGAAAGGTGATCGGATTCGGCGGCAGAGCTCTCGACAACGAGGCCATGCCTAAATATCTCAACTCACCAGAAAACAAGGTGTTTCAGAAGAAGAACAATCTGTATGCGCTGAATTCGACGCGTCAGGATATAGGCAAAGAAGGTTCGGCCATCATAGTAGAAGGATATATGGACGCTATTTCTCTTTATCAGAGCGGAGTCAGAAATGTAACCGCGTCTTTGGGAACAGCCCTTACGGAAAATCAGGCCAAACTCATAAACCGGTATACCAAGAATGTGATATTGTCTTACGACGCCGACGCGGCAGGTCAGAAAGCAGCACTGCGGGGGATAGAAGTACTGAGGGGAGAAAACTGCAAGGTCAAAGTACTTCACGTCACCGACGGCAAAGATCCCGACGAATATATAAAGAAAAACGGAAGAGAGGCCTTTCTGAGGCTCACAGAAAACGCTCTCCCTTATATAGATTATAAGCTCGAGGCGGCAAAGAGAGGCCTAAACATATCTTCCGAAGAAGGCAAACTTGACTATATGAAGAATATTTCTTCTATTTTGTCTGATTTAAGCCCTGTAGAATGTGATATATATATAAAAAAGATTTCAAGAGACACCGGAATTTCCGAAGGCGCTATAAAAATGGAAATACTAGGTAATAATAAGCAGGAGAAGCATCTGCCGGAGAGGCACAGAGAAACAGGGGAAGAAGTCCTTGAACTCTCTCCTTTAGAAGCTACTGTGCTTAAGTGCCTTTTCATAGACCCGGAATTTTCCGAAAGCGTATTGCCTTATAGTGACATATTCGAAAGCCAGCTGGGAAAAAAGACTCTCAACATCGCCTTCGAGTTTTATGGTTTAAACGGAGATTTCAACAGAGGGCAGGTCATAGACAGACTCGAACCTGCAGAGAGCGAGAAACTGCAGGAAAGCCTGGATAAGGTGATAATAACCGGAAATGAAAGAGAAGTTCTAAATCAGTGCATACATAGATGGGAATTTAAACGTCTTGAAAGCCGGGAGCGGCAGCTGAGAGATATTCTGTCTCTCGCAGACGAAGAAAATAAGGAATCAATAGACAGACTTACTATAGAATTGATGGAAGTTCAGAAAGAAATGAAAGCACACGGAGGAAAAATGTAATGAGCGCAGAAAAAAATACTACAGAAAAGATAGAAGTCCAGGCTGTTCAGACAGAGCAGACGAAAGATGCGGCAGATAAAAAGCAGGAAATGCTTTGCGCCTTGCTGGAAAAGGGGAAAAATTCGCACAATCAGCTTACCTATGCTGATATTGCAGATATCCTCGATTCTGCGGATCTGGATAAGAACCAGATGGACGATATGTATGAATTGCTCATGGCCAAGGGAATAGAAATAGTATCGGAGACTGAACCTGAGGATTTTGATGTTATATTGGCAGAAAACCCCGATGTGGCAGCTGACGCTGAGCTTATCGTAGAAGAAGCCAGCGAGATAGATATAGAATCCACCATTCCAAAGAGCATAGCGGTGGACGATCCCGTCAGAATGTATCTTAAGGAGATAGGAAAAGTACCGCTTCTCTCAGCCGATGAGGAAATAGAGCTGGCCAAGAGAATGGAAAAAGGCGATGAGGAGGCTAAAAAGCGTCTCTGCGAGGCCAACCTCCGTCTGGTAGTGAGCATAGCTAAGCGTTATGTAGGAAGAGGAATGTTATTTTTGGATCTGATCCAAGAGGGAAACCTGGGACTGATAAAAGCTGTAGATAAGTTCGATTATACAAAGGGCTATAAATTCTCCACCTATGCTACATGGTGGATAAGACAGGCTATAACCAGGTCTATAGCCGATCAGGCCAGGACCATAAGAATACCGGTCCACATGGTGGAGACTATAAATAAGCTGATAAGAGTCTCAAGACAGCTTCTCCAGACTTACGGCAGAGAACCAAGCCCGGAAGAGATTGCCAAGGAAATGGGAATTTCAGTAGAAAAAGTGAGAGAAATACAGAAGATCGCACAGGAACCCGTTTCCCTCGAGACTCCTATAGGAGAAGAGGAAGACAGTCATCTGGGAGATTTTATACCTGATGAAGATGTTCCCGCTCCTGCCGAGGCTGCGGCCTTCTCCATGTTAAAAGAGCAGCTGGTAGAGGTCTTAGATACTCTGACTGAAAGAGAGCAAAAAGTTCTTAAACTGAGATTCGGCCTCGAAGACGGCAGAGCCAGGACTCTGGAAGAAGTGGGCAAAGAATTCGACGTCACCCGAGAAAGAATAAGACAGATCGAAGCAAAATCTCTACGTAAGCTTCGCCACCCCAGCAGAAGTAAAAAATTGAAGGACTACCTCGAATAAGATGATAAAATTAAGCGACAGACTGAACGTAATTGCAGAGGAGATAGAAATGGGAGAAACCGTGGCCGATATAGGAACCGACCACGGTTTTCTGCCGATTTTTTTATGGGAAAACCGTATATCCCCCAAAGTGATCATGACAGATATAAGCGAGGGATCTCTCAATAAGGCCATAGAGAACTGCCGCAGATTTCACCCGGAAACAGAATTTGATTTAAGGCTGGGCAGCGGCATTGACGTACTTTCGCAAGGGGAGACAGACGATCTGATAATCGCTGGAATGGGCGGTATGCTGATGACTGAAATACTTGGCAAAGACCCATATAAAGCTAAAAGTTTTAAAAAGATCGTGCTCCAGCCCAGGAACAATATAGGGAGGCTTAGACACTGGTTGTATAATAACGGGTTTTCTGTAAAAAACGAAAAACTGGTGCGGGAGGGCAGGTTCATCTGCGAAGTGATAACTGCAGTGCCTGTAGAAGTGGCAGTCACAAGGTCCATGGGACCCGAACGCATAGAATATGAATATCCACATACACTTATAAAGTTTCAGGGACCCTTGACAAGGGAATATTTGTCAACTAAACTAAGAATAGAGAAAAATATCCTCAGCGGCATGATGTCTTCCTCTGCCGTTTCGCCTAAGGAGCTGAGAAGTCAGGAATACAGGATAGAGTATATCGAAAGGTTGATGAGAAAACTATGAGGATTGAAAAACTGGCAGAAATCATAGAGAAGAAGAGTCCCCTCTGTATACAGGAACCGTGGGATAATTCGGGATTTCAGATAAAATTCGAGGCGTCTCCTGTGACCAGGGTGCTTACGGCTATGGAGATCACAAATCAGGTCATAGACGAGGCCGTAAACTTGAGAGCTGAGGCTATTGTAACTCATCATCCCATGTTCTTTAAACCCATAAAAGAGATTTGCGATAATACAGTTACGGGAAACTACATAGTGAGGCTCGTACAAAACAGAATAAACGTATATGCCAGCCATACGCCTTTTGACAAATGTGACGGCGGAAACAACGATTATCTGGCGAGACTCCTTCATCTGTGCGATATTCGCATCGCAGGAGAGGACGGATTTTGCAGGATAGGTACTGTAGACGGAGAGTGCAGAGTCAGCGAATATATAGAGCAGATATGCAGATGGCTCAATATTGACAGAAGATCTGTCTCCTTTGCGGGAGATTTGAATTCCGAAGTGAAGACCATAGGCCTTTGCAGCGGATCAGGGGCGGAATTTTCAAGTAGTCTCAGGCGGCTGGGATGCGACCTTTTCATCACGGGAGATGTGAAGTATCACGATGCCCAGGAGGCGAAAGAATCGGGATTGAACATTCTCGATATAGGTCATTACGGCAGTGAGAAAATCTTCACAGAAAATATGGCAGATTATCTCAGAAACAACACAGACCTAAATATAATTGAATCTGAGACGGATTTAGATCCGTTCATCTTGTTATGAAAAATTCGGTATGCGGATGCGGCCTCAATAAGAGGACGCTCAGTATTAAAAGAGGTTTAATATGAAAAAGAAGAATCAAACTTTAGCAAAGATCATAGTGGTAGGACTGATTGTAGCAGTGGTAGTCACTTATTCCGTATCTTTTGCAGTTTATTTGTTTTGATTAAATTCGGGTAGAGCAGGCAGTCGCGTTTACAATCTTGTAAATGAGGAAAGTCCGGGCTCCGCAGGGCAGGATGCCGGATAACGTCCGGCGTAGGTAACTATAGGGAAAGTGCAACAGAAACATTCCGCCGAAACGGGTAATGCCGTGGTAAGGTTGAAATGGTGAGGTAAGAGCTCACCGGCGGCATGGAGACATGTCGGCCGTGTAAACCCCATCCGGAGCAAGACCAAACAGGGGATAGAGGCAGTTGCCCGCTGCCTCCCGGAAGGTAGGTCGCTGGAGCTTGTCAGCAATGGCAAGTCGAGATAGATGATTGCTTAATACAGAACCCGGCTTATAGCTCTGCCCGATTTTAATGGTAATATATTTAGGAGGGAAAATATGAAAAGAAAGTTTGCTCTGATTATGCTCTGCATCCTTACGGTAGCAGCCTTGGCCGGATGTCAAAGCAAGGATCCGGAATATCCGGCGCTGGAGGATCCTCAGCAGCCGTCAAATGTGAAAGACGCTACATACAGCGGGTTTACGGGCTCTTATGACGCAGATAAATGGTTGTTCGACAGTAGTTTAGGTCTGTTTGCCATCTACGACAAAGAGGTATATGAGGCTGGAAATCCGGACGGAAAGTGCCCTAATATCAATGTCGTGATCTCACAGGATTATGAGGGACCTCTGACTTCAGAAGATATGGATGATCTCATGGCTGAAATCGAGAATATGAATGTTTCAGGTTTTTCCATAGAAAAGAATGAGATGAAGACCTTCAGCGGCCAGCCTGTAATCTATTATGAGACTAAGACTCAGCTTACCGACGATATGATAGACATCATGATCGAAAATGGCAGCATTACTGAATCAGATATAGATGCTGTGGGCGGAAGAGATGCGCTTATGGCCATGGGTGAAACTGATCAGATCGGTATTTATGCCATCGTAGACGGAAAGATCGTGATGGTCACCGGTACATATTATGACAATTCGGATGATGTCATGGAAGCTATGAAACTCCTGCTCAAGACAGGAAAAGTCAGCTGATAGAGAATGACAGACTCAAAAGGTCTACAAACTTTAATATATGGAAAAAAGCCCTGCGCCGGATGCAGGGCTTTTTTCTAAAACTGTTTTACGTCTAATGCTTCTAAAAGTTTTATGTCAGGATTCTTTTCTGCAAAATAATTGAGAGTGAATTGATTTGCAAACAGTATCAGCGGCCTGTCAAAGTGGTCGAACACCAGCATCGTTCTTGAATCCAGCACCTTTTTAACAGTATCGAAATCTTCTGCATGTACCCATCTGGCCAGAGAAAATTCCAGTCTGTCCATACGTATTTTTGCGTTATATTCGTTTTCCAGCCTGTATTGAAAGACTTCGAACTGCAGCTGGCCTACGGCGCCGATTATAACCTCGTTATATTCGTTGCGATATACCTGGATAGCTCCTTCCTGCGCCAGCTGAGAAACTCCCTTTTGAAACTGCTTGGCCTTCATGGTATCTTTAGGCGTTACGAGCGCAAAGAGCTCCGGAGGAAAGGTGGGAAGAGGTTCAAAGAAAAGCGTCTCTTTTCTGGTGGAAAGAGTGTCGCCTATCTGATAATTTCCCGTATCATATATTCCGATTATATCTCCGGCTATGGCCTCTTCTACATTTTCACGATGATTTGCCATGAGCATGGTGGACTGGGCCAACTTCATCTCTTTACCTGTACGTGACAGCTTCACCGTCATACCTCTTTCAAATGTTCCTGAGCATATCCTGAAAAATGCCAGACGGTCTCTGTGGGCGGGGTTCATATTTGCCTGTATTTTGAATATAAAGCCGCTGAAGAAATCGTCTCCGGGATTTACAAAGCCGTCGGTAGTCTTTCGAGGTCCCGGCGCCGGCGACATGTCGAGGAAATGCTGCAGGAATTGGGTGGTACCGAAATCTGAAAGTGCAGAGCCGAAGAATACGGGAGATAGTTTTCCGCAGGAGATGGCTTCTATATCGAATTCGTTTCCGGCGCCTTGTATCAGCTCTATCTCATCTCTCAGAGAAGATAAGTTAAAACCTGAGATTTCTCCCTCAAGTTCCGGACCGAAGACGCCGTTTTCACCGAGTTTGATGATCTTATCAGCCTTATATAACACGGCCTCGTTTTTAAGAATGTCGTAGATGCCCTGAAAATTCAGTCCGCAGCCTATAGGCCAGGTGACGGGTACGGAGGGCAGCCCTAAAACATCTTCCAGCTCCTGTATGAGATCGAAAGGATCTTTCGTTTCTCTGTCCAGCTTATTTATAAAGGTGAAGACAGGGATATGCCTCATGGCGCAGACCTTAAATAGTTTTCTCGTCTGAGTCTCTATACCCTTGGCTCCGTCTATGACCATTACGGCGCTGTCTACGGAGGTCAGTATTCTGTATGTGTCTTCCCCAAAGTCATTATGTCCCGGCGTATCCATTATGGAGATGACTTTATCATCATATTCGAACTGCATCACCGACGACGTAACAGAAATGCCCCTCTGTTTTTCTATTTCCATCCAGTCAGAAGTGGCGAATTTGTCATTTCTTCTGGCTTTTACTGTGCCTGCCTGGCGTATAGCGCCTCCGTGGAGAAGCAATTTTTCTGTTAAAGTAGTTTTTCCGGCGTCAGGATGTGAAATTATGCCGAAAATTCTTCTTTTCTGTATTTCTTCATGTCTTGTGGTCATTTTATTTCCTCTTTCTAAAATCTCACTCAGAATATAATACCATAATTGTTGAATTTGTAAATAATTTGTTATATAATAACTCTTTGTCTAATGGGAGGTACAAAGAACTAGTATGAAAAAATCAACAGAAAATAATGCATATAATCAGATGACACATGAAAACAAGATGGGTACCATGCCTGTAAGAAAACTTCTCATGAGTATGGCCTGGCCCGCTATTTTATCGATGACCATAAACGCTATGTACAATGTGGTCGACAGCATTTTCGTTTCCAGAATAGGTGAAGATGCGCTTACAGCCGTATCCTTGGTAAATCCTATTCAGATGATGATAATAGCCATTTCCGTAGGAAGCGGAGTAGGTATCAATTCCTTGATAGCCAGAAGACTTGGAGCTAAAAATCAAGAAGCGGCGGATAAGGCTGCCAGCACCAGTATCAGGATAGGTCTTTTTAACTATCTGATATTTTTTGTGATAGGCGTCTTTTTTGCTAAGCCGTTTATTTCAGGATATGCGGAAGAAGGTACTTTTATATTCGAGTCTGCCTGCCAATATCTTCAGATAGTTTGTATAGGATCATTATTTTTGAATATTCAGGTAGTGCTGGAAAAAGTGCTGCAGTCTACGGGTAACATGGTCGCTCCTATGAAATGTAGTCTTACGGGAGCCATAGTTAATGTCATCCTCGACCCTATACTAATATTCGGACTCTTCGGCATGCCTCAGATGGGTGTAGCGGGAGCGGCTCTGGCTACTATCATAGGCCAGATGTGCGGTATGATAATGGGAGTCAGTATCGTTCTCAGAGGCGAACATCTCGTAAATATAAAGATCAGAGGCTTTAAGATGGACTGGAAGATTGTAGCCGATATCTATAAAGTAGGACTTCCTTCTATCGTTATGCAGTCGATAGCTTCGGTGATGATAATCTTCTACAACATGATCTTAGTCGCCTACTCAACTACGGCGGTAGCGGTACTGGGAATATATTTCAGGATACAGTCTTTCGTATTCATGCCGGTGTTCGGTCTGAACCAAGGTGCTATGCCTATATTGGGGTATAACTATGGAGCCAGGAACAAGGACAGACTGATGAAGACGTATAAAGAAGCTTTTAAGGTCGCGCTCATCGTCATGGCCGCAGGTACTGTTCTGTTCCAGGCTATACCGGCGCAGCTTCTTTTGATATTTGATGCTTCGGAAGAAATGCTCAGGATAGGTGTTCCGGCCCTCAGGTTGATAAGTCTGTGCTTCATACCTGCCGCCTTCGGCATAATAACGGGAACGTTATTCCAGGGAACAGGTCACGGAGTCTTAAGCCTGTATGCTTCGGTGATAAGACAACTTGTGGGAATTCTGCCGCTGGCGTATATACTGATAAAGATTGGAGGAGTGACGCTTTCTTGGCTGGCGTTTCCTCTGGCCGAAATATTAGGACTCATATACAGCGCTATCACACTCAGGTGGTTATATAAAAAGGAAATATCGAAACTTTAAAATCAGAGCCACCCGCTTATGCGGGTGGTTCTTTGCTGTACCTTTAAGAGACAGCCAAAAGGAGCCGGCGAATGTCTGCTCCTTATTGCATATAAAGACTCAAATTTTGTTGTATTGCAATGTAGGACGAAAAAACAAATTCTGCATCTACGCCGGGCGCAAGCCGATGTGCAGACAATATAGGCGCGTGCTGTATTTTTTGGCCGTCACGCCATATTCTACAACATTCTGCTGCGAAATATAGCATAATCGGGCCACCGAGGCAGCTCATGCTGTAATTTTTGATTTTTCGTCCGGATTCTACAACCGTTTTTCCATAACTGGTTGTAGAATCCGCCGTTTTTTGTGCGGAATACATCATCGGAGGGTTTTGAGCCGCCGAAGCGGATTTTCAGCACGTCTCTTGTTGTATTTTTTATGCTTCACCTCTCGTTTATACAGCGTCCTGCCTCAAGAGATGTCAATTGCTGAGCCACTTCAAGATAGAAAAAAACTCCCGCAAACGCCATTTAATCTGAGAAGACCGGGATTTGCCAAGAAAAAATCCCCGTAAAGGAGCAAAAAAAGCTTCAATACCGGGAATGACGATGTCTCTGGACATTTTCGATTGACATCATCAATGCAATCAAGATGACTCTGTCATCGACAGAACTGCCGATAGTAAGACGGCCTTTTTACATCAAAAAATCCTGCGGTGGACGACAGAAGGCAGATTATTTATGTGTGCAGCAGCATACCTAAAGTTCCCGCTACAATGAGAATTAGGCCGATAAATGATTTCTTTGTCAGTTTTTCTCCGAATACGAAATAGGAAAAAATTATAGTCACGATTATGCTGAGCTTATCTATCGGAACGACTACGCTGGCCAGGCCGTCCTGAAGCGCCTTGTAGTAGCATAACCAGGATCCGCCCGTTGCAAAGCCTGACAGACATATATAGATGAGTTCACGCCTGTCTAAAGATCTGATTTGACCGGTTTTGCCCTCGGCAAATACCATCATATAGGCCATGATAAGAACTACGAGGGTACGTATCGCAGTTCCAAGATTGGATTCTACGCCTTCTATGCCTATTTTACCCAAGATGGAAGTTAGGGCGGCAAATACTGCCGAGAGTGAGGCATATAGGAACCATCCGTTTTTTGACTGGATTTCATCAGAGGTTTTTTTCTGAATCATCATGTAAGTTCCGGCACCTATAGCTATAACACAAAGCGTCTTAAGGAGGCTGATGCTTTCGTTAAGAAAGAAAAATGCCATGATAATGGTCAAAGCTGTACTGGATTTATCCACCGGCACTACTTTGTTTATGTCGCCCAGCTGAAGCGCTTTGAAATAACACAGCCAGGAAGCTCCTGTAGCAAGCCCCGAAAGTATCAGAAAGACCCACGTCCTCGTTCCGATTTCTACGATCTGATCCTGTGAACCGATTATAAGCACCATCATGTATGACATGAACAGCACCACTATAGTACGTACGGCGGTAGCTACAGTGGAATCAGTCTTTTTAATACCGCATTTAGACAGTATAGAAGTAAGACCGGCGAAAGGGGCTGATCCGAAAGCGTATAATATCCACATAACATTACCTCTGTAAATGATCGTCAATGTCCCTTGCTGCAGAATCCATTTCTACCAGATCATATATCAGAGGATCCCTCAGAAGATGGCTCCAGACGGTATACGTGGCCTTTACAAATGCTTCGCTGAGATGTATATCATCTCTTATAAGAGGACACTCATAAGGGAGTTCTTCATCGTTTTTGATGAGAATGAGGACGCCTTCTTCCGTTATATGCGGCGCAAGGGGATATGTGCGGCATTGAAAGGGGCGCATGTTTCTGGGACAGCGCGGCGGAGTCTTGCATCTTACAAAATGAACGTTGCCTGTCCATGAATCGGGAAACTCAAAGTCCTCCGCCCGCTGAACCGACCAGTCCAGCCAATCTGAGGACATGTCATGTATCTTTTCTTCCCCGGGGAACAGGTATATGCCCATATCCTCATCTTTCATATCGCCGCTGTAAGTACAGCAGGCAGCGTTACAGAGAGTTCCGCAGTCGTAATCTAAAGGGGAGACTTTGTCCAAAAGTCTGTATATAGCTTTCCATGTTTTCTTCTTTATTTTGCTTTTCATAAATCTATTTTAACATACGAGGAGAATGGTTGCCAACTCCGCATTATTGTAAATTTTCAAGGCGATACAAAACATTTCTGCAAAACCCGAAAATTTTTTCAGTACTTATATTTTTTAGCGAAAATAGTAAAAATTCTCACGACATTCTTAACGATATCTTAACGAAAATTTAGCGAAATGGTGGTAAAATATAATGCAAGTAAAGTTAAAGAGAAAGGGTTTATATGAGACTTGGTATAGATGTAGGTTCAACGACAGTAAAATTAGTTCTGATAGACGAGAATGAGAAAGTGATCTATCAGAGATACGAAAGACATATGTCCAGCGTATTTGATAAAGTCAGAGAACTGCTTGAAGACCTGATAGATACGGTGGGAGATATTGATGTAAAGTGCGTTATAACGGGTTCCGGGGGACTGGCTCTGGCAGAGAAGATAGGAGCCAGATTTGAGCAGGAGGTGGTCACCTGCTCTCTTGCCGTAGAAAAGTTGATTCCCCAGACAGACGTAGCCATCGAACTTGGGGGAGAAGACGCAAAAATTACATATTTTGGAAGCGCCATAGAACAGAGAATGAACGGTACTTGCGCAGGCGGTACCGGAGCTTTCATAGACCAGATGGCCATCCTCCTGAGTACTGACGGAGAAGGTTTAAACGAAGCAGCAAAAAAATACGAAGTGATATATCCAATTGCGGCCAGGTGCGGCGTCTTTGCAAAGACAGATATACAGCCGCTCATAAACGAGGGGGCGCCTCTTTCAAATCTGGCGGCTTCCATATTTCAGGCAGTGGTCAATCAGACTATAAGCGGATTGGCATGCGGACATAAGATAAAGGGAAACGTGGCGTTTCTGGGCGGCCCTCTTACATATATGTCAGAACTCAGGAACAGATTTATACAGACGCTGGGATTGAAGCCGGAAGAAGTGATATTTCCGGAAAACTCGAAGTATTTTGTCGCCTTAGGAGCGGCATTTACGGCTGAGAAATCAAGTCCTGTAAAGATAGGCGCTATACTAAATAAGGTGAAGCATGTAGACGCTCTGTCCATGGCCGGAGCCAAGAGAATAGAGCCTCTTTTTAAAGACGAAGAAGAATATGAGGCTTTTAAAGAAAGACATGCCAGAGCTAAAATAGAAAGAAGAGACATAAAAGACGCTGAGGGACCACTTTTCCTCGGTATAGACGCAGGCTCAACTACGACTAAGGCCGCCCTCATCGACAGGGATAAAAAACTTCTGTACAGTTTTTACAGAGGCAATGAAGGAAACCCTCTGGCTACCACCAAGCAGATGCTAAAAGAAGTCTACGATCTTATTCCTGAAGGCGCTTATATAGCCAATACCACAGTCACAGGATACGGAGAGGGACTGATAAAGGCAGGTTTCAACGCAGATTACGGCATAATAGAGACCATGGCCCATTATAAAGCCGCCGAAGAATTCTTGCCGGGGGTGGACTTTATCCTGGACATAGGCGGCCAGGACATGAAGTGCATGAGGATAAAAGACCACGCTATCTACAGCATAATGCTCAACGAAGCGTGTTCTTCAGGTTGCGGCTCGTTCATAGAGACTTATGCCAAATCTGTGGATATGCCGGTGGAAGAATTTGCTCAGGTAGGCATACATGCCAAGAACCCTGTAGATCTGGGAACAAGATGCACCGTGTTCATGAACTCAATGGTAAAGCAGGCGCAGAAGGAAGGAGCCGATATAAGCGATATAGCCGCGGGACTTTCCTATTCCGTGATAAAAAACGCTCTTTATAAAGTGATAAAACTGAGGAATTCCGAAGAAGCCGGCGAAAAGATAGTCGTGCAGGGGGGGACTTTCCTCAACGAATCTGTCCTCAGAGCCATAGAGAAGGTACTCGGAAAGGAAGTAGTCCGTCCTGATATAGCAGGTATAATGGGGGCTTACGGCTGCGCCATAAATTCTCTGGAAAATTTTGAAGAAAGACATATTTCTTTCGTCACACCTGCCGATTGCCTGGACGATTTTAAATCCGCCACATCAAATACCAGATGCAGGGGATGCGAAAACAACTGCATGCTGACGGTGACAAGATTTGCGGACGGAGCCAGATACATAACAGGAAACAGATGTGAAAAAGGCGCTGGAAAAGATGAAGAGCACAGCGATCTGCCGGATCTGTACGAATATAAATTGAAAAGACTTTTCGAATATGAGCCTCTGACGGATCATGAGGCCGTGCGGGGAAGAGTAGCTATTCCGAGAGTACTCAACGTATACGAAAATTATCCATTCTGGTTCACGTTTTTCACTAAACTTAAATTCAGAGTAGTACTTTCACCTAATTCATCTAAGGAGCTCTACGAAAAAGGCATAGATACCATATCTTCCGATACTGCGTGTTATCCGGCTAAGATGGTTCACGGTCACATCAAGACCCTCGTAGAGATGGGCGAGAAATGGATATTCTATCCGTGCATCAATTATGAACAGAAAGAGGACGATGAAGCTCAGAATCACTATAACTGTCCTATTGTCGCCACTTATCCGGAAGTCATAGCCAATAATATGGATGAATTGTTCAGAGAAGAAGGCGTTGTGTTCTCTCATCCTTTTGTGCCATATGATGATGATAAACGTCTGGTGAGACGTCTGTTGGAAATATTTGCTGATAAAGACATTCCCCAGACAGAGATAAGAGAGGCGGTCAGAGCAGCGAGAGAAGAAGAGAATAAGTTTAAAGATGATGTCAGGAGAGCGGGCGAGGAAGCTCTAAGATATATTGCCGAACACGGGAAAAAAGGAATAATTTTGTCGGGCCGTCCTTATCACTTGGATAAGGAGATAAATCACGGCATAAACAAGATGATAACGTCTTACGATATGGCGGTACTTTCAGAAGATTCCGTATGTCATCTGAGCGATCTCAAGCGTCCTGTCAGAGTGCTGGATCAGTGGACTTATCATTCCAGACTGTATAAAGCGGCTGATTTTGCCGGCACGAGAGACGATGTGGAACTGATACAGCTCAACTCTTTCGGCTGCGGCGTAGACGCAGTGACTACCGACCAGGTAGAAGAAATATTAGAAAACAATAATAAGCTGTATACCGTCCTGAAGATAGACGAGGGGACTAATCTCGGAGCGGCGCGGATACGCATACGTTCTCTTAAGGCTGCCATAGACGAGAGAAGCAAAAATGGTATAAAACCTGTCCATTATGACAGACCATACGAGAGAAAATATTTTACTAAAGAGATGAAACAGGACTATACTCTCATAATTCCTCAGATGTCTCCGATTCATTTTCAGTATTTTGAGGTTGCGCTTAAAGCCAGCGGATATAAAGCGGTGCTCATGCCTACGATAGACAAAAACGCCATAGACGAGGGCCTAAGATATGTCAACAACGACGCATGTTATCCAACACTTGTCACGCTGGGAAAGATGATCAGCGCTTTGAAGTCCGGAGAATACGACCTTGACAGGACTGCTCTCATAATGTCGCAGACAGGCGGCGGATGCAGAGCCAGCAATTATATCGCTCTGCTGAGAAAAGCCCTAAAAGACTTGGGGATGGAACAAGTGCCGGTGGTTTCTTTCAACATGGCAGGGCTTGAATCCAATCCGGGATTCAAGATAAGCGTATCCATGGGAAAAAGGGTGATAATCGGAGCCATGTACGGAGATCTGTTCCAGAGACTCTTATACGCTACCAGACCTTATGAGAAAATCGAGGGAAGCGCCGAAGCTATAATGAAGAAGTATGAAAAGGAGATATTTCAAAATTGCAGAGACGGCAAGATCTCAACATATAAAAAGCTTGTCAAAAAGATCGTCGAGGATTATGACGCCCTGCCTCTTACAGATGAAAAGAAACCGAGGGTGGGAGTAGTCGGAGAAATCCTGGTAAAATATCATCCCGATGCCAACAACAACATAGTGGATATCATAGAAAAAGAAGGCGGAGAGGCGGTAGTATTAGACCTGGTGGACTTTTTCTTGTACGGAATGTACAGCAAGAAATTCAACTACGAGAAACTTTCGGGCTCGTATATGAAATACAAGGGAAACCAGATTGCGATAAAAGTCGTGGAATGGTTCCGCAAGCCTATGAGAAAGGCCCTCAGAGAAAGCAGGCGGTTCTGCGAACCTTCTTACATAGAACATACGGCTAAAGAAGCGTCCCAGATAGCGTCCATAGGAAATCAGTGCGGAGAAGGCTGGCTCCTTACGGGTGAAATGATCGAACTCATAAAGAGCGGCGCCACCAATATAGCGTGTCTGCAGCCTTTTGCCTGTCTGCCTAATCACGTCACTGGAAAAGGAATGATGAAGGCTATAAGAGAGCGATTTCCAAAGGCTAACATAGTGGCTATCGACTATGATCCGGGGGCCAGCGATACTAATCAGCTGAATCGTATAAAATTGATGATGGCTACGGCTCACAAGAATTTTGATGAAGCCGAGCAAGTTTGCGAGAACCTCGGGGTTCCAAATATTTTCTAATTAAAAATCAAAACTGGTTTGAGAGCATTTTCAATGAAAATGCTCTTTTTTGAATTATTAGAACATCTAAAAAACAATTAACAAAAAATAAACATTATAATATTATAAAAATATATGTTGGTATAAAACAAATTAGAAAGGAGGCAAGATATTGGACAGAAAGAGCAGGATCTAAAATAATAATTGTTAATAAAAACTATTTTTTGAAATTATTGCTATTTAAAATGTAAATGAGATAATTAAAATGAAAAAGAAAAGTATAATTATTATTAGTTTCTTATGCACAATCCTTTTATTTACTAATGTTATATATGTTTTCGCTGATACAGATCAAAACTATCAAAATTTAGATATAATTGAAATAAATAAAGAAAATATTGATAATGGAAGTTTAAAATATGGCTTGACCGTTTATGAAGATGGGAGTGTTACTGCTACGCCTGCTGCAATTTTTGACTTTGGTATGCAGTCTTATGATGGAATTTTAGATTTACAATCGTGGTCCGGTACACAGATAGTGTTCTCTATCAAATTAACATCAACCAATGCGAAGATGCTGTCACATTCAGGTACTATTTCTATTCATAAGGTGGGTTTTTTGAGTTTGATAGGCGATTTATATAATTCTCAAACTTTAATATGAAAAGCGACGCGGGAGCTGTCTCTCATTTAAGCGAGACATATCGTATGTATGTAGGAAATGAAGATGAAATATATATTAAACTCTCAAATTTAAAGGTTAACAGATTAAACGATGGGCTGTTATCTATACCAAGCTCTCAAAAGAAATTTGATAAAAGTAATATTTAGCGTGGAAAGGAGGAGCTATGAAATACGTTTCTGGAGCGGAGATTTTCCAAAGTGAAAAGACGGTCAGCGTGCGCGCGGAAGAATGTCTTAAAGGCGAACCTGCCTTGGAATCGGAGATGGAAAGATTGATTACGGAAAACGTATGCTTGCAGAGGGCTCTCGCCGAAGAATATGTACTTCGAGAAGACGCCATGAGGAGTGACGAGAGCCTTCTTCCGGAGTTTTTCAGCCTAAACTGTCAGTTTTTTACGGGCGCCTTTGTCGAAAAACAGCAGCTTTTAAATATACTTAAAAGAATATATGAGACGATTTACCGAATAAGAAATGAAAAAGGGGAGATCATCGGCTATCACACGGCTGACACTTCTCCCGTAGCGTTAGATCTGATCAAGAATCTCTATGACAGGGGAATGTTGAATAAATATATCGTTCACTTCATGTCGCTTAAGGAACAGAATATTTTACGGCCTTACGCCATTTCCGCAAGGCCGAGAAAAAAGGATCAGCTGGTGGCAAGACTCAAGAAGTCTTAGAAACGGATTTTTATGATCAAATTGAAAGCAGCATCAGAAATGCGGGGTTTGGAGTCTTTATAAGCAACAGGCTGACCGCCCAGGAGCTGGAGCAAGACGCGTATATTCAGGCTCTGATAGAATCAAGCCATGATGTATATATCTATGCCTCAGAGGATGAGGGATTCCTACGCATCGTCATCAAATAATATCTTGAAAGTGGGACATCGGGGTGGTATAATATCACAGTAGAAAATTTCACTTAAGTTAGGAGGTGTCTCCATGGGAAGACACGGTACGATAGCCGGAAGAAAAGCGGCACAGGACTCAAAGAGAGCGGCGATGTTCACCAAATATGCAAGAGCCATCACCGTCGCGGCTAAGGACGGAGGAGATCCTGAATACAATGCGTCACTGAGACTGGCAATAGAGAAGGCCAAGGCCATTTCTATGCCTAACGATAATATCAACAGAGCCATCAAAAAAGGTACGGGAGAACTGGCGGGAGAAACTTACGAGGAGCTGAAGTTCGAGGGCTACGGCGTAGCCGGCGTGGCCGTCATAGTCGAAGCGCTTACGGATAACAATAACAGGACTACCTCGGCGGTACGTTCCACTTTTGACAAGTATGGCGGCAACCTGGGATCTCCGGGATGCGTATCATACATGTTTTCGAGAAAAGGCATTATACTCATCGAAAAGTCTGACGATATAGATGAGGACGCTTTATTGGAGGCGGCTCTGGAGGCCGGCGCCGACGATATGATAACAAATGAGGACAGTTTCGAGATAGTCACAGATCCGGCGGTACATACAGAGGTGCACCACGCACTTACAGATGCCGGATATGAGATCGCTGAATCTGATGTGGAACAGGTGCCTTCCATGGAGTCCACTCCTACAGATCCGGGAGATATAAAGAAACTGGCGAAGATGATCGAAGTCCTCGAAGATAACGACGACGTTCAGAAAGTCTATACAAATTGTTCCATCGACCTTTATGAGGAATAATTTTTCCGAAGGCTACTTATAATTAAAATATTCCTGGGTTATGCGTTGAGGAATCATAATTGAACCTACAGTTTTGCATCGGGAATTCGGAGTTTTCGAAGCGTTATGTCAGGCCCATATTTCAGGGGAAGACAGAGGTTAGAAACAGAATACCCACCTATCATAAGATAGGGCATCAATTATCTCCTCGACGGTATCCCGGGTCTTGAATTCCAACAGTTTAACTGTTGGAATTTCTTTTAGAATCATTATTTTTGCCTTTGTGAATTATTTATAAATTTGCCAAAAGGGGGTAGTCAAATACTCCCAAATATTATAGAATAGACCAGGTAATTCATCACAGGAAAAAAGGTAAGGTAAGGAATAATGAATCATTTAAAACCGTCAGAGATATTGGAGACAACGGTAGAAAACGGCATAGCAAAATCCGGCAGTTCTTTTAAAAAACTGTTTATACTCGGAATAATGGCCGGAGCATATATAGCCTTCGCAGGAGCGGCGGCCAACATGGCCTCTTTCAATCTGCTGTTGAGTTCAGAGACTTTCGGTCTCGGAAAAATATTGTCGGGTACTATATTCACAGGAGGGATCATAATGGTCACTCTGGCAGGAGCAGAGCTGTTTACGGGAAATAACCTGATGACGCTGGCGGTTCTTGAAAAGAAGATTGCCGTATCCGGACTCCTGAGAAATTGGGCGATCGTTTACATAGCTAATTTTGCCGGAAGCGTACTTATAGCGTGGATGGTATATAACACCAGAACATTGTCTTCGGGAGGAGATATGCTGGGAGCCTTTACAGTAAAAGTAGCGGCAGGAAAAGTAAACATGGACTTCCTGCAGTGCCTTGTTTCGGGAATCTTGTGTAACTGGCTTGTCTGCCTTGCAGTATGGTCATCCACGGGAGCCGGGTCTACCGTAGGCAAGATCTTCGCATTGTTTTTTCCCATATGGCTCTTTGTCACAGGAGGATTTGAACACAGCGTTGCCAACATGTATTTTATTTCCGCCGGTATATTCGCCGCCCAGAACGAGGTGTTTGCAGCTCTTTCAGGCGCAGCTCCTGAAGCGCTGTCCAATCTGAACTGGGAGGGAATGATAACAGACAACCTTTTGCCGGTAACGATAGGAAATATAATAGGAGGAGCATTCTTTGTAGCCACAGCATACTGGCTTGCTTTAAAAGGAGGAAAAGGCGATGTCAAATAGACAGCTTACGGTCAGAGGACTTATAATAGGGGCCTTAGGGAGCATAGTTCTCACCATGAGTTCCATGTTCATAGCTTTGAAGCTGAGTTCAGTTCCATGGCCCATAATGTTTGTCGTCCTCGTATCCATGTTTATATTGAAGCTTTGCGGAAATACTAATCTTCAGGAGATAAACGTCACTCAGACCGCCATGTCCGCCGGGGCCATGGTAGCCGGAGGTTTGGCGTTTACCATACCGGGCATATGGATGCTTAATCCCGATGCCGACGTAAACCTGGGAGACCTTCTGGCAGTGACTTTAGGAGGAGTGGTTTTAGGTCTAATATTTACGGCATTGTTCAGAAAATATTTCATAGAGACTAAACAGCTCCCTTTTGCGATGGGCCAGGCCGCAGCGGCTACTCTTGAGGTAAGTGACAAAGGTTCTAAAAAAGTAATACTGCTCTTCGCTTCTATGCTGGCGGCAGGCATATTTACTTATTTCAGAGACTGGAAGATGAAGATAGCTTCTACCATCTTAAGTTCCAAGACGGCCGTATACGGTTCATTTATGGGCATATGGCTTTCGCCAATGCTGATATCCATAGGATATATAATAGGGCCTGTCGTCATAGGCGTATGGTTTCTCGGAGCGCTTATAGGCGATGCAGGTATCCTCATAGGAGGAGTAGAACTGGGACTGTGGGATTCTGCTACAGCGGCAGATATCAAGTCGTCCCTCGGTATAGGTCTCATGGTAGGAACGGGAATAGGGATACTTGTCAAAGGTATCATCCCCAAAGCTAAAGATATTTTCGGCTCCATGTTTGTCAAGGATAAGCTGGGAGATAACTTTATAAATATGAGATGGGCGCCTCTGATAATGGTGATATTGGCCTTTGTATTTACAGTGGTCACAGATATGGGCATCGCCGCCTCCATCGTCACTATCCTGGGGGCTTGGCTGACCACGTCCATGTCTGCTCAATGCGTGGGGCAGTCCGGCATCAATCCTATGGAGATATTCGGAATAATAATCCTTATAGCTGCTAAAGCAGTTTCCAATATAGGGGAGGTAGAATCCTTTTTTGTAGCGGCAGTCATAGCGGTAGCCTGCGGCCTGGTAGGAGATGTGATGAACGATTTCAAGGCAGGACATATGCTTAAAACTAATCCAAAAGCCCAGTGGATAGCAGAAGTAGTCGGCGGCCTGGTGGGAGGCGTAGTATCGGTATGTATCTTGTTCGTCATACTAAAGGCCTACGGTCCGGAAGCCTTCGGCAGTGAGATGTTCCCTGCCGCGCAGGCGTCTGCAGTTGCCGCCATGGTAGGCGGGATTTCACATATGCCGGCCTTTATAATAGGACTCATAGCGGCGACGGTTTTATACTGTGTTAATTTTCCCGTCATTACATTGGGACTGGGAGTATACCTGCCGTTTTATCTGTCGGCTACGGCGGCTATAGGCGGAGCTGTAAGGTTTATCGTCGACAAGGCAGCTCCTAAGTTTGAAAGAGACGGCAAGGGAACGATAATAGCTTCCGGACTTTTAGGCGGAGAGTCCATAGTGGGAGTTGTCATAGCTATGTACTACGCTTATCAGATAATAGTATAAAAAAACAGAGAAAGACGGGGGTTTTATGGAAAGCAAAATCGTTATCATAGATGGAAACAGCCTGATAAACAGAGCTTTTTACGCAGTTCAAAGACCGATGATAACTAAGGAGGGGATTTACACCCAGGGAGTGTATGGGTTTCTTAATATGCTTCAAAAAATAGAAAGCGATTATGAACCGGAATATCTGACGGTGGCCTTTGATCTTAAAGCCCCGACTTTCCGCCATCTTGAATATGAAGATTACAAAGCCGGACGAAAGGCCATGCCGCCTGAACTGGCTATGCAGATGCCTATAATCAAAGATGTCCTCAGAGCCATGAATATAGAGATACTTGAACTCGAAGGATATGAAGCCGATGACATAATCGGCACTGTCGCCCAAGAAGCGGAAAAAGCCATTATACAGCCTCTGATAATAACGGGGGATAAGGATGCCCTGCAGCTGGTATCAGAGCATACCAGAGTCATAATAACCAAGAGAGGTATAACAGATTTTGAACTTTATGATCCTGCGAAGATGAAAGAAAGATATAATCTTACTCCGAAGCAGTTTATAGATCTTAAAGGCCTCATGGGAGACTCATCAGATAATATTCCCGGCATACCGGGAGTGGGAGAGAAGACAGGGATAAAACTTTTGGAACAGTTCGGCTCCATCGATAATATGCTGGCCCATACAGACGAAATTTCTGCTCAGAAGCTGAGAAACAAAGTAGAGGAAAATGCTCAGCTTGCGCTTATGAGCAAGAGACTTGCCACAATCAATGTAAATGTTCCGATAGATATAGATATAGAGAAATTCAGACTTAGGGAACCTGATTACGACAAGCTCATAGAGATTTACACCAAACTTGAATTCAACAGTTTTCTCAAAAAGCTCAAGATAACTCCACAGAAAAATGCTCAGATGTTCAAGTCTGCAGAAGTGGAAAAAACTATAATAGAAACTGCTGATCAGATAGATAAATTATCAGAGCTTTCAAAGAGCGAGAGAGTGTATCTCAAGACTTTCGGCAGCCTCAGCCATATAGAAAGACCTTTTATAGAAGGTGTGTTTTTAATGGGAGAGGAAAAAGCATACCTCGTGGACATGGTATCTGTGGACTGTCGCATGTTGACAGAAAAACTCAACCGGCTGAAATTGAATTTTATAGGCCATGAAATAAAAAACGACATCTACGCCTTGATGTGCTACGGCCTTACCGACTATGATATCGCTTTCGATACTTCAATAGCCGAATATGTTCTGGACCCTTCCAGAAATAAATATGAGCTTAAGAACCTGACTCTCGAGAGACTTCACTGCGATATAAATATTGATGAAGAAAATCAGAGTGAAGATAAGCAGCTGGATATGTTCCATGATAATAGGGCTCATATGACGGAGCTGGGTCTCAAGACAGGGGCGGCGGTATACGCTCTGATGGAAATTGAGCAAAAGGAACTCGAAGAACAAGGCCTTAAAAAAGTGTTTGAAGAGGCTGAACTGCCTCTCATAGAGGTTCTGGCGTCTATGGAGGCAGAGGGAGTAAAAGTCAACGCCGACTTTATAGAAGACTTCGGCGTTGAATTAAAAGAAAAGCTCCGCCTTCTGGAAAATGATATATATACCAGAGCCGGAAAAGAGTTCAATATAAATTCGCCTATGCAGCTTGGTAATATTCTCTTTGAAGATATGAAACTTCCGTTTTATGGTAAAAAGACTAAGAGGGGATACAGCACCAGCGCCGAGGTTCTTGATAAAATAAAAGATGCGGATCCGATAGTGAATCTGGTTCTGGAATACAGGAACTTTGCAAAGCTGAACTCTACTTATGTGGAAGGTATGAAGCCTCTCATAGGCAGCGACGGCAAAATCAGGGCTCATTTTCAGCAGACCGTCGCAGCTACGGGAAGAATAAGCTGCACCGAACCCAATCTGCAGAACATACCTATAAGACAGGAGCTGGGACGGACTCTCAGAAAGGCTTTCGTTGCAGATGATGAGGATCATGTGCTTATCGGCGCTGATTATTCACAGATAGAACTCAGAGTATTGGCTCATCTTTCCGGAGACGAGGAACTCATCGAAGCTTTCAACAGAGGCGACGATATACACAAGCTCACAGCCTCAAGAGTGCTGGGGGTGCCGTTTGACCAGGTTACTCCTCAAGAAAGAAGCAGGGCCAAAGCCGTCAACTTCGGAGTCATATACGGCATGAGTGGATTCGGCCTCAGCGAGGAACTGCAGATTTCGAGAAAAGAAGCGGAAAACTATATAAACGATTATTTCTCCAAACACAGAAAAGTAAAAGAGTACATGGATAACCAGATAGCCAGCTGTAAGGAAAAAGGATACTCAGAGACAATTCTGGGTAGAAAACGTCCTATTCACGAAATAAGCGCCGTAGCTTATATGGTGAGACAGCTGGGAGAAAGACTGGCCATGAACAGCCCTATACAGGGAAGCGCAGCCGATATCATTAAAGTAGCGATGATAAAGGTATACAACAGCCTCAAGAAGAATTTCCCCGATACCAAGCTCATACTTCAGGTGCATGACGAACTGATTCTCTGCGCTCCGAAGAGAGATTCAAAGCAGGTAAAGGAACTGCTGCGCCGGGATATGGAAGAAGCAGTGAAACTTTCGGTGAAACTGGTGGCTGATGTAAACGAAGGATATACCTGGTATGATTTAAAATAGAAACAGATGAAGATAATAGGTTTGACTGGAGGCATAGGGACCGGCAAGTCAACTGTCTCCGATTATTTAAGGGAAAAAGGATGCCATGTCATAGACGCCGATGAGCTTTCGAGAAAAATGACTGAAAAAGGCGCTCCCGCTCTGAAAAAAATTGCCGAAGAATTCGGAGAAAAGTATATATCCGTAGACGGAAACCTTGAAAGAAAAGCTCTTGGCGACCTGGTGTTCAGCGACGCCAGCTCTCTTGGCAGGCTTCAGTCGATAATTACAGAAAGAGTGATTCAGGAGATAGATTCTGAAATTCAGGTCCTTAGAAAAGAAGGCGGCACAGACATCGTGGTCATAGACGCTCCTCTTTTGTTTGAGTGCGGAATGGAATCCGTTGCAGATGAAAATTGGCTTGTCACTGCAGATATGGATGTGCGCGTAGAGAGGATAAAAAGGAGAGACGGTCTATCGCAAAAGCAGATAGAGAACCGGATCAACAATCAGATGACCGAAGAAAAAAAGAGGGGTATGAGCCAATATATATTGGATAATTCGGGAACTGTCGCCTCCCTTTACAGACAGATAGATCGAAGACTTGAGAGGTTAAGAGATGAAATTTAACAGAGAAGATATGTCGGAATCCAAATGGTTTGGATTTTTACAAAAATACTGGCTGTACATAGTCGTGGTGATCGCTGTGATTATAGTGGCTGTTTCAAGTATAAACATATACAGGGAAGAAGTATTGGAGATAGATCCGGACGTAAAGATGGAAGAACAAAATACTCTTTCCTTTGCTTCCGCATATATAGACACGCTGAACCCTATAGTATCCAAATCAGAAGACACTTATTATATCTCTAAACTTATCTACAACAGCTTGTTCGACTATACTGCAGACCTTAACGTAGAGGGAGAGCTGGCAGAAAGCTATACTGTGGATACAGAAAAGGCTTATGTAGATATAACTCTGAGATCGGGAGTGACCTTCCACAACGGAGATGCTCTGACTGCCAGAGATATAAGCTTCACTGTAAATGCGATAAAATCATACGGGTCAGAAGGACTTTATTATGAAAAGGCGTCTAAAATCGACAGCGTCAATGTAAAAGACGATCGAAACGTCAGAATATACTTCAGTGATAATTATGACTGTTCGCTGGACGCTCTGACCTTCCCTATACTTCCGAGAGGCGAGTATTCCGGCGCAGGAGCTCTTTTAAAAGATACCGACGAATTTGTGCCTGTGGGTACGGGGATGTACAAATATTCATCCTATGATTCTCTTAAAGAACTGGATCTGTCGCCTAACGAATCATATTTTGCAGATAAAGCTCAAAAGAGCGTAAGCATAAAGATATTGCCGGAAAAGACCATGGCGCCGAATATGCTGGAGATCGGATCAGTGACCTGCTATACCGATATAGGTTCAGACAGAAAATCTCTGGTTGAAGATAAGGGCCTGACCATGTATGATATGATTTCCAATCAGGTGGATTTCATTGTATTTAACACCCAGAGCCCGCTGTTTACCTCTAAAGAGGTAAGGAAGGGCATATGCTATGCCATAGATGAGAATCAGGTTCTGAGCGAGGGGTATATGGATGACGGAGTCTTAGCCGACACCATCTACTATCCCGGCTTTCTGGGAGTAGCAGATTCTAAGACCAACTATGCTTTTGACAGAGATAAGGCCATAGAAATACTTGCTGAAGAAGGTTATGAAGATACGGATCTCAACGGCAAGATAGAGGACGCGGAAGGAAACGATGTTACGGTAACTCTCCTGGTCAACAGCGACAACGCCAACAGGATAGCTGCCGCCAGGATAATAGAGAAGAACTTGGAACGAGCAGGCTTCAGCGTAGAGATCAGAGCAGTAGAATGGGATGAATACAACAAACTGATAGAAGAAAAGGATTTTGATATTCTCTTGACCGGTTATGAGATGGAAGGTTCATATGATTTAAGGAGCTTCTTTGACGGCGCCAACACCTGGGGCTACGAGAATCAGGAGATATTGGAAAAGGTGAGAGAGCTGGACAGACTCCATACTTCTGAAGAATATACTTCCATATATGCCGAAATAAAAGATATGCTTGCAGATGAAGCTCAGTATTATACTCTTTGCTATAAGAAGATGGGGCTCATAGGAGTCGATACCTTTGAGGCAAAGGAACTTCCGGTGTTCAACGATATATTTAAAAACTGTAATACGTGGACTTGGAAAAAGAAAATAACAGATGATGATGAGTCAAAAAAATAAAAATTCTTGAAAGAAATATTTGTAATATAGCAGAATATATGTTATCATATCAGTATTGTGTGAGCCGGCGTGATGGAATTGGCAGACGTGCAGGACTCAAAATCCTGTGGTGGCGACACCGTATGGGTTCGACCCCCATCGCCGGCACCAATAATACTTGCGGTATTACTTTTACTTAGGAGGAAATTAGAGTATGCAACAACTTATAAGCTTAGCTCCTTTATTGATACTTATCATTGCGATGTATTTCCTGATGATAAGACCCCAGAGAAAGAAGGACAAACAGATTCAAGAGATGAGGAGCAGCCTTCAGGTGGGTGACGAGATCGTCACTATCGGCGGAATCTGCGGAAAGATCGTAAAGACTAAGGATGAGACCATAGTTATCCAGGTGGGAGCAGATAAGATAAAGTTTGAAATGATGCGCTGGTCCGTTTCTACGGTTACAACTCCGAGCAACAGGCCTGTCAAAACAGAAGAAGCCACTGTGGAAGAAGAAGTTAAAAAGGTTGTGCCTAAGAAACTCAAGAAGGCTTCTGATGTCGAAGAGGATGTTAAATCCGAAAAAGATATGGAAGAAGAATAAACTCTCCGCTCTCCAATATTAAAATTACAAGAAATGCCCCGACTACTGTCGGGGTTTTTATATTTAAAATAAAATCAAGCGTGAAAAGATATTTACAACGGTGGGTTTATGAATTCATATGAAAAATATCAGAGTTTAAAGGATTCTTTTGAGAACAATCAAGATATACAAAATGCTTTAAAGATGTCCGGATATATGAGAGATCTGTTTAAGTTCTACGGCATAGCTGCGCCGAAGCGAAAGGCTGTCTATAAAAGCTTTTTAAAACAGGAAAAGCGAGAAAAGGTCATAGACTGGGAGCTGCTTGACAGATGTTATGAAGATGAACACAGAGAATTTCAATATTTTGTCTGCGATTATCTGCAGGAGATGAAAAGATACCTGTTATTTGAAGATATTACTAAGATAAAACAATATATAAAAGTAAAACAGTGGTGGGATACCATAGACTGCTTCGACAGGATAATAGGCGATATAGGTATCAGAGACCAGCGGGTAGGCCAACTGATGCTCAAGTGGTCGAAAGACCAGGACATGTGGCTCAGGAGAGTGGCTATAGATCATCAGCTGTGCAGAAAAGAAAAGACAGATACGGCTTTGCTGAAAAAAATACTCATAAACAATCTGGGCAGCGACGAATTTTTCATAAATAAAGCTATCGGATGGAGCCTTAGAGACTATTCCAAGACAGACCCCGCATGGGTTAGAAATTTCATTAGAGAATATGAAGGCCTTCTGAACACTTTAAGTATCAGAGAAGGAAGCAAATATATATGAAAGGATTTTAAAAAATGAAAGTAAATATAAGAAATGAGAAAGAGAGCGACTATCAGGCCGTAGAGGATATGACGAGAAAAGCTTTTTATAACCTATATGTACCAGAGTGCATAGAGCATTACTTGGTTCACATAATGAGAGAACACGAGGATTTTATTCCGGAGCTTGCTCTGGTCATAGAAAGAGACGGCCGAGTTATAGCAAATATCATGTATACTAAAGCCAAACTGACCGATATGGATAAAAATGAAAAGCAGGTTCTGACTTTGGCCCCATATCCGTTCTGCCTGAGTATCAGAGACAGGGATATGGAAAAATGCTGATGGAATATTCGTTTGAGAAGGCAGTTTCCATGGGATACGATACTGTTGTGATCTTTGGAAATCCCGGAAATTATGTCAGCAGCGGCTTTAAAAGCTGCAAAAAATACAACGTGTGCCTCGAAGGAGAAAAGTATCCTGCCGCTATGCTTGTAAAGGAACTTAAAACCGGCGTATTAGACGGAAGAAAATGGACATACTGCGACAGCAAAGTCATGAACATAGACGAAGAAAAGGCGCATATCTTCGATGAATCTTTAGAAAGATTGCAAAAAGAGACACGGCCGAGCCAGGAAGAATTCTATATATTGAGCAATTCTTTTCTGTAGGTGAGGATATGATCATACGAAGATATGAGACTAAAGACCTTGCCCAGATACTTCTCCTCTTTTACGATACGATACACAATATAAATAAAGCCGATTATGACGAAGAACAACTTTATGCGTGGGCAGACGGCAGGCCTGACCCTGATCGATGGGACAGATCTTTTTATGAACATTACAGCATAATTGCCGAAGAAAACGGCAGAACTATCGGATTTGGAGATATAGACCGCAGGGGATTTATAGACAGACTGTTTGTACACATGGATCATCAGGGAAAGGGAGTCGCTTCTGCGATATGCGAGGAGCTGGAGAAAAACGTGATATCGGATAAGATCACAGTACAGGCGTCTGTCACAGCGAGGCCCTTTTTTGAAAAAAGAGGATACAAAGTATTGAAACAGATAGAAGCTGTAAGGAAGGGGATCACTCTAACTGCCTTTATTATGGAAAAATAGATATGTTTTATTTCTTAAGCAGAGTGATCCCGCAGACTATGAGAATGATTCCAAGAAGGACTATCCACGCCTTGGGAGGCAGAAAGAAAGCGCACACTGTTACCACCCCGAAGACCAGAAGTACGAAACCGATATCTTTAGTTTCCTTGTATAAGCTGAAACATTTCTTTTTACGACAGTTATTGTTCATATGAAGCCTCCTTGCTTATATTATGAAAATCTGTATAAATTTGTGAGTAAATATGTTAAAATGAGAAAAAGAGAAGGTGAGAGGCCGAAGATGACACTGAAAAAGACTACTGCACTGGGCGATATAACCATAAATGACAGCGTTATAGCCAGAGCTATCATAAACTCTGCCGCAAAAGCAGGAGAAAGATTATTTTTAGCTACAGAAAAAGGTAAGATAATAGGCACATACCAGAGAGTCGGCAGCGGAGACTTGGCGGGACATTTTAAATTTGAAGAAGATAAAGATATATATAAGATTATCTTTTACGCCGTCATAAGTTTCGGCTCAAGCATAAAAAATGTTACAGAAGCAGTCTTAGATCAGCTTCAGAGCCAGATGCAGACCATGTTTCCCGAATACGGCGGATGCCTTACGCTCAAGATAGTAGGCGTGAAATCTAAGCATGTGGCCGAAAGAGATATAGAGGTAAAGAGAGAATATGAACCTGCAAGATAAAGTTTCGTCCATCAGAGGAGTGGGAGAAAAAAAGAGCAAGCTGCTCCACAACATGAAAATAGATACGGTAGAAGATCTTCTTCATCTTTTCCCGAGAAAGTATGAAGACAGAAGAAATATATCCTATATAATGGAAGCTCCATTTGATAAAGACGTCCTTATTAAAGGCAAAGTCACAGTTAGACAGATGAGGGGAAATCCATATAATAAGAGGACGCCTCTGAGGATACTGGTTCAAGATGAATCGGCTGATTTGGAGATTCTGTTTTTTAACGGAAGATATCTGACCAATTATTTTAATATAGGATCTGAATATACTTTTTTTGGAAAGATAGTTCTCAACAACGGACGCAGACAAATGGCTCACCCGGAATTTCATAAGCTGGGAGATAAAGAAGATATGCGTGGTATATTTCCCATATATCCTCTGACGGAAGGACTTACTCAGGCGAATATGAGAAAGCTGCAGCAAGAAGCCGCCTCCTGCATAGACCAGGCAGTAGAATGGCTGCCTGAGGACATAGTGAAAAGATATAACTTGTGCAGTCCGGCATATGCCCTTAAAAATGTTCATTTTCCCGATGATGAGAGAAACATAAAGGAAGCCAGATACAGGATGATATTCGAAGAACTCCTGATTCTGCAGACAGGGCTTTTGTATATAAAAAAAGGAAGCAGACAGAGAAAGTCAGGTACGGTCGTAGAAAGAGACATATCTGTAAGAGAATTTACAGACAGACTGCCTTTTCAGCTGACATCCGGCCAACTGAAAGTGTGGGAGGAGATACAGTCTGATATGGCCTCAGACAGGCCCATGAACCGGCTGGTGCAGGGAGACGTGGGTTCAGGCAAGACTGCCGTGGCTCAGCTTGCCATGTATAAATCAGTAAAGGCCGGATTTCAGGCCGTGATGATGGCCCCGACGGAGTTACTTGCCAAACAGCATCTGATATCTTTAAAACGTGATTTTGAGCCTCTGGGGATAAAAGTAGATCTTCTATGCAGCAGTCTAAAGGCTAAAGAAAAAAAACAGGTATTGGAAGATCTTGAAGGCGGAAATACGGACATCTTAGTAGGCACACACGCCATAATCCAGCCTGACGTAAAGTTTAAATCGCTGGGTCTTGTCATCACCGACGAACAGCATAGATTCGGAGTAAATCAGAGAAGCCTTCTGGCAGAAAAGGGATCTGACCCCAATGTCCTGGTGATGACGGCTACTCCTATCCCCAGGACTCTGGCAGTGATATTGTACGGTGATCTTGACATATCGGTTATAGATACTATGCCGAAAGGAAGACGGCCTATAAGGACTTTTCTCAGAAGCGGAGAATCGAGAGAGGACATATATAATTTTGTCAGACAGCAGGTCAAAGAAGGAAGACAGGCCTATGTGGTGGCTCCCCTCATAGAAGAGTCTGAGAATATAGACTGCCGTTCCGCAGAAGAAATATATAAGGAACTTGAATCTTCCTATCCTGACATGAAGATAGGCCTGGTTCACGGGGCCATGAAACAGGAAGAAAAAGATAGAGCCATGGAAGACTTTGGCGCCGGAGAGACGGATATCCTCGTCTCTACAGTAGTAATAGAAGTAGGTATAGACGTGGCCAATGCAAATGTCATGGTGATAGAAAACTGTGAGCGTTTCGGACTTGCGCAGCTGCACCAGCTCCGGGGACGAGTGGGGAGAGGAAAGCATCAGTCTTACTGCATACTCGTGTCGGGACGGGAAAGCAAAGTTGCCGATAAGAGAAATCAGATAATGTGCTCCACCGAGGACGGATTTATTATAGCAGAGGAAGACCTGAAATTGAGAGGACCGGGAGAAATGTTCGGAACGAGGCAGCACGGGCTTCCGGAGCTTAACATAAGCGACCTGGTGCGGCACGGCGACATTCTCGCCTCTGCCCGTCAGGCAGCGGACGATATACTAGAGAAAGACGGCGATCTGACGGATCTTCAGAATATCGCCCTGAGACAGAAAGTCAAAAAAATGTTTGGAGAAAATATTCAGCTAAATCTGTAAGGCGGCATATTATAAAACGGGGGTTATAATATGCTTGATTTGATTTTTTTGAATTTGAGATATATAGGATATGCGGCTGTACTCTTAGGTATAGTTTGGCTGGCAAATTTTTTACTTGATCTATATTATAATATAGCCATAGTTCATAAATGCTGGAACTGCAGGACTTTCTATGACGGAGTACTGAGGTTCGGAGCTGTCTGCCTGGGAGTCACGCTCCTCACGGTAGCTATAAGCACTTTCCCTCAGTTTCTTTCGGCCATCGGTCTTACTGTTCCGGAGGAATATGTGGACGCCATGTCAGTACTGGCGATAGTGACCTTGTTCGCTAAAGGAATATACGAATACACTATAAGGGCGATGGATAAGCTCAACAGCATTTTCAAGAGCGAACTTGCCGATATGGATCAGGATATTGAGAAACACGGATGAAAAAAGAATACCCGGAGACGTATTCGCTTCCGGGTATTCTTCTTTTGTTAAGAAATATAACGATAAATTTTCATTTTGCCGAAAAATTATTTTCCAGCTAACTGTCTTTCAGCCATTTCGACTAACTTCTTAGTCATATAGCCGCCAACATAACCGTTCTGTCTTGCAGTCAGGTTACCCTTGTCAGTCTGTTCGTAGTTAGAAAGACCAAGTTCGTTAGCAACTTCAGTCTTCAGACTGTTTAATGCAGGCTTTGCATTGATGTTCATCTTATCCTGTAATGACATTTTTGTTCACCTCCTATTACAGTAATAGTTTGATACGAAGTGAAAATAATATGTTATGAAATAATTGGATTTAATGGCCGTGACTGGAAATTTCAAAATTGCAGGCAAGATTCCTGAAGGCGCCATGACGGATGCTTGCCAAAAGCCGATATAAATTATATAATCGGTATGAAAGGATAATAATATAATGAGGATAATCGCGGGAAAATATAAAGGAAGAAGGCTGCAAACGCCGGATAATTATGATATACGTCCTACGACGGACAAAGTAAAGGAAGCCATGTTCAGCATACTGGCTCCTGATATTTCAGAAAGCATATGCGCAGATGTATTCGCAGGAACGGGTAATCTGGGGCTGGAAGCGCTGTCAAGAGGAGCCGCAAAATGTTATTTCTTCGATAACTCAAGGACAAGCATAGGAATAATAAAGACAAACATAGACCATTGCAAAGCTGAGGGAGCTGTGGTATACGCCGGGGATTCCATAAAAAATCTTGAAAAAATAAGAGAAAAGGTAGATATCTTTATACTGGATCCTCCCTATGAAGCGGAACTGTACGAGAAGTCTTTCAGAAAGATACGTCAGCTTGAACTTCTTTCGGAGAACGGTATAATCGTGGCCGAACACGAAAAGCGCCGTGACTTCCCTGACGAGATGGAGGGCTTTCACAAGATAAAGGACAGAAAATACGGACATATAATTCTGAGTTTGTACGGCCACCCGGATAAAGGTTGATTCCATCGCCTGCATGTGATAAAATATGTGATAAAGCATTGGAGGAAAATTTATGAAAACCAAGGCGTTATATGCCGGTTCCTTTGATCCGCTGACGCTGGGACATCTTGATATTATAGAGAGGGCTGCGCACCTGTTCGATGAAGTCGTCATAGGTGTGGTGGTAAATTTAGAAAAAAAGACCATGTTTTCTTTTGACGAGAGGATGGAGATGATCAAAGAAGCCACCTGCAGTATCGATAATGTAAAAGTGGACATGTGTGACGGACTCTTGGCCGATTTTGTAAATAACAATAATTTCAACGTGGTGGTAAGAGGTCTGCGAGGCATGAGCGATTTTGATTCTGAACAGCAGATGGCGCAGCTGCACCGCGGCTTGTATAATAAAGGCACAGAGACGGTTTTTCTCATGGCGGACGCAAGATATGCGTTTATAAGTTCCACCATGGCTAAACATGTGATATCTTTAGGAGGCGCGGGGGACAACCTCGTACCGCCGTGTGTATTAAAAAAAATGAAAGGGAGATTTAACAAGTGATGGAAGATACGATGAAAGTCTTAAAACTGCTCGAGGAATTGGAAGATATCGTTGATGACGCCACCGGGCTGCCTCTTTCAAACAAGATAATGGTCGACGCAGAAGAAATTTTTCAGATCGTGAGAGAGATAAGACTCGCTTTGCCGGACGACGTTCAGCAGGCTAAGTGGATAAGGGACGAGAGAGACCGCATACTGGGAGAGGCCAAGGCGGAATATGAGCGCATAATAAGAGAGGCTAAAAAACAGGCGGATTATCTGGTGGAGACCGATGATATCACTCTAAGAGCTACCAAGCTGGCTGCCGAGATAAAGCAGGACGCAGAGACTCACGCCAGAGTGATGAGGATGAGAACTTACGATTATGTGGATAAGATGCTTTACGATATGCAGGGCAAGATGGACGAGCTCAATATGAAGTATTTCGGAGAAATGTACACGAGCCTTGAGAACACTTTTGTCGGAATAAACGAGACTCTGGCCGCCAACAGAGAAGAGATGAAGAATCTGGCCTATAAGACTCAAAATGAAGTTGAAAGCGGCACTTTTGCGCCGGGAGAAGATGAATAGCGATATCAAGAGGTCACAAGACCATATTTGAGTGAAAATGGCCCCTTTTGTCAGATAAAAAAGTCTGATAAAAGGGGATTTTAGTTTACGGAATGACAGTCTTTCACATCTTCAGACTACGAGCCTTTCTCATATCTTATTCTAAAATCGCATCTTTTTGAATAATATAGCCTTATGAAGATTGATAAGGCCAGAAAAACTCAATTTGTAGTACTTCTGGCGGCAGTATTTTCTGTCGCTATGATAGTATTTCCGGAAGTGACCGAAACGGGATCAAAGACTGCCATAGTGCTGTGGATAAATTCCATAGTGCCGGTGCTCTTGCCGTTTTTCATCTTTTCCGATTTTATAAAAAGGACGGGAGACCTGGACAGACTGCCTGCGTCGGTCTATCCCTTTGTCGTTGCCTTTCTCTCAGGCTATCCCATGGGAGCCAAAATAGTAGGAGACTTTATAAAAGAGAAAAAGGTTACGGTAAACCAGGGGAGGTATATACTGAGTTATTCGCTGGTGACCGGCCCGGCGTTCATAATTTTTACTATAGGAAATTTTATCGGCAGTCAAAAAGCGGCCGCAGTGCTCGCCATAGCCCATTATGTCGGAGCCCTGATCAACGGTTTCTTTTACAGAAACCGTGAGGAAAAGAAGGAGAAGAGAAAAGGCGGCGGGAGGCCTCCTAAAGGCGACTATCTCGAAAACTTTACGGACGCCATAGTATCCGGCTTTAAAGCCATGGCTATGATACTTGCCTATCTGATGGTATTTACCATAGGAATCAATATACTGGAACATTTGGGCGTGTTCAGCGTCATAAATAACCAGGGAGTTGCCGCTTCGTTTAAGGGAATTTTCGAAATGACCATAGGAATAAATCTCGTGGGAATGTGCGATATGGGGATACGGTTAAAATCTGTGATAGCCGCATTTTTAGTTTCCTTCGGAGGGCTGTCGGTGGCAGGGCAGTCCATGTCCATGGCGAGAGGCTCGGGCATAGGCCTTGCAGACATATTAAAGATAAAACTGACTCACGGCATGATCGCCGCAATTATCACTACTATCCTCATACATATTGTGGTAATATAAGAACATGAAGAAAAAAAGCGTAGGAATAATAGCAGAATATAATCCGTTTCATAACGGTCATCTGTATCAGCTGAACGAATCCGTCAGACTTACAGGGGCAGAGGTTATAATCGCCGCCATGAGCGGAAACTTCGTACAAAGAGGCGAACCGGCCATAGCGGATAAGTGGGACAGAGCCGAAGCGGCAGTCAGATGCGGCGTGGATATTGCAGTGGAAATTCCCACAGTCTTTGCATGCAGTTCGGCCCAGAACTTTGCAGGCGCCGGCGTAGAGATACTGGAAAATCTCGGAGCCGATTATATTTCATTTGGAAGCGAATCGGGAAATATAGAAGAATTGGCGGAGATTTCCCGGGTAATGGAACAAAATCCCCGGGAAATAGACGAGTTTATAAGATTAAAGATTAAGGAGGGACTTTCTTACCCCAGAGCGCGCATACAGGCTATTGAGATGATCACAGGAGAGGAACAGGCCGGCATTTTAGATAGTCCCAACAATATTCTGGCAGTAGAATATATGAGAAAGATAAAGAGGGCAGTCCCCATAACTGTAAAGAGGACAGGCCCCGGATACAATGATGTGACGGCAGAAGGAGAACTTGCTTCCGCGTCGGCCATAAGATATCTGCTTAATGAAAACAGAGATATTTCCCCTCTGCTGCCCGGGGAATCGAAGAAAATTCTGATGAAGGCGGCGCCTGTAAGTGAGGAAAAGTATTTCAACATGTTATGCTACAGAGCCCTTTCAGCAGACATTGCGCAGATGGACAAGGCTCCGGCAGGAGGAGAGGGACTGAGCAATAAGCTCAAGAATTCAGTTCGACTGTGCCGCAGCCTTGATGATCTTGCCGATACGCTGAAATCCAAGAGATATACCAGAACGAGAATCGACAGATTTCTCGCTCAGGTGCTTTTGGCAATAGACAGAGACGTCCACACAGAAAATTATATCAGAATATTGGCTCTGAGCAAAAAAGGAGGAGCTTATCTCAAGGATCTGAAAAAGTCAGGCGCCTGTGAACTTACGATAATTACAAATATGAGCAAAGAAAATCTTCCCGAAGAGATACGATATGGCGTCTCGAGAGATATTCTGGCCTCAGATATCTATAATCTGCTGTGCGAAAGGGATATGTACCGATTTTCAGAATACGTGAGAAAGCCCTTTATAGCCGGCGAATAGAGGAAAGCCTTTGCAAATACGGCGGTAGTCCGAGTGATTACAGTTCAATTTTTCTCTGATACAAAATCCTTTGCAAAAAAACGGGCATACCCTTGCAAAATACCGAATTTTTGTTTATACTATATGAGGTTAATCAGTTAATTAAAATATACGGAGGATAGATATGAAAGTTTTAGTTATCAATTGCGGTAGTTCTTCCCTGAAATATCAGGTTCTGGACATGACTAACGAGTCGCTGCTGTGCAAAGGTCTCGTAGAGAGAATAGGCATGGACGGATCGGTCATCACTCACGAAAAGATCGGAATGGAAAAGAAGAAGACAGAAGTGCCTATGAATGACCATAAGGACGCTATAGAGCAGGTTCTTAAAGCCGTTCAGGATCCTGAGACGGGAGTCGTCAAATCCATGGACGAGATAGGAGCAGTGGGACACAGAGTAGTACATGCCGGAGAAAAATTCGCTTCTTCAGTACGTATCACAGACGAGGTGATAAAGGCTCTTGAAGAGTGCGTAGAACTGGCTCCGCTCCACAACCCGCCAAATCTTCTTGGCATAGCCGCCTGCCAGGAATTGATGCCGAGCACACCGATGGTGGGCGTATTTGACACAGCTTTCCATCAGACTATGCCGCCTGAATCATATATCTATGCTATTCCTTATGAATATTATGAAAAACACGGAATAAGGAGATACGGCTTCCACGGAACATCTCATAAATATGTTGCCGAGAGAGCCTCAAAGATGCTCAACGTAAATCTGGAGGATCTCAAGCTGATAACTTGCCATCTGGGCAACGGAGCGTCAGTATCAGCCATAAAGAGAGGAAAATGTATCGACACTTCCATGGGATTTACTCCTCTTGAAGGACTGGTAATGGGTACCAGATGCGGAGATATAGACCCGGCCATCGTTACCTACATCAGAGAAAAAGAGAACCTTCCTCAGGGAAAGGCCAACGAGATCCTGAATAAGAAATCAGGAGTACTGGGAATCTCCGGAGTATCCAGCGATTTCAGAGATATAGAAGACGCAGTAGCCGAAGGAAATGAAAGAGCTGCTCTTGCTCTCAAAGTGTTCGCTCATAAAGTTAGATTCTATATCGGAGCCTATATTGCCGAAATGAACGGCGTAGACGCTATAATCTTTACGGCGGGAGTAGGCGAAAACGACGTCACCATGAGAGAGATAATCTGCAATAACCTTGGAAATCTGGGCATCAAACTCGATCCTGTAAAGAACAAGATGAGAGGAAAAGAGACAGAAATCTCTACCGATGATTCTAAAGTCAAGATCCTCATGATACCTACCAATGAAGAATTGATGATAGCCAGAGATACTTACAACATAGTCACTAAGGGAAGAGCATAGAGGACAGGATAAAAGAGAAATAACAGTTAATGATAAAGTTTTTGTTGACAAACCTTGGGTAAAAAGTATATACTCAAATAGTTGACATTCATTTCATCCTTATTTGCGGCAGAAGCTTGCAAGAACAAGGGGATGAACTTCACATAGAAGCGCGAATAAGGAGGTGTAAGACATGGCAGTACCTAAACGAAAAACTTCAAAAGCGAGAAGAGATAAGAGAAAATCCGCTAACATGAAGATGACAGCACCGGGACTTTCGATTTGTCCTCAGTGTCATGAACCTAAGCTCCCTCATAGAGTTTGCCCTAACTGCAACTACTATGACGGAAAAGATGTAGTACAGGCGTAAGCTTAGATGGATTTTAAACGGCAGATGAATACTGCCGTTTTTTATTGTTTAAAATACGAAGGTTTGTGGTAACTAACCCAAGTATATAATAATTTTTTACAATATAAAGGAGGCAATCATCATGGAAAAGATGGACAACAAATGCAAAAATACCGGTCTCTTTGCAGCCGGAGTATTGTTTGGAACTGCCGGCATAAAGTTGCTTTCGAGCAAAGACGCCAAGAAACTTTATACTAAAGTGACCGCCGCAGTTCTGCGCGCAAAATCCAGCGTCATGAAGACGGCTACCACCATTCAGGAAAACGCCGAAGATATTCTCGAAGACGCTAAACAGATCAACGACGAATTGGAACAAGAACAGATCTTTGAAGACTGCTCTTCCAAGGCAAATGCAGAAGATGCGGTCAAAGCCGCTAAAGAGGTCAGAGAATCGGCCGCAGAAGAAGGCGAATAAAAGATGAAGTTTTCAATACGACATGATGGAAAAGGCAGAATACGAGCACATCTGTTTATTCCTGAAATGACGACGAGGCAAGCCGATATTCTGCAATATTATCTGGAACATGATTCATCGGTACTCAAAGCTAAGGTTTATGAGAAGACTCAGGATGTTTCCATATGCTTTCTCGAAAGAGACAGGTGCAGCATAATAAGGAGCCTCCAAGAGTTTTCCTTTGAGGACGTCCATGTCCTGGCGCATATCCTTGAAAGTTCAGGCAGAGAATTAAACGGAATTTATCGGGACAGACTAATTACGACTGCCCTGTGGCATTTCGGGAAAAAATTGCTCCCGTATCAGGTCAGGCTGATCTTCACGGGGGCCAATTCTTTGAGGTTCATCTGGAAGGGATTAAAATCTCTTGCAGATAGAAAGATGGAAGTAGCAGTTCTGGACGCTACCGCCATAGGCGTGTCCATATTGAGATCTGATATAAAAACAGCCGGGTCCATAATGTTTCTGCTGAAAATAAGCGGAATTCTCGAAGAATGGACCCACAAGAAATCGGTAGATGATCTGGCCAGGAGTATGGCTCTACAGGCAGGCAAGGTATGGCTCATAAGCGGAGACTCCCAGGAAATGCTGGTATCCTCAGATGAGATCAAAGAAGGCGATAAAGTCTGCATACATATGGGCAACGTCATTCCTTTTGACGGAACTGTAGAAAAAGGAGAAGGCATGGTCAATCAGTCGTCTCTGACGGGAGAGAGCCTAACAGTCAGAAAGACTTGCGGCGGATATGTGTATGCGGGAACCGTTCTGGAAGAAGGGGAACTCGTGATACAGGTAAAAGAGACCGCCGGAGACAGCAGATATGAGAAAATCGTCTCCATGATAGAAGAAACTGAAAAGCTTAAATCATCTCTGGAAAACAGGGCGGAAAACCTTGCGGATCGCCTCGTGCCGTGGTCATTGGGAGGAACGGCGGTTACATATCTTTTGACTAAGAATGTCACGAAAGCGTTATCTATACTCATGGTGGATTTTTCGTGCGCGCTGCAGCTTACCATGCCTGTAGCGGTACTTTCGGCCGTAAGGGAAGCCGGAGCGCACAGTATAACTGTAAAAGGCGGAAAATACATGGAGGTCATGGCGGCAGCTGACACAGTAGTGTTCGATAAGACGGGAACCCTTACTAAAGCTAAACCTTCAGTGGCGGGGGTCTATCCTTTTACAGACGATTACAGTGAAAACGAACTGCTCAGGATAGCAGCCTGCATTGAGGAACATTTCCCTCATTCCATGGCTAAGGCGGTGGTGGAAGCCGCTAAAAACAGAAATCTTACTCATGAGGAAATGCATTCTAAAGTAGAGTACATAGTAGCTCACGGTATAGCTACTACTATAAAAGATAAACGAACTGTCATAGGCAGCCGTCACTTTGTCATGGAAGACGAGAAGTGCGTGATTCCTCGGGGACGAGAAGAACAGTTCGAAAACCTTCCTGCTCAATATTCGCATCTTTACTTGGCGATAGAGGGAACTCTGGCCGCCGTCATCTGCATCGAGGACCCTATACGTGAAGAGGCTCCGGAGGTAATAGACAAGCTCAGAAAAGCAGGCATAGAAAAAGTGGTCATGATGACAGGAGACGGAGAAAGAGCAGCATCGGCCATAGCTGAAAAATTAGGGCTTGATGAGTACTATTCCGAAGTCTTGCCGGAGGATAAGGCTAAATACATCAGAATTGAAAAGGACAAAGGCAGAAAAGTCGTCATGATAGGAGACGGAATCAACGACTCCCTTGCCTTGTCCACGGCGGATATAGGCATAGCAATCAGTGACGGAGCTGAGATAGCCAGAGAAGTGGCAGACGTTACCATCGCCGCTGAAGATCTCAATGAGATAGTGGTCTTAAAGCTGCTGAGCAATGCGCTTATGAAACGCATAAAGGGTAATTACCGGTCCATAGTCGGCTTCAATGCGGGACTGATAGGCTTAGGTATTATGGGAGTGATTCCGCCGGCTACATCTGCGCTGCTTCACAATTCGTCCACTTTGCTCTTTACGCTGAAAAGCATGGGAAATCTTTTGACTGAATAGAAGGAGATAATAATAAATGGAACACTTGCGCATCGAAAAGGTGACAGGCAGAGAGATACTCGACTCGAGAGGAAACCCAACTGTAGAGGCCGAAGTCTGGCTTGCAGACGGCAGCCGCGGGATAGGAGCTTCTCCCAGCGGCGCCTCTACGGGACAGTTTGAAGCCCTTGAACTGAGAGACAATGATCCCCAAAGATATATGGGAAAAGGCGTCAGCAAGGCGGTACACAACATAAATACTGTAATAAACGAGCTCGTCTGTGGTATGGACGCCTCAGATATATATGCCGTTGACAGGGCCATGATAGAAAAAGACGGCACTGATGATAAATCCTCTCTGGGAGCCAACGCTATGCTGGCAGTATCTATAGCCTGCTGCCGGGCAGCCTCCGCTTCTATGAGGATCCCTTTGTACAGATTCCTCGGCGGAATATCGGCTAACCGTCTTCCGGTACCTATGATGAACATCATTAACGGTGGCTGTCACGCTTTATCTTCAGGCCTCGACGTGCAGGAGTTCATGATAATGCCGGTGGGAGCCGTATCCTTCAAAGAGGGGCTGAGACAATGCAGCGAAGTATTTCACAGATTGTCGGATATTCTCAAAGAGAGAGGTCTTGCCACTTCTGTAGGCGATGAGGGAGGTTTTGCTCCGGAATTGTCGTCTGATGAAGAAGCTATACAGATTATCTTAGAAGCTGTATGCAGGGCCGGCTATAGAGCCGGGGATGACTTTATGATAGCCCTCGACGCGGCCTCTTCAGAATGGAAGAGCGGCACGCCGGGGGAATACAAACTCCCTAAGTCGGGAAAGACTTTTACTTCTCATCAGCTCATAGATTACTGGAGATGTCTCTCGGAAAAATACCCGATCATCTCGATAGAAGACGGACTGGACGAGGAGGACTGGGAAGGCTGGAAAGAGCTGACCTGCCAGCTGGGCAAGAGAGTTCAGCTTGTGGGAGATGATCTGTTCGTCACTAATGTTTCAAGACTTTCTAAAGGTATATCGATGGGCTGCGGCAATTCTATCCTGATAAAACTCAATCAGATAGGAACTGTGTCAGAAACCCTTGAGGCCGTCAAGGCAGCTCACAAGGCAGGATATACCGCTGTTTCTTCTCATCGTTCAGGAGAAACAGAAGACACTACCATAGCAGATATGGCCGTAGCTTTAAATATGTGTCAGATAAAGACCGGCGCTCCTTCGAGATCTGAAAGGGTAGCAAAATATAACAGACTTCTTCGAATAGAAGAAGAACTGGGAAATTCGGCGGTCTATCCCGGCCATGACGTTTTTAATCTGTGATCGATCGGATACTGCAGATATAAATAAACTCCTCTGTCGCTATAAGGCAGAGGAGTTTATTTATATCTCGATTTGCAGTTAGTCTGATCTAAGAGGTAATCTATGCTGGTATTGTATATTCGTGCAAGTTTTATCAGAATCTGAGTGGGAATATCGTTTTCTCCAGTCTCATATTTACTGTACCCCGTCTGTGACATACCTAAGAGCTTGGCAAGCTCACTCTGAGTCATGTCGTTATCTGTTCTCAAATCACGTATGCGCCTGTACATTATCAAGCTCCTTTCAGTGTTCGCAAGTTACATTTTATTACAAATATAAAGACTCAGAGTATTTAAACCTGAAATAGGTTAAAATTAAAATCACACAGAAGATAAATTCCTCATAAAAAGTATGTCGATAAATATTAAAGATTATCCGATAAAACTTGACATAAACAGTCGTATTATGTAGAATTTATTTAACCTGTTTCAGGTTAAAAAGTTAATAAAATCCTACGATACAAAAAATTTTAAAATTATATAATCTGAAACAGGTTGAAATTGGAGCGAATCAAAGTGGATATACTCAAGATTATTTGCAATGAACATTTATTATACAGAAAACAGATTGTGAGGTTGGCAAAATCTGATTTAGTAAAAACATACAGAGGCTCTGCCCTTGGATGGTCGTGGGCCTTCATAAAGCCCATGGTAACCATATTCGTTTACTGGTTCGCCTTTAGTTATGGGATAAGAACAGGCGGAGATGTGGACGGATATCCGTTTTTTTTATGGCTTATAGCAGGCTTTGTCCCATGGTTCTATATGAGCGAGATGATAACTCAGGGAGCGGGGTGCATGCGAAGCAACAGACATCTTATCACGAAGATGAAGTTTCCCGTTTCTGTAATTCCAACCTTCACAAGTTTATCAAAACTGACGGTACATCTTATCCTTATGGCGGTAACCATCGTTATCTTCATCGCTTTTGGGTATATGCCGGATAAATATTTTATTCAATTGCCGCTCTATATGCTTATGATGTTTACTTTTTTTACATTTTGGGGGCTTTTTGCAGGAATGCTATCGGCGATAAGCAAGGATTTTCTCAATCTGGTAAAGTCTTTTACTACGGCGATATTCTGGATGTCGGGAATTATATATAACGTAAACAATATAGAAACGCAGTGGATAAGGACTTTGTTGCAGTTCAATCCAGTGACTATAATAGCCAGCGGATACAGGCATGTACTTACCGACAAGACATGGTTCTTTGAAGAACCGGTGGAACTCAGAAACTATCTGATAATACTAGCAGTCATGGTTTTGCTTTCGGCATGGGCCTACAAAAAGCTTCACAAGGATATGGCTGATGTATTGTAGAAAGGCTACATATGGAAGAAGCAGTTATTATATTTGATAATGTGACGAAGATATACAAACTTTACAGAAACGATAGAGAACGCTTCATGAGCTTGTTCTCTAAAAAGAAGAAATATAAGGAGAAAAAGGCAGCTGACAACATTTCTTTTACTGTAAATAAAGGGGAGAGCGTGGCGCTGCTGGGCAAAAACGGAGCAGGCAAATCTACCATAATGAAGATGATAACAGAAGTCACTTTTCCTACAGAGGGTAAGATCACTGTAAACGGGCGAGTCAGCGCGTTGCTGGAGCTTACGGCGGGATTTGACGGAGAGTTTACAGGGAGAGAAAACATTTACCTCAAGTGCAACATAATGGGCATGAATGATAAGCAGATAAGAGAGGTAGAGGAAACAATCATAGAATTTGCTGAACTTGGAGACTATATCGACCAGCCCGTCAGGACTTATTCCAGCGGAATGAAGGCGAGGCTTGGATTTTCGATAAATGTGAATGTGGAGCCGGAAATCCTGATAGTGGATGAGGCTCTCAGCGTAGGAGATAAAACATTTCAAAAAAAATGCATCACAAAGATAAGAAAAATAATGGCCGGCGGCAAAGTAACATTTTTATTTGTAACACATTCTACCGCTGCTGCAAAAGAATTTTGCCGAAGAGGAATCGTTTTGGATAAGGGAAAGATCATTTTAGACGGGGAGATAGAAGAAGCCATAGGGTTTTATGAGAGGCAAAAATGAAGCGAATAATAATCGGAGCGCTGTTAGCACTGCTTAAAGCGTTGCTAAGCCTGCTCTATAGCATTTTGAAAATTTTTCCTGTTCAAGGGAAAAAAGTGGTTTTTTGCAGCCGTCAGTCCAATGAAATACCGCTGGATTTTATATTGCTTCAGAATAGTTTAAAAGAAAAAGATGAGGAGATCAGATGTATCAATATGTGCAGGCATATAGGATACAATTTTCTTGATTACCTTAAGTTTTCGATAGTCATGCTTAAGAGCATGTATCATTTAGCCACAAGCAAGGTGTGCGTGCTGGATTCATATTGGCCGCCCGTAAGCCTTCTAAAGCATAAGAAGGAGCTGGCGGTAATACAGATGTGGCACGCTATAGGCAAGATAAAACAGTCAGGATTGCAGTCAGTCGGTAAAAAATCAGGTAGAAAAGCCGAATATGCAGACTTTTTTAATATGCATAAAAACTATGAGTATATCATCGCAGGTTCAAAATCGTGGAATAAATTTTATTGTCAGTCTTTTGGAACTACTGAAGATAAAATACTCAATTACGGACTGCCGAGAATAGATTATCTTATACAAAATGAAAAGAAAAACAGGGATAAGTTTTTTGAAGAACATCCGCAGGCGCGCGGAAAGAAGGTAGTTCTGTATGCGCCTACCTTCAGAAGAAATATGCAGTCGCGTTGGTTTGATATTTCGAAAGCCGCAGGGCATCAAAATCTCGTTATAATCGTGAAAAATCATCCGGGACAGCATGATCAGTACAGGATAGACGATGATAATTTTATATATGCCGATAATTGGAAGACTCTGGACTTGCTATGCGCATGCGACTATCTCATAACAGATTATTCCGCCATAGCTCTGGAAGCAGCCGCTTTGAATAAGCCGACTTATTACTGGATATATGATTATGAAGAATATCTTTTAAACAATGGCCTCAATATAGATTTAAAAAAGGAACTTGCCCCATATGCGTTTGAGGACATAAATATAATTACTGATAAAATATTAAAAGAAAAATATACATATGATAAATATAATGAATATAGGGCTAAATATCTATTTGACAATATCGGACAGTCTACCTTGAAAATATGTACGCTTATCATCAGTTTACTGGGGGAAGAGAAAAAATGATTCGATGGAAAATAAAACTTTGTCTACAGTTTTTTTATTATGTATTGTTTAGCAAAGGAAACTTTAAATTAGGATGGATAAAACGCTTAAATATAGCGTTCAATGGAGGTTTTACAGCAAACCAGTTCTATATATTCAATCTCAAAGAAAATAACAAGGGCGAGTACCTTTCAGAGTATGACTGGTTTAAATCGAGGCGTCTAAATAAACCTTATGATTATATATTAAACGATAAATTCTTATTCAATGAAATAGCAAAACAATATGTAGCTGTACCTGAAATATATGCCGTAAAGAAATACAGTAGAATTGAAAACCGATTAGGTGACAATTCTGTGGAAGATATATTAGATTTAATAAAAGAAAAGAAAGATGTCATGTTAAAGCCGCTTTCTTCCGGCAAGGGTAATGGTGTGTCGCACATACGATTTTCCAATGAAGATGGCATGTACATTGACGGCAGATTTTCAAATGATGGTGAGGTTATATCTACATTGACTGAGCAGAAGAACTGGATTGTTACGGAGAGGCTCAAACAGGCCGATTACTCAAAAAACATATATCCCGGCTGTCTGAATACCATCAGAATTTTAGTGATAAAAGACTACGAGAGCGGACTATTTAAAATAATCAATGCTGTTCACAGATTTGGAACATCTGCTACAGGAGCAGTTGACAATGCCAGCCGCGGCGGGATTGTTTCTCAGATTGATATCGGTACGGGAATGCTGACAGAAGCCTTAAGCATTAAAAATCTTAACATTTATTATTTTCACCCCGATACTAACGTGAAAATAAAAGGGACTTCCGTACCCGACTGGGAGAATATCAAGGAAGAGATTATTGAGCTGTCAGAACGGTTTTTCTATCTGAAAATGATAGCCTGGGACATAGCGGTTACTTCCGAGGGTCTGTTTGTAATAGAGGCCAATTCATCCTCAGGCGTGAATATTCTTCAGCTTTGGGAAGGTCAGAGAAATAAAGAACTGGGAGAATTTTTAAAGCACCACAAAATAATAAGGTGAATTTTATGAAATACATAATTATGGCTGATGGTGAAGGAAAACGCTGGAAAAATTATAACGGTCTACCCAAGCACCTAATCCCTGTAGACGGAGAACCAATCATTAAACGCACTATAAACCAAATAAGGAGTATAGATAGTCGTGGAGACATAATAATAACATCACATAATGAGTCATATGAGTTTGAAGGAGCAAAAAGATATGCGCCTGAGAACAATAATCTCGAAATAGACAGATTTACCGAAGAGCTTATAGAAGATAATATATGCTTTCTTTACGGAGATACATATTATACAGACAGATGCCTCCGCCGTATATCGGAAGAAGACTGTGGAGTTATCAGCTTTTTCGGCAACGAAAAAAGTATCGTAGCGGTAAAGATACGCTGCGGTGAGGAATTCAGAAAGCATAAAAATATAGTTAGAAACCTGTATATTCGAGGGAAAATTGACAATTGCATAGGATGGCAGGTATATCAGTCTTGTGCAGGTCTTGAAATAGGTAACGATAAAAAAATAGGGAAGTTTTTTATAAATATTTCTCAGGAGACATTTGATATAAACACGCCTGAAGATTACATAAAGTCTTTTGGCAACATAGGAAGGCGAAATGAATATTAAAAGAAAAATTAAAAGAATCAGAAGAATAAAGAATATCTTAAAGATAATCATCGTCTATAGATTGAAAGGCTATCCATATTATATCGCCAAATCGTGGGGAAGAAAGGTTCATAGGGATCTGATATCTGATAACGGAAGAACTAAAAAAGAAAAGAGATGGGCTCATAGAAGAGGATTTCTTTCATATAGCATTAAAAAATATGGCCTGACAGAAGATAATTACAAAGAGTTTTTTTCTGATTTTCAATATACCTTGTTAGCACCTATAAACAATGCATATAAGAAGTGGCTCTCAGACAGGCTTACTCCTTGTTATATTTTGAAGGGGTATGAGGAATATCTGCCCAATCTATATTGCAATATCATACGAAGAAACGGCGGACAGATTTATATACCGCTTAATAAGGACAGGCCTTTGGACGGTATAGACGACCTTTTGAATCTTGTAAAAGAGAAGGGTGAAGTCTTACTCCTACCTTCAGAAAACAATTACATAAAGGCATCGTATGATATTAAATACGACGATGGGAAACCTAAAGTAAATAATGAGGATATAGCAGAGGAACAGCTGAAGAAACTGATAACCGGTTTAAGGAGATATTATGTGCTGAGGGAGAGGGTTGAAAACTGCCGTGACATAAAAGAATTATTTGCCGGTTCAGAGATGGAATTCGTATTTATCCTTTCTAACGATGAATCGGCGAAAACACGAATACTGTGTTCTTATGCCCGTTCCGAAAGACCGTATAGCTTTGGACTTGATATAAGCGCGAGAGTAAAAGAACAACCGATGCAGGTGATAATAGACAAGGAAAACGGAACTTTCAAATACGAAAAATCAGAGGAACAAATAGAAGGACAAGTTCCACTATGGAAAGAAATGTGCTCGCTATCTGAACAAATCGGGAACCATATCTCGGAAATAGAGTACATGTCAATAGTTTTTAAGGTTTCACAGGAAGGCCTTAAGATAGTTGGATACCATGATATGCCTACGATGCCCAAGGGGATTTCGCCTGAAAACGAACTCAATTTATATCTTAAGAAGAGAGCTGAAGACAAGGCGCAACGGATTTGCTTCGGCGGCATAAAAACTAAAGGAAAAATTAAGAGAAGGGCAATCAGATTTCTGAAAAGGCATTATTTCAGGAAAGGGTTCAGAGAATACATGCTTGCGTCATGGTTGAACTTGGTAAAAGACGATTTTCTCAATACAAAGAGCACTACACTGAAAGAAAAATTATGGGCATGGAAAAGAGGGTTTACATCCTACAGAATACAGCAGTATAGTCTGACAGAAAAAAATTGCAGGCAGATTCTCTCTGATTATGATTATGCCTGGCTTAACAGGATAAACAACGGGTACCAAAAGTGGATAAATGATAAGACCACGATGAGATATGTGCTTGATGAAGCAAAAGAGTACATGGCCGGCTATTATTTTTTCATAAGTAAAAAGAACGGAAAGCTGTTCATTAAAAAATTGCAGGACTGTCCGGAGCATATCGGCAGGGGAGACTCCGGCGGAATTCTGCAGCTCCTCAGAGAAAAAGAGAAACTTGTAATGAAACCCAACGCCGGAACTCACGGAGACGGCTTTTATAAGCTGGAATACACAGATGAAGCCTTTTTCGTAAATGAGAAAGAATCTTCGGCAGACAGGATAAAAGAACTCATATCGTCTCAGAAAAGCTCTTATGTGATAACGGAATACATAGAAATGCACCGAGACCTTAAGAAAATATACCCCGGTTCCGTAAACACCATAAGAATGATGGTCATAAACAAAACCTGCTTTGAGCCCAAGATAGTTCAGACATATATGAGAATCGGAAGTTCGAAGACCGGCGTCACGGATAACATAGCCTATGGCGGCTTGGCGGCATATGTGGATAAGGACAGCGGATATTATGACAGAGCTGCCTTGCTTTCAGATCACAGGTATATCAGCATGGATCATCATCCCGATACGGGAACTTTGCTCGAAGGCTATCTGCCAAATTGGGAAACGGTGAAAAAAGGTGTATATGACATTTCTATGATGATTCCTCAGCTTGAATACCTCGGCTTCGATATAGCTATAACTGAAGACGGTTTTAAGATACTTGAAATAAATATACATCAGGATATACATAAAGCCCACGAATTCACTGAAGAAATAAACCGATTTTTTTCCGAAAAGATACAGTATAAAAAAGAGTTGTTTAATCTGACAAAATAAAAAGAAAGTGGTGAAAAGTATGAAAATTTCTATTTTAGGAGCAGGAAATTCAGGATGCACTATTGCAGCGGATTTGACGCTGAAAGGCCATGAAGTCACTTTGATAAAGACTTCAAAAGCGATGCACAACGACAACTATAAGTTCATGACACAGAATAATAATGAGCTTACCGTATGGGAAGACGGAAACACCGTAAAAGTGAATATCGCCGAAGTTACTGACGATTTGTCAAAAATCGCCGGAGCCGAAATAGTAATGATATTTACTCAGACCAATTATCATGAGCAGTTGATAAAGAGAGCGGCAAAGTATTTTGAAGACGGGCAGACGATAATAATAAACCCGGGTTATTTATCTACGGCATTTATATTAAAGCATTGCGGCGACAAGGATCTCACCGTTGTCGAGGCGACCAGCTCCTTCATAGATTGCAGAATAACGGAACCGGGATATATAAAGGTCGGCTTCAGAAATGTGAGAAATCCTATCGGAGTATATCCGCATAAGAATCAAGAGATTACGAGAGAAAAGCTCGAGAGCCTGGGCTATAACTTTCACTACTTTTCTATACCTGAAATCGCTCTGCACAACCCTAACCTTATAGTACATACGGTGGGAGCCGTTATGAGCATACCCAGGATAGAGAAGACCAACGGGGATTACTGCATGTATTGGGAAGTCTGGACGCCAAGCGTCTGGAACATATTGGAGAAGCTGGATTCAGAAAAAATGGACATATTAGAGAAGCTGGGATACGAGAGGCTGGCTTATGTGGACGCATGCAAATTCAGAAATACCCTTGAAGACGACCGGGACGGAAAAGAAATATTCATGTGGTACGCCAACATGCCGACGAGAGCCAAAGGACCGGTAAAAGTAGATTCCAGATATATTTCAGAGGATATACCTCAGGGGCTTGTGATGCTTGAGACTCTTGGTGAAAAGCTGAATGTAGATACACCGGTATGTACATCTCTTATCGAGATGGCCTCAGCGGCTTTGGGACGTGATCTCAGAGCAGAAGGAAGAACTATAGACATACTCGGAGAAGATAATATATCTACGATTTTATCAGATATAAGAGAAAATGAGTAAATTCCTGAGATGCTTAAAAAGATATGGACTTATTTACAGAGGGTTTTCGGATATGGCCGCGCGCCTGCTGATTGAAGACAAGTCAACGGGCCAGCGGTATAAAAGAAATCTGAAACTATACAGAGACTATCTTTTTATATATCCCGTCATGGGAAAATATAATAAGCTTGCCGATAACTTGCTCACCCTTAAATATATTTTTAGCGACGACGACCGTCTTCCGGATGTATATTTTCAGGTGCTCAGGAGAAACGGGGTAAGGGAGACAGTGGCTCTGAGAGACGCCGCCAAATACGGAGACGATATAGGCGTGGCTGACCTACTGCGGCTCAAAGGCTCCCTTCTTCTCATGCCTTCGGACCTTTCCTGCGGTAAAAGAGACGTTTTAAAGTATTCTGAAAAAGAGTTTTTCGTGAATGATACCCGCGTTTCTGAAGAAGAACTTTATGATTTTGCCTGCGGGGCCGAGGATTCTTCTATAGTGACGGAAAACTTTGCAGGAATCGGAGAAGAAAGCGGCGAGGAAGCCCGTGAGTTTACATATATAGTAAAAAACCTTGACGGATATTCTCCTGAAATAATCGGCTGTTATTTAAAAAAATCTTTCGGCGGCGCGGTTTCAGAGCCGAGGGAGGACATCTGCGGCTACGTTAAAGATGTTGCGCTGCGCTTAAAAGAGCTGGAACTTTTCGGCATTAAAATAATAGCGCAGGGAAACGACTTTAAAGCGGCGGGCATAAGTTCGCTTCCTATCGTTCCCGGCAGTCTTTTTGAAGTTGCTGAATTTTCCGACTTCATCACGGAGAAGACTCGGCAGAAAAGACGGAGTCTTCACCTTAAGAGGCAGCTTTTTCTTTTAGCAAAGGCCGTGTATTCTGATATAGCGGAAAAACGGGGCTATATGGGATTTATGATGAAGAATTGGCAGAGAGATTTATTTGAAGATTGGAAATTCAGAGGAACTACCATAAGAGAGAAGCTGTGGAGCCATAAGCGAGGTTTTTTCTCCTACAGGATAAGACAGTACGGGCTGACGAACGAAAATTACAGGAATTTTTTGCCGGACAGGACTTATCGAAAGCTGAGACCCATAAACAACGGCTTTGTTTCATGGGTTTATGATAAAGTCATCACCAGATACGTACTGGAAGGAAAGAAGGAGTATCTGCCTAAGTATTACTATCATTTGATACGCGGCGGAAAAGACCTGAAGATACTCGCTCTTCCGGATTGTAAAGACGGCAGTAAGCACGACGCTGGAGACATTATTGGGCTGCTGAAAAAAGAAAGAAAGCTGGCCTTAAAACCCAGCGAAGGCTCCCACGGAGAAGGCTTCTTTAAGTTGGAGTACAGAGACGGCAGAATTTGCGTGAATGACGAGGAAATGGAAGAAGAAACCTTCATAGATTTTCTGAGGACCAGAAAGATTCCTTATAATATAACGGAATATTTGGAGAACAACAGAGCCCTCAGCGAATTTTACAAAGACACCACTTTTACCATAAGAATAATGGTCATAAACGACAAGATTACCTCCCCGCAGATAGCCAACGCTTACTTGAGAATCGCCACTAAAAAAACGGGAAATACCGACAACATAGGAAGCGGGGGAGTCTGCGCCAGAATAAATTTGGAAACGGGGGAAATATTCGAGCCCGAAAAGATAGAAAATCACATCATAACGCCGTGTCCCGTTCATCCCGACACGGGAGCCATTATTAGGGGAGTCATACCTAATTGGCGGGAGATAAAGGAGGGCGTTAAAGATGTGAGCAGATATATATGCCAGCTTGAATATATGGGCTTCGACGTTGTGGCCACCGAGGATTCTTTCAAAATATTGGAGATAAATACTCATCAGGACCTGCACAGATATCATCATTACGGCAGCGAGGTCCACCGATATTTCATGGAAAAAGTTGACGAGCGTTTGTCAAAGAGAGGAAGGGATAACCATGATTTTCAGGAATAAGAAAGCGAACCTCGCCGAGGGTTTAGCAAAATACGAAAAGGAACCGCCCGGCTATAAGAAAAAGACGCGTACCGTTCCGGAAACCGCGCCGAGATATGTTTACGACAAAGAGGAAAACTGCTACAGGAATACGGAAACCCGCTCCTCGAATACGGCTAGACTGATGTGCGTGGGAGACTTGATGTGCGAAGAAAAGATGTACAAGGCCTACAATTTCGACGATAAATTTCTTCCTTACGGGATTTTCTATTACGTAAAAAAAGTTTTTGCCGAAGCGGATTTTGTCATAGGAAATCTGGAAACCACCATATGCGAGGAGGCTCCTTATACCGGAGAAGAATATAAGATAAACGGCAAGTATCACTGCAACGCTCCGGCTTCATATCTGGATATATTGAAATACGCCGGATTCGACATGTTCGCCCTCTCAAACAATCACAATTTGGACTGTGGAGCCTTGGGAATCGGCGAAACTATCGAAGAAGTAGAAAAGCGAAAGTTTCTCCATACGGGACTGTATACAGACCCCAACGAGAAGGACAGGTATGTGGTGGTAAATATCAACGGAATAAAGGTCGCCTTTCTTTCTTATTCCACATGGTTTAACAAAAACCTAAGCAGGCTTACCGAAAAGGGACAAGGCCTTTTAAATATATATGATATAGAAAAAGTGAAAGAAAATATAACCGCTGCCAAGGGGCCAGGGGAGGCAGACCTTGTCATCGTATATATGCACTGGGGCGTCGACAGAGAGTACAAGCATCAGTTCGGAGACAGCCAAAGGCGTCAGGCCGAAGAATTGGCTGCCGCAGGAGCCGATTACATAGTTGGCAGCCATACCCATTCGCTTCAGGGTTATGAGGAAATAACTGCACCCGACGGCAGAACTGTGCCTGTAATTTATTCCTTGGGAAATTTTGCTACCAGCGAGAGAAATTATCTGAGCAGGGACAACGCTATCTTGACGCTAAATTTAAAAAAGGGCGGCGACGGAAAGGTAAGCGTCAGCTCCTCATACATACCTTGTCACGTGTTCGATAATTTTTACGGAAGGAAGTATCCTATAGTTCCGGCGATAAGTAAATATAACGAGAACTGTGAATCGGAGTATTTGATAAAGACAAGAAATCTTGCCGAAAAGATAATGGAATATAAGATTCCCGAATACGGCGCGGAGATAAGTGAAAGAATCTGCAAAGCTCTCATTTTGGAGGCGGCCGGCAAAAGAATTTCCACGGAGGAGGATAATGAAAGATACACCTGCCTCAGATTTGCTCAGGACGCGGCGGAAGGCTGCGCAGCGTTCGTCAACGTGACTTCAAACCCGCATATTAAATTTTCGCAGGCGCGGATAGAAGAAATGGCAGATTATGCGATTTCCAAAGGTGCAAAAGTAATAGTCAGCGACAGACAAGTGAAGGAATATCCGTGCATAATAGTTGAAGATGTTTGGGAAACATGGGCTAACGCTCATGGAATATTGAGAAAGACATATGAAGGAAAAGTAATCGGTATAACGGGAAGCATAGGAAAAACGGCCGCCACGGGAATGGTGTACAGCATTTTATCAAGCAGATATAAAACCCACGGCCTTACTTCAAATGCAAATACGGTTAGATATTCGGGAATAGTCCTTCAGCGTTTAAAAAAGGAACATGAAGTTTACGTTCAGGAAATAATGGAGGGGCCTCCTTACGGATGCGCCCAAAACATTTCACATTTCATCAGACCTGACATAGGGATAATAACTAAGGTCGGATCTTCTCACATGGAGGCGTTCGGAAGCAAAGAAAGAGTAGCCGAGAGCTGTTTCGGCATAGAATACGGCATGGCTGAAAACGGGGTTCTCATTATAAACGCGGACGATCAATATCAAGCTTCATTTAAGGACGCGAAACACAAAATAGTTACCTATGGCGTAGAAAACGAGAAGGCAGATTATAAGGCTTCACAAATAAGGCAGACTATTGAAGATATAAATTTTGTTCTTAGCTATAAGGATAAATCATTGAATATAACCTTAAAGTGCATAGGAATACATAATGTATATAACGCTTTGGCGGCCTTTGCCGCAGCCAAAGAAACGGGTATGAAGGACAGAGAAATAGCAGAGGCTTTGTCAAAATACAGAACAAGCGGAATACGCCAAAACCTTACGAATATAGGAGGACAAAGATTTTTCTTAGATTGCTACAACGCTTCGAGCGAGTCCATAAAAGGCGCTCTTGATACTTTAGATTTTTTAAAGAAAAGTACGGATATAAAAACGACAGCTGTAATAGGAGATGTGCTGGAGCTTGGTGAAAGCAGCAAGAAAGAGCATGAGACTATAGGAAAGCACATATTAGATTCAGATGTCGATTCAGTCTTACTTTACGGCAGTGAAATGAAAATCGCTTATGAATACGCCTCAAATAACACTACTAATAAAAATCTGTTTTATACTGACAATTATGATTTATTAAAAGAAGAAGTAGAAAAGAGCATGTCCAAAGACAGCATAATTATGCTAAAAGGAAGCAGAGGAATGGCACTTGAGCGAACCGTAGACGACATTTTCGGAACTTGGTATCACGAGGAATTTGAGAGAGACGAGCATACATACGAAGAACAGGATACAGAAGAATATGTTATAGGCGAGTATTTAAAGTACGTTGTAATTAAAAAAGGAAAGACAACGTCAGATAAAATAAGTATCCCCGACTTGATAAACGAAAAGCCTGTAATCGGAATAGACAAAACAGCGTTTTCCCAAAACAGCCGAATAAAAGAGGTGACGCTTCCGACGGTTTTAAAGAGCATAAGATATTGCGCTTTTTATAAATGCTCCGGTCTTACGGAGGTGACGATACCGGAAAGCGTGAGAATTATCGACAGAAGCGCTTTTTCAACATGCGCCAATCTTCGAGTTGTAAAAATAGAAAACGGAACGGCGGAGCTGGGTTACAGGGCCTTCGGAAACTGCGCGAATTTGGAGAAAATTTATATACCCGAATCTGTAGTTAAAATCGGAGGAGAAGCCTTCCTTAACTGTAAAAACCTTACGATTTACTGCGTTAAGGATTCCTTCGCCGATAAGTACGCTAAAAGAGAAAATATCGAGACTTGCTATATAGAATAGTAGGCCGCTGAAGTAAGAGGTCGGAGAAGACATGGAAAACAAAGATAAATTGACGATTTGCTTTTTATGGGGAGGACAATCTTCCGAAAATCAGGTGTCGAGAAATTCAGCCGTCTCGATTTTAAGAGAAATAGACAGAGATAAATACAATATAATCTGCGTCGGCATAACTTCACGGGGAGAATGGCTTGTAACAGACGCCAGCACGGATGAAATCGCAGACGGGAGCTGGGAAGACAGAAAAGGCAACAGGCGGGCTATTCTGTCACCCGATACATCAACGGAAGGTTTAATATCAGAAGACGGAGAAAAGATAAAGGTCGATTTGATATGGCCTGTGCTGCACGGCAAAAAGGGTGAAGATGGAACTATACAGGGCCTTTTTGAATTGTCGGGAATTAAATATGTGGGCTGCGGTGTCGCCTCATCGGCTTGCTGTATGGACAAAGTTCTTACGAAAATATTAGTATCCAATCTAAATGTAAAACAGGCAAAAAGTTATATAGCCGGTAAAACCGACTTTGAAGAGGATCAGGACCGGATAGTATCGGATACGGCCAAATACTTTTCCGGATTTTGGCCGCTCTTTGTAAAACCTTCATCTTCCGGTTCATCGGTAGGGATATCTAAAGTCGGAGACCTTCGGGAACTGAGGAACGCCTACGAGACGGCTTTTAAGGAGGATAGTAAGGTCATAGTGGAAGAAGCTGTTGTCGGACAAGAAGTGGAAACAGCGGTCTTGGGCAACGAAGTCCCATTGGCTTCAAGCGTTGGTGAAATATTGTCTTCAGGAGACTGGTATGACTATAATTCAAAATATAATAACATTCGGTCAAAAACCATTATTCCCGCCCGCATTGACGACAATACAGCTGAAAAGATAAAGAAACAGGCCTTGGAGACATATAAGCTTCTGGGTTGCCGTAATTTAGCCAGAGTAGATTTCTTTGTCAGAACGAACGGTGAAATAATTTTTAATGAAATCAACACCCTGCCTGGATTTACCGCTGTAAGCATGTATCCTAAATTGTGGCTGTACGACGGGATTACATATAGCAGACTGATTGACGAAATCATAAAATATGCCATGGAACAGTAAAAATATCATAAGATTTTTAACGGAGAACAGATATATGATTTAAAAAAAAGAATATATAGAAATAAAATCTACCAACAATACTAAATATGCGATGCAAGGATCGGCAGTTTCCTTTTGTGTTTCAAACAACAAAAAGTCATACAAGGGGGGGGTATGATAAAATAGAAATGCAGTTCTCAGAAGAAGATAATATTGAAATAGTGTCAAATAATTCTTTTCTGATTCTGGAAAGAGACTTTGATTTTACGGTTGAGGTCGATGTAAAGTATAAAAACATTTCAAAAGCTTTTAAGTTTGAAACATTTAGACAAAAGAAAAATCCGGAGAATACTCTGATTCTCATAAATAAACTTACTAAAATAGATGAAGGATATGTTCCGAAACTTGAATATATCTTTGGCAGGCGGTTAAACCCGATAGTCGTACCATCTTTGTGCGAAATGTTTAAGGCTGCTATCTCTGATGGTATCTGCATTTATCTTGATTCGGCGTACAGATCATACGCTATGCAAAGGGACATATACGACAGATATGTACAAAAATACGGGCAAGATCAAAGATATGCGGCAATGCCGGGAGAAAGTGAACATCATAGCGGGCTGAGCGTAGACATATTATGGGGAGGTCCCAGCTCAGATGAAAAGAGGAGAAAATCCGATGAATTTAAATGGTTAGAAAAAAATTGCATGAAATTTGGCTTTGTTTTGAGATACCCTTTTAATTCTGAGAAAATTACAAAATATAATTTTGAACCGTGGCATTTCAGATATATTGGCCGGCAGGCTGCGAAAGATTTTTATCAATCGGGATGCGCAGTATTGAAAGAATTTTTATCTTATTACGGCAGAAATATATAACTTCCCCAACAGACAAGCCCGAAAACTCCATAGCCTTAAATAAGGGACAATTTATATTCAAATCCTGCGTTTTGTGTTATACTTTATCTGCGAGATGAATTCTAAAATCGCAGAAAGGGGAATAGTACATTGAAAAGAGATGAAAATAAAAGCAAAAATACAGCAGCCAATGTTCTCACAGCCGTCTTCTTGCTGGTAGAGGCCTTGTTCATAGCGATGATGGTGACGGCAGGTATCTTTTCTGCCAAGCACATCATCTTTGCAGGTGTCATACTTCTCATAATTACCTTGATCACACTGATACTTTTACGTTCAGACAGACAAAAGAAGGGAAGAAGGCGTACAGGGGCAGCTCTGGCGGTGATCTTTTCGGTCATCTTAGCCATAGGAAGCTACTATCTGTACAGCACTTTCGATCTCTTTGGCACAATATCCAAAGACGATAAACAGACAGAAGATTTCTATGTGGCAGTATTGAAAGACGGCAGCTATGATGACATCTCAGATATAAAAGGAGAGACCGTTTTCGTAAGCGAAGGAGAGAACGATGCCTATAAAGACGCCAAGGACAGGCTTAAAGATGAATACGAAGTCACTTATGAGAATTCAGGGGCTTATGTAGATCTGGGACGTAAGCTCATAGGAGCAGACGGAAACAACTTCGATAACATCATCTTTGTCAGCAGCATAAACTACGATATGCTCTGTGAAGAGATAAGCGATTTCAGGGATAATACAAAGATCTTATATACTGTTTCCATAGAGATAGAAAACGAAGACGTGGCTAAGCCCGCCAACGTGACGGAGCAGCCGTTTAACGTGTATATAAGCGGCATAGATACCTACGGCAATATCAATAAAGTTTCAAGGAGCGATGTCAATATGATAATGACGGTAGATCCGGCCAGGAAAAAGATATTGCTCACTTCTATTCCAAGAGATATGTATGTAACTCTTCATTCTTACGGAGCTAAAGACAAGCTCACCCATACGGGCATATACGGAGTGGACGAGACTGTCACTACTGTCGAAGACTGGCTGGGGATAGACATAAACTATTACTTGAGAGTAAACTTCACGACTCTTGAAGACGTAGTGGACGTCATTGGCGGTATAGATGTGGAATCGGAGTACAGTTTTAAATCTTCTGCTTCCAAGTATAGTTACGTCAAAGGAATCAATCACATGAGCGGAGAAGCAGCTCTCTATTTTGCAAGAGAAAGGTATGCTTTTGCTTCCGGCGATAATCAGAGAGTGAGAAATCAGCAGCTGGTGATACAGGGGATAATCAACAAGATCATGAGCGACAAGAGCCTGCTGATAAAATACCCTCAGCTCCTGGGCGCAGTCAGGGATCAGATGAGAACCAATATGACAGACGACGATATTTCATCACTTGTAAAGATGCAGCTTGATGATATGACAGGATGGGAGATAGAAACATGCGCCATTACCGGAACAGGAACCATGGCGGCCACTTACAGCGGCGGCTCTCAGAACCTTTCCGTCATAATCCCCAGTGATACGTCGGTCTCTTATGCAGCAGGAAAGATAAGAGATATGATGAACCGGTCAGAATAATGCTGAAAAAATTGTATACGAGATAGAATATGACATGTAAAAATCCCGCGGCCTTGTATTTACGAGACAGGCTTGCGGGATCTTTTTTACATATTTTCTATATTTAAGAGGTCATCATATCAAACCGAACTCTTCTAAAGCGTCATAGACCATGTACTGAGTTTTGTTGCTGGGAGGGCACATAGGCAGCCGGTATTCCAGATTGCACATTCTCATCATGTTCAAAGCGGCTTTGACAGGAACAGGGTTTACTTCTACAAATAAAGAATCGATCAGAGGTTTGATCGCCACCTGTTCTTTACCTGCCTGGATATAATTTCCGTTCAAAAAATCGCGGGTCATATTTGCGAAACGAGCAGGTATAATATTTGAGACCGTCGAAATACAGCCGATTCCTCCCAGAGACATCAGCGGCACTGTCTGATCGTCGTTGCCCGAATACATGTCGAAGCCGTCGCCTATATAAGAAGCTATCTGACATATCTGAGATATGTTGCCGGAGGCTTCTTTTATACCTGCGATATTCGGATGCTGGGAGAGGGCCGCAACTGCAGAGGGAGTTATATTTACACCCGTCCTTGAAGGAACGGAATACATTATTATCGGTATAGATACGTCGTCGGCTATTTTTTCGTAATGCGAAATAAGCCCGCTTTCTGTACATCGATTATAATAAGGAGTGACTATTAAAAGACCGTCGGCGCCGGCGTCTTCCATCCCCTTGGACAGATCTGCCGCGGCGGCCGTGTTGTTCGTACCCGAACCTGCGATTACAGGAACACGGCCGTCTGTCAAGTCCACGGCGAATCTTACCAGCTGAAGCTTTTCCATGACCGAGAGAGTCGAAGCCTCGCCTGTGGTGCCGCAGACTACAAGGGCGTCTATGCCTTGGTTTATCTGCCACTCTATCAGCTTGCCCATGGAGACGTAATCTATTTTTCCGTCCTTGAACGGAGTGATGAGAGCGGTGGCAGCTCCTTTGAATAATGACACAGCATACACATCCTTTCATAGAATATTAGTGTTAAATTATTATATTCAATCGGTTCTATTTTGTTGAAACATCAATAAAAAAGTGATACAATAAATTGTTATGAACCTGAATTAAATCAATTTTAAGCGAGAGGTATTTTTATGAATGAAAAATTAAGAGTAGGTATATTAGGCGGCACAGGAATGGTGGGCCAGAGATTCATATCACTTCTTGAAGATCATCCATGGTTTGAGGTGAGAGTAATAGCTGCGTCGGGGCGCAGCGAGGGACTTCGCTATGAAGATGCGGTCAGCGGCCGTTGGAAGATCGAAAAGCCGATGCCTGAGGCCGTTAAAGATATAAAGATAATGAATGTAAGCGACGTAGAGGGCGTGGCTTCAAAAGTAGATTTTGTTTTCAGCGCCGTGGATATGACTAAAGAAGAAATCCAGGCTATAGAAGAAGCGTATGCCAAGGCGGAGACTCCTGTAGTATCCAACAACAGCGCTCACAGATGGACAGACGACGTGCCTATGGTAATACCTGAGATTAACTGCGATCATTTTGAGATCATAGAGGCTCAAAAGAAACGCCTCGGAACGACTAAAGGATTCGTTGCCGTAAAGCCAAACTGCTCCATACAGAGCTACGTTCCCGCCCTCAATGCATGGAAAGAGTTTGAACCATATGAGTGCGTTATAACCACTTATCAGGCTATTTCCGGAGCGGGCAAAGACTTCAAGTCCTGGCCGGAGATGGTAGAAAACGTGATACCGTATATAGGCGGAGAAGAAGAAAAGAGCGAACAGGAACCTCTTAAAATCTGGGGACAGGTAGATATGCAGGCAGGCAAGATAGTCAAGGCAGAAGAGCCTAAGATAACTTGCCAGTGCATAAGAGTACCGGTGCTCAACGGACACACTGCTGCCGCTTTCGTGAAATTCAGAAAGAAGCCTACCAAGCAGCAGCTTATAGAAAAGCTAAAAAATTACAGCGGATTTCCTCAGGAGGAGAAACTTCCTATGGCGCCTGAGCAGTTTATAAAGTACTTTGAAGAGGACGATCGTCCGCAGGTTAAGGCTGATGTGGACAGAGATAAAGGAATGGGTATCTCCATAGGAAGAGTCAGAGAAGACAGCGTATACGACTATAAATTTGTAGGGCTTTCCCACAATACCATAAGAGGCGCGGCGGGGGGCGCTATACTCTGTGCGGAGACTCTGAAAGCAAAGGGATATATAAACAAAAAATAAGGAGAAGAGATTATGTCATATATTGAAGCTATAGTCTTAGGCCTGGTTCAGGGCCTTGCGGAATTTTTACCCATAAGCAGTTCCGGTCATCTTGCGCTGCTTCAGCAGTGGTTCGGTATAGAAGAGAACAATGTGCTTCTCTTCGCCGTACTCCTTCATGTAGGAACGCTCATCTCAGTATTCATAGTATACTGGAAAGATATATGGGAACTTATAAAGGAACTCTTCCTTACTATAAAGGATCTGTGTACAGGCAAAGGCCTCAGACTTGAGGAGAGGCCTACGAGAAAACTGGGAGTGATGATAATAGTAGCAACCATTCCTACAGGCATAATAGGCCTTTTATTCAATGACTTTTTCAACGGACTCTACAATTCTGTCGTACCTATCGGCGCAGGCCTCATAATAACCGGTTTTCTTCTGGTCATCGCCGAAAGAACGGGTCATTCCAACAGAGGTATAAAGCAGATGAATTACAGGAACGCTCTGTTCGTGGGAGCTATACAGGGTATAGCCATATGGCCGGGAATATCGCGGTCCGGCTCCACTTTGTTCGGAAGTTTGTTATGCAACCTCGACAGAAAATTTGCCGTCAAATTCGTGTTCCTCATCTCTGTTCCTTCCATATTGGGGTCGGCTGTGTTAGAAGCTCCGGCCGCCATACAGAGCGGAATACAGATGGCGGATCTGGGCCCTATAATTGCGGGAATGGCAGTTGCGGCGATATCGGGACTTATAGCTATCAAATCTATGATCAAGATAGTTTCAAACAAGAAGCTCAGCTACTTTTCTTATTATGTATGGCTGCTTGGGGCGGTGGTCGTCGGATACGGACTTTTCGTCGCATGATGATTACGGCAGAGAAGATAAGCTGACCTAAAGAGAAAGGATTTTACAATGGCTGAAAAAAAGAGGGGACCAGGCCGTCCTCCCGGCTCTAAAAACAAGTCTTCAAGAACTAAAAGTTCTGCCAGGACAGGTTCAAAAGCCAGAGAGAAGGCGCAGGAAATTCAGTCTAAGAAAAAAGCAGACAGACGTGTGATAGATGAGATATGGGCGATAATTTCCATCGCCCTGGGAGTATTTCTTATAGTCGCGACTTTTACAGAAGGAGCGGGACAACTGGGCGAAATGATAGGCGACTTTCTCAAGGGCCTGTTTGGTTTTATGGCTTATGTCCTGCCCTTCTATCTTATAGTATTCGGAATACTGCTGTTCACAAAGAAAGCCGTGTCTATATCTGTAAAGACGACGCTTCTCTTGCTTTTGCTGCTTTTGATGCTCTCCACCATGAATTCTATAAGATTTGTAGAAAACTATCCTTCTTTAGATTTTTCTTTGGACAAGATTAAAGAGTTTTACACTGCGGGAGTGACCCTTAAGAGCGGCGGTTTCTTCGGCATGATATTGGCAACTTTGCTGATAAAAGGTTTCGGAACGGCGGGATGCTGGATATTTTCTCTGTTGGTCTCTATCATCTGTCTGCTTCTGATCATCAACACGCCTGTTTCCAGGTTTATCGGCAAGATAAGCGACAAGAGAGAAGAGCGGAAGCTGGCCAAGGAACATTCTTATCTGGACGCTGATGAGAATGTGATAGAAGAGGGGCGCCAAGTAACTATAGACGACATGAAGAAAAAGGCGGCCGACAGAAATGCTATGCCGCCAAAGAAAAGTGAGATAAAGATAGTAGACGGCAGGGCAGCTTCTTTTGATACAAAGGAGGCGGATGCCGATATACACGAAGGGTCTGCTGGTCAGAATAACAATGCGGCCGATGAAAAGAACAGCGTTCTGAAATATATGAAAGACGATTCCCTGTTCGGCAGAAACAACGTTTCAGGAGGATTCGGATTGGAGGAGTCCTCTGATTTTGGTTCAGGTTACGGATTAGACGGGAGAAGCTTATCGGCTGAAGTTTCGGGATTCGGGCTGGACAAGCCTTCTTCATCCATGGCAGGCAGGGGACTTACCGATTCTGATTTATCTTCAGGACAGATACCTGATGAGAACGGTATTTTGACCGGCGATGAAGAAGTTTCTGGCGAAAACAAAAAGATTTCAAACAAAGAGGCCAGAGAAGCCATGCTCTCTGCCGAAGAGATAAATACGGCCAAGCTGAAAAAATATAAGAAGCCTCCCGTAAACCTTCTGAAAAGACCTGAAGGAGGGGTCAAGGCCAATAATCGACTTCTTACAGAGAAGGCGCAGAAACTGGAAGAAACTTTAAAAAACTTTCATGTGGACGCCAGAGTGATGCAGGTGACTCAGGGACCTACGGTCACCAGATATGAGATACAGCCTGCCGTAGGAGTAAAAGTAAACAGCATAGTTCGGCTGGCCGACGATATAGCGCTGAACCTTGAGGCTAAAAGCATCAGGATAGAGGCTCCTATCCCGGGAAAAGCAGCGGTAGGCATCGAAGTGGAGAATGATTCGGTGACTATGGTACATATAAGGGAGATCATAGATTCACGGGAATTTAAAGACAGCAAGTCCAAGATAACTTTCGCCGTGGGAAAGGACATAAGCGGAAAAGCTATAGTAGCCGATCTCAAGGCTATGCCCCATCTTCTCATAGCAGGTTCCACAGGCTCAGGAAAGTCCGTATGTATAAACGGCATAATAACGAGTCTTTTATACAAGGCCAATCCCGACGAAGTAAAGCTCATATTGGTGGACCCTAAAGTGGTAGAACTGGGAAATTATAACGGAGTTCCTCATCTGATGATACCTGTGGTCACAGACCCAGGTAAAGCGGCTGCGGCGCTGAACTGGGCTGTAGCCGAGATGACAGACAGATATAAAAAGTTTGCAGAAGAGGGCGTAAGAGACTTAGAATCATATAACGAATATGTGAGAGCCAACGACGAGACTGAAAAAGTAATGCCTCAGGTAGTCATAATCATAGACGAGCTGGCGGATCTTATGATGGCGGCGCCTTCTCAGATAGAAGAATCCATATGCAGATTGGCTCAGATGGCAAGAGCTGCGGGGATGCACCTGATCGTAGCTACTCAGAGGCCTTCCGTAGACGTTATCACCGGAGTCATAAAGGCGAATATTCCTTCCAGGATAGCTTTTGCGGTCTCATCTCAGGTGGACTCCAGGACTATTTTAGATATGCAGGGGGCGGAGAAACTTGTAGGAAAAGGAGATATGCTCTTTAACCCTATGGGAATGGGAAAACCTGTGAGAATACAGGGAGCGTTTATCTCTGACAGTGAAGTCAATAAGGTTATAGACTTCGTCAAAGATCAGGTACAAGATGCCGCTTATAATCAGGATGTCCTTACCCGAATAGAGAGAAATGATGTACAGGGGCCGGAGGAGGAAGCCGACGAGCTTCTTTCTGACGCCATAGATCTGGTGGTAAAAAGCGGACAGGCCTCGGTATCCATGCTTCAGAGACGATTCAGGATAGGTTACAACAGGGCGGCCCGCATAATGGATATGATGGAAGCCAGAGGCATCGTCAGCGCGCAGGATGGCAGCAGGCCTCGTCAGGTATTGCTGTCAGAGGAAGAATTGAAACAGATGGAAGAAGATACAGAAGGAATATGACAATGAAGATATATATGGAGACTCTGGGCTGCCCGAAGAATTTCAACGATACGCAGACAGCCAAAGGGATTATGACCAAGGCGGGCTTTGAGGTGACAGAAGATGCTGATCTTGCAGATGTCATCATCGTCAACACCTGCGGATTCATAAACGACGCCAAAAAAGAATCCATTTCAAGGATATTTGAACTCGCAGAATATAAGAGAGATGGGAAAAAACTATTAGTCTGCGGATGTCTGTCTGAACGCTATTCAGAAGAACTCTTCGAAGAGATGCCTGAAGTTGACGGATTTCTTGGAGTAAACGAATACGAGAGACTGCCGGAAATACTCTCTTCTATCGAGTTTTCGAAGGATGCGGATTCACCGGCGAGATATAACTGGGTGTGCGGGCAGGCGCCTGATACTCTGAAGACGCTTCCAAGACTTCTGAACGAGGAATCTTATACGGCAACGCTGAAGATCTCAGAAGGGTGCAACAACAGATGTGCCTATTGCGTGATACCTTCCATAAGGGGCCCTTTCAGAAGCAAACCCAAGGAGGAGGTCATAAGAGAAGCAAAGTGGCTTTCGGATAACGGATGCAGGGAGCTCATCCTCATAGCTCAGGACGTTACTCTTTACGGAACAGATCTGTACGGGAGGCTGGCTCTGCCGGAACTTCTCAGAGAGCTGTGCAGGATAGATAAGTTAGAATGGATACGTCTCATGTATTGTTATGAGGACAGAATAACAGACGAGCTCATCGAAGTTATCAGGACCGAGCCTAAGATATGCAATTATATAGATATTCCTATTCAGCATGCCAGCGACAGAGTTTTGAAAGCCATGAGACGCCGTTCCACCGGCGAGTCCATAAAAAATACGATAAAGAAACTTAAAGCGGCTATTCCTGATATTCATATAAGGACTACTCTGATAACGGGATTCCCCGGCGAGAGCGAAGAGGATTTCGACATCTTGCTGGATTTTGTCGAAGAAATGAAATTCGCCAGGCTGGGAGTATTCGCCTATTCACAGGAGGAAAATACTCCTGCAGGGGAAATGAAAGATCAGATTCCCGATGAGATAAAACAGCAGAGGCTCGACACTATTATGAGAAGGCAGCTGGATATTTCCCTGGAAATGAACAGGGAAAAGATCGGAAAAATTTTAGAAGTACTGGTAGAAGAAAGAGACGAGGACGGCAGTTACGTAGGCAGAACCAGATATGACGCTCCTGAAATAGACAATTCCGTCATATTCACCTCAGATAGAGATCTTTCGCCGGGAAATATAGTAAAAGTTCTGATACAGGACGCTTTCGATTATGATCTTACAGGCATGGAGGTATGAGAGATGAATTTACCAAATAAACTTACTATCGCAAGAGTCATCGCCGTTCCGTTTTTTATAGGAGCATATTATTTTAGTTGGTATCTGCTGGCATTCATAATATTTGTGGCGGCTTCGCTGACAGATATGCTGGACGGAAAGATCGCAAGAAAATATAATCTGGTGACTAACTTCGGCAAAATAATGGATCCTTTGGCTGATAAAGTACTGGTCTATTCGGCTATATGCCTGATGATACCTGTTTATGTACCCGCCTGGATGCTTATAATAATTCTGGCCAGAGAGTTTACGGTAGCCGGAATGAGAACTGTAGCGGCCTCGGAGGGCATCGTCATCGCCGCAGGAATGAGCGGAAAAATCAAGACCGTTCTCCAGATGATAGCAGTCTGCCTTTTGCTTCTGGTCCCTGCGTTCCCTCTCTTCATTCCGCTCTGGTATATAGCTCAGGCTTTCCTCTGGGCCTCACTGATCATGACGGTATACTCGGGAGTGGAATACGTGATTCAGAATAAGAACGTATTCTCCGTGAAATAGGTGTCTGCGATGAAAACAGCTATTCTTACAGTAGGGACGGAAATACTCTTCGGACAGATAGTCAATACCAATGCTGCGTATCTGTCCAGAGAACTTAATAATCTCGGGTTTGACGTGATGTATCATTACAGCGTGGGAGACAACCCCAAAAGGCTTTTGGAACTTATACATCTGGCCTTCAGAGACTGTGACATGATAATAACGACAGGAGGCCTCGGACCGACTCAGGATGATCTCACAAAAGAGACTATTGCAAAGGCCATGGGAGAACGTATCGTGGTCAGCGATATGGCTATGGAAGCTTTAAAGAGCCATTACAGAAAATCCGAGAGACCTATGACCGAAAACAATCTGAAACAGGCCTATATGCCTGAAAGCGCCGAAGTTCTTCCCAACGATCAGGGAACGGCTCCCGGATTTTGGCTTGAGAAAGACGGCAAGATCATAGTCTCCATGCCGGGACCTCCCCGGGAGATGACAAATATGTTTTCCAAGGAGGTCATGCCTCGGCTCAGGAGCTTGCAGGACAGCGTGATTCATTATAGAATACTCAGAACTTTCGGTCTCAGAGAGTCAAAGATGGAGACGGTACTTCTTCCTCTGATAGATGAACAGACGGATCCAACCATAGCTACGTACGCTAAAGAGGGGGAGTGCAGCCTCAGGATAGCTTCAAAGAGAGCCACGCTCCAAGAAGCAAAGAAAGCTGTAGACGACATGAGCCAAAGAGTCATGGATATAATCGGAGAATACGTCTACAGTCAGGATAATGAAGACCTGAAAGATGTGGTGGGAAGGCTTCTTATCTCAAAAAATATAACTGTCTCCTGTGCAGAATCGTGTACAGGAGGGCTCTTCGCCGGAACGCTTACTGATATCCCTGGAATTTCCTGCGTATTTGACAGAGGAATAGTCACGTACAGCAATAAGGCAAAGATGGAGGAACTGGGAGTTAAAGAAGACACCCTTGAAACTTTCGGAGCCGTAAGCAGTCAGACCGCAGCAGAGATGGCTGAGGGACTGGCGGAAAAGACGGGGTCAGATCTGTGCATTTCTGTCACGGGAATTGCCGGACCGGGCGGAGGAAGCCTCCAGAAGCCTGTGGGAACAGCTTATGTAGGCATACGATGGAAAGGGAACACTGAGATAATAAAAATCCAGCGTCGCAATGTCAATCGAAAATGGAACAGGAACTATGCCGTTCTCAGCATGCTTTATGAGATATATAAACGCATTTCTGCCATATAGTGCTTGACAAATCTTTCTCGCGGAGATATTATATTTACATAAATTTCCATATTTAATTGCGAAATAACCCTTGACCCAGGGGGAAAAATATTGTATCATACAAATAAGAACAAATGTTCGATGAAGGAGAGATAATTATGGCTTCAGATAAGACAGATAAGAAAGTCGAGAGAAAAGTGGACCAGAGCGAGAAAGACAAGGCCTTAGACGCGGCTCTGTCCCAGATACAAAAACAGTTTGGCAAAGGCGCCATAATGAAGCTGGGCGACAAAGGAGCGCAGATGAACGTGGAAGCCATATCCACAGGCTCCATAAGCCTTGATGTAGCTACAGGCATAGGCGGCGTACCGAGAGGCAGAATCGTCGAGATATACGGACCGGAGTCATCAGGTAAGACAACGCTGACTTTACATATAGTAGCGGAGGCTCAGAAGAACGGCGGCAAGGCTGCTTTTATAGACGCCGAACATGCTCTTGACCCCGTATATGCGAAAAATCTGGGGGTGGATGTCGAAAACCTTTTAGTCTCACAGCCTGATACGGGCGAGCAGGCTCTGGAGATCTGCGACATGCTGGTGCGTAGCGGCGCATTGGACGTAGTCATAATCGACTCGGTAGCGGCGCTGGTTCCTAAGGCAGAGATTCAGGGAGAGATGGGCGACGCACATGTAGGACTGCAGGCACGTCTGATGTCTCAGGCTCTCAGAAAGATAACCGGAAATATAAACAAGTCTAACACATGCGTCATATTCATCAACCAGCTCAGAGAAAAAGTCGGCGTGATGTACGGAAGCCCTGAAGTGACTACAGGCGGACGAGCCTTAAAGTTCTATTCCTCCATGAGACTCGACGTCAGAAAGGTGGAGACTATCAAGGCCGGAGACAACGTGCTGGGTAACAGGACAAAGGTTAAAGTAGTCAAGAACAAGGTAGCTCCTCCGTTTAAACAGGCCGAATTTGACATCATGTACGGCGAAGGTATTTCCAAAGAAGGCGATATCCTCGATTCTGCGGTCAATGCCAAGATACTGGATAAGGCAGGCTCATGGTACAGCTACAACGGCGAGAGGATAGGACAGGGACGTGAGAATATCAAGGTATACTTTAAAGATCATCCTGAGATCGTAGATGAGATAGAAAAGAAGATCATAGCGCAGCTTAAGAGCGACGGCGAAGCTGAGAAGGAACCTGAAGTTTCCGAAGAGGAGTTTTCAGAGATCATGGATATGATAATCGATGAGGACGGAGTAGTCATAGAATAAATTTAAGGGAAGATGCCCCGGATAAGAGGCGTCTTCTTTTTATTTTACCTTAAGAGAGGGTTAAAGATGTTTACGGGACTTTTCAGGGCAAAATTGAAAATGAACAGCAGTAAGATGCTATTTGCCGCCGCAAGATGACCAAAAACTCCAGCAGCTGAATCCACATATAAACGCAAAATAAAATGTAAATTTATGTTAAAACGTTTATAAAAGTATAAAATAAATAAACCATGTCCTTTCGTAAACGGGGAAATAAACAGTTATTCTTTATAATCTAATAATTAACGAAAGGAGGAAACGTTTATGGATAACGAAAAACGTTTGGAATCATTGACTACCGAAAAAACGGAATTTAAACGAGAAATCGGAGTTTTTGGCGGAGTCAGCATTATCGGAGGTATCATGATCGGTTCCGGCATCTTCTATCTCGGTTCTTACGTACTTGAAAGAACCGGTATGGACAGCGGACTGGCGCTGGTATGCTGGATCTTGGCAGGCCTTATTTCACTGTTCGGAGGCCTTTGCTATGCAGAACTTGGAACAGCTATGCCTAAAGCCGGAGGTCGTCTTGTCTATCTCGACGAAGCTTTTCATCCTGTAGTAGGATTTATGGCAGGCTTTACCGACTGGCTGATCGGAGGACCCGGCTCTATCGCTGCGGTTTCCATAGCTCTCATGACAGTATTTCAGCCTTATTTCGGGCTCAGCGATTTTGGAGTAAAGGCGGCGGCTATCGTTCTCATCGTAGCGGCGACCTTATACAACCTTGTAGGGGTAAAAGTTGCTTCTATCATTCAGAACTTATCTATGGTCGCCAAGTTGGTGCCTGTCATGATAATACTCTTTGCTGCTATCTTTGTAGGCCGCGTCAGCCCTGATCTGTCCTTTGCACAGGCAGGAGAATATGCTCAGAATAACGATACAAGCATCATATCTATGATCGCTATAGCAGTAGTTGCGGCTCTTTGGGCTTATGAAGGATGGACAAATCTGAACACAGTAGCAGAAGAAATCAAAAACCCAAAGAAGAACCTGCCTCTGGCGCTGATCATCGGTATAGGCGGAGTTACTGTAATTTATACTCTGTTCAACTTTGCAATCATGAAGGTGCTTCCTCATGATGAGATAGTAAGCATGATAGAAAGCGGAGACTTATACTTGGGTACTGCCGTAGCCCATAAGGTACTGGGAAGCGCAGGAGCATTTGTAGTTACTGCAGGAATGGTTCTTGCAATGTTCGGTTCCATGAACGGAATGATTTTAGCTCAGCCGAGAATGTACTACGCCATGGCCGAAGAGGGACACTTCTTCAAATGCTTTGCTAAGATCCACCCTAAATATAAAGTGCCGTATGCGCCTATTATAGTGCAGGGAGTTCTTTCGGTCATCTTAGTACTTATCAGGAATCTGGATCAGCTCACCAACCTGGTAGTTGTCTCGGCTATGGTATTCAACGTACTTGTAGTACTTGCAGTTCCTATCCTGCGTAAAAAGTACCCTAATATCGAAAGACCTTATAAAGTCTGGTTCTATCCGGTATCTGTAATAATTACCGCCTTAATTTTCGCAGCTCTCGTAGTAAATTCGGCATTAGACGATCCTGTAGTAGGACTTACAGGTTTCGGAGTACCGGCATTTGGAGCTTTGGTATATTACATATTTGATATAAAGAACAAGAAGGCGAAGAAATAAGATGAAAACGATTCTACACAATGCTAAGGTTTATGTTGAAAAAGGATGTTACAAACAGGCCGTCCTGATAGACGACGGAGTCATCAGAAAAGTAGGCGCAGATGAAGAGATACTTGCTGCGGCCGACGAATTTACTCAGGTCATAGACTGTGAAGGAAAGACTCTGATTCCCGGACTCAACGACTCACATCTTCATTTTATGCAGACAGGCGAGGTCATGAATCAGGCTAAGATAGACGGCGTCACTTCCATAGAAGAGATGATACAGATCTGCAGGGAATTTGCCGATACTCATCCGGATCAAGTAAAAAAGGGACTTCACGCCATAGGATGGAATCAGGACCTTTTCGTCGGCAGCGATCGTATGCCTGACAGACACGATCTGGATAAGATAAGCACAGAATTTCCGATAGTGTTAGAGAGAGTATGCGGACATATCGTTTCTACTAATACTAAACTTATCGAAATGCTGGGTATAGACGGAAGTTCGCCTCAATTTCCCGACGGGGAATTTCTGATCGGAGAGGACGGCTATCCCAACGGTATATTCACTGCCAACGCGTGCAATATTGCCAAGGCGCTGATACCTGACTTTTCCATGGAGGAGAGAAGAAGAATTCTGATCGAGACCATGAAAGACGCAGTATCATGCGGTATCACCAGTGTGCAGAGCAACGATGTCGGAACTACCTTCATGGACGGACCAGCGGCGTTTGCTCTGCTCCATGATATATACGATAAGGGCGAGGCATTGATACGCTACAGGCATCAGGTGTGCTTCAACGACTTTTCTGCTTTTGAAGAATATCTTAAGGAAGGCGAATTTGCCAAAGGCAAATATGAAAGAGATTCCTGGCTGACTCTCGGACCTTTGAAACTGTTCAAGGACGGCAGCCTGGGAGCCAGGACTGCTCTCATGAGGAACGGCTATGAATCTGACAGGGAGAATCACGGACTGGAATGGATCAAACCGGAAGAGATGGAAAAATACTGTCAGCTTGCCAAAGAATACGGTCTGCAGGTGGTGACTCACGTCATAGGAGACGCCGCTGTAGAAAGAACCATAGACTGCTACGAGCATGCGTTTGTAGACGGCAAGAACAAGCTAAGGCACGCTCTCATCCACTGCCAGATAACAGATGAGGCTCTTCTCGATCGTATAGCGGAAAAAGACATTCTGGTATTCGCTCAGCCTATATTTCTCGACTACGATATGAACATCGTAGAGGAATTATGCGGCAGTGAGCTAACTTCGACTTCCTATGCGTTCGGCTCGCTCTACAGAAAAGGAGCCCACGTATCATACGGTACGGATTGCCCTGTAGAATATTACAATCCTTTTGAGAATATCTATATGGCAGTCACGAGAAAGAACAGAAAAGGACAGCCTGCGGGTGGATTTTATCCTAAAGAATGTGTGGACGTGGAGACTGCGGTAGACGCATATACTTATGAGAGCGCTTACGCAGAATTCATGGAAGACCGCAAAGGAAGGATCAGAGAAGGATATTATGCAGACATGGTGCTCTTAGACCGGGATATCTTTACTGTGGATCCGATGGAGATCAAAGAAATAAAACCCGTCATGACCATGGTCGGCGGAAAGATCGTATACACAAAATAAATCTTTTTTGCTGCCGCTTCGGATTACAGCTTGTCCGGGCGGCAGTTTTTTTGTATTATAATATAAAGACGACAGAGGTAGTTTTTATGAAAGAAAATACGATCATTATCAACGGAAAACTGATGACCATGGATGAAAAAGGGACGGCCGACTGGATGGTCATCGAAAGAAACCGTATCTTAGAAGTAGGAACGGGAGACGGCTATAAAACTCATCTTACCAATAGATCAAAAGTGATAGACGCCAGAGGAGGAAGCGTCACTCCGGGATTCATCGACAGCCATTTTCATGTGGTGATGACAGCCGTCAGCGACAGCTGGGTATCGCTGGAGGGCGTAAAAAATTACAGAGCGGCGGGCAAAAAATTAAAATCGGCATATTCAGGAAAAAAAGGAGAGCTGATTATAGGAACCAAACTCGATCCTCAATATCTTGAAGAAGGCGAAATGCCGGGCAGAACGATTCTGGACAAATACTGCAAAGACGCTCCTGTAGCCGTGTATTCTGCAGATTATAAAATTCTTGCTCTAAACACCTACGGCATCTTATATTTTAAAGTACCGTTCTCACTCAACGGAGTAGAGGTAGACGACAGCGGAATGCCTACCGGTATATTCACCGATCAGGCAGGAGCAGTGCTGGATAATAAGATCTTCAGCGCCATGACAGACGAAGACCGCAAAAAAGCAGTAGACCGTCTCGTGCCGCAGCTGTTTGGCTTGGGGCTTACGACTGTAGCGGCCATGGAAGGAGGAAATATGTCCTCTTCCTTTGACGAGAGTCCGGATGCTGAGTTTATATACAAGTACGGAGAAAATTACAAGATTGCGATGGAATTGTTCTATCAGACCACCGATATAAGATCAGTAATAGAAAAGGGACTTCACAGGATAGGGGGAGCGCTCTATGTGGACGGAACTATCGGAGGAAGGACTGCGGCTCTGTGCACAGATTATTCCGACGCCCCAGGAAAAAAGGGCATATACAGCATACCGCCTTCGCAGCTGAGAGAGCTCGTAGCGGAATGTTACAGAAATAATCTTCAGGTGGGCCTTGACGCCATTGGCGACGGCGCTATAGAGGAGTGTCTAAAGGCTTTTGAATATGCGGAAGAGCGATATCCTGCCAGAAAGCTGAGAGGAAGAATAGAGCACGCAGAGATGATCACACAGTCCCAGATGCTGCGGGCGGAAAAACTCGGTGTCATACTTTCCATGCAGCCTACCTATGAGGGACTCTGGGGAGGAGCCGGAAAGATGTATCAGCACAGGCTGGGAGAAAGATATAAACAGACAAACGCTTTTCGCGAAATATTAGACTGCGGTATAGTCCTGTGCGGAGGCTCTGACAGCAATGTGACGGACCCAAATCCTATGTTGGGTATTCACTACGCAGTCAATCATCCTGTAAAAAGACACAGAATTACTGTGGAAGAAGCCATAAGGATGTATACTGCCAGCGGCGCATACGGCCTCTTTTTAGAGGAGCATTTAGGCAGTCTCACTGCAGGAAAATATGCTGATGCAGTTATCTTTCCCGTCGACCTTAAGTCGACAGATCCCAAGAGTCTCAAGACTATCAGGCCTTTGTGTACCATCAAGGCAGGAGAGATAGTCTTTGACAGAGGTGTTTATCATGTTAAAGATTGACTTTTTAGGAACTCTTAAAATTGAGTCCGAAGGCATGAATATTACTGATAAGCTGAGCAGCAAAAGCCAGGCTCTCATAGCTATCCTCATGACAAAAAAGAGATTGAGATGTTCAAGAAAAGAATTGATAGGCTATTTGTGGCCTGAAAGCAGTGAAGAAGCTGCAAAATACAACCTCAGATTTAATCTGTGGCAGCTGAGAAAGACTATATGCGTGCAGCCGTCAGGCCAGCCTTTTCTGATAATTACGCGGGATGACTGTCAGATCAATGAGAAATACTCATATCAGTGCGATTTCAGACAGATCATCGAGGCCGACGTTGAAAACTGCGATATAGGTAGGCTGGAAGAACTGCGGTGCATGTTCAGAGGAGATTTCTTTGAAAACAGATATTTTTCCGATCTGGAAGAATTTGAAGAACTGATGATAATGCAGCGCTATATTCTGGAGAATAAGAAACAGGTCATACTCAAAAGGCTGATGGAGTTATACAGAGAAAATAAAGAAATAAGAAAATGCCTGGATATAATAACAGATCTTGAGACTATGGATCCTTATGATGAGAAAAATGCAGAGATAAAGATTTCTCTCCTTTTAGAAGAAGGACAGCGAAGCGAAGCTGCACGCTTTTATCAGAAATTTTACAATAGGATGGTCTACGATATAGGAATGGAACCGCCGGAAAGACTTAAAAACCTCATAGGCGGATTTGCCGAAGTGCGAAAAAAAGATGAAAAGATCATCGACATGACAGTCGAAGCGATACCTTCTGTAGACGCCTTCTTTATGGCGCAGACTGCGGAGAAGCTGTCGGAGTTTTCCGAATTGTCATTGCCGGATTACCTCGACAGCGGGCAGATAAAGGATCTGGCTTTTATCACCCGCAAACTGGGTGCTGCGAGCCAGACAGGAGTTCCTTTTGTCCGGGTTTCATCGGCTTTTATGGAACTTATCATCGGGATATGTCGGTCGGATTTTCGAATCTGCCTGAGATTTGATTCATGGGAGAATGTGGACAGGATGTCCAAAGATGTATTGAAATTGCTGAAAAATAAATTGGGAGAGTCTCTCATACTGATATGTTCAGATCAGTAGTCGCTACTTGAAAAATGTTTTGACTTTTTGTCCAAAACCCTTGACATTGAGCCATTTTAATGGTATCATAACCAAGTTGAGCCGCGCAGAATGGGTAATAAGAGATCTTCACTGCACTTTTAGTGACCAGAAGCGTCCACCCACGATGGCGAGACCGGATAGAGGAGGAGAAAAACATAATGTACGCAGTAATCGAAACAGGCGGAAAGCAGTACAGAGTACAGGAAGGCGACGTTATCACAGTTGAAAAACTTGATGCAAAAGCCGGAGACAAGGTAACTTTTGATAAGGTACTCGTTCTCAACGACGGAAAAGAAATGAAAGTCGGAACGCCTTATTTAGACGCTGGCGTAACTGCAAGCGTAGTAGAAAACGGAAAAGGTAAAAAGGTCATAATCTTTAAGTATAAGGCCAAGAAGGACTACAGAAAGAAACAGGGTCACAGACAGCCGTATACGATGGTTAAGATCGAATCACTGGGAACAGGATCTAAAAAGGCCGAACCTGTAAAAGAGGCTCCTAAAGCAGAAGCCAAAGAGGAAGTTAAAGAAGCAAAGCCGGTAAAAAAGGTATCAGCTTCGATGAAGAAAGACGAATTGATTGCATTCGCTAAAGAAAACAACATAACTATCGATGAAAAAGCTACAAAAGCAGTTATCATCGAAGCTATCGAAGCAGCGTTAAAGTAATCTGACAATAGAGCATAGGAGGCGAGAGTAATGGCAAGTAAAAAAGGTGTAGGTAGCTCCAAGAACGGTCGTGACTCCGAGTCCAAACGCCTTGGACTCAAAGCTGGAGACGGTCAGTATGTAAGCGCCGGAAGCATTTTGGTAAGACAGAGAGGAACTAAGTTCCATCCCGGCAATAACGTCGGTATAGGCGGCGATGATACTCTCTTTGCCAAGATAGACGGAGCTGTCAAATTCGAGAGAAAAGACAGAAACAGAAAGCAAGTAAGCGTTTATCCAAAGGAAGCTTAATTGAAAACTTGAGACCCTGTAACTAACATATTACAGGGTCTTTTTGTGACAGAGGGGAGGCTGATGTCCAAGATGTTCGTAGATAGAGCAAGGATAACAATAAAATCGGGAAAAGGCGGCAACGGTGCCGTTACCTTCAGAAGGGAGCCGTATGTTCCCGAAGGGGGACCGGATGGCGGAGACGGCGGCAGAGGCGGAGACGTAGTTTTTGTAGCTGACAGAAACTTGAGGACTCTCATGGATTTCAGATATAAGAGAAAATATGAAGCGGAAAACGGACAGGACGGCATGAAGCGCAAGAGATTCGGAAAAGCGGGAGAAGATCTTGAGATCAGGGTGCCCATGGGGACTGTGGTCATTGATGAGGAGACGGGACTCACCATGAAAGATCTTACAGAAAACGGTCAGCGTTTCGTGGCGGCCAGAGGAGGCAAAGGCGGCAGAGGCAATGTTCACTTTAAAAATTCAGTGAGACAAGCTCCTAATTTTGCTGAAGCCGGAGGCGAAGCCAAAGAACGGCAAGTCATTCTTGAAATGAAGCTTATAGCGGATGTCGGTTTAGTAGGGTTTCCCAACGTGGGAAAGTCATCGCTTTTGTCTGTGGCTACCAGCGCCCAGCCTAAGATAGCTAATTATCATTTTACTACCATAGATCCGAATCTGGGAGTAGTAAATATTTTCGACGACAGTTTCGTGATGGCAGATATCGCCGGAATAATAGAGGGTGCAAGCCAGGGACTAGGACTGGGATTCAGATTTCTCAAACACATAGAGCGCACAAAGGTACTGATCCATGTAGTCGATGTGTCGGGAAGCGAGGGAAGAGACCCCAGGGACGATTTTGACAAGATAAATGCCGAATTGGCTGCCTATAGCCCTAAGATACTGAAAAAACCTCAGATAGTAGCAGCAAACAAGATAGATATGACAGATGAGAATTCTAAGGAGTATCTTGAGTTCAAGGCTCATGTAGAAGATGCGGGATACAAGGTATTTCCCATATCGGCTCCTCTGAATTTAGGAGTCAAGGAGCTCCTTTCCGCAGCGCTTTTGAAATTACAGCGAGTAGAGCAGTCTCCGGCCGAGGATGAGGATCCTGCCCAGTACTTCGATTTTGAGGCGGATCAGGCTGATCCTGAATACAGAGAAATCCAAACAGGTTATGACGAAGAAGACGGCGTATATACCCTCAGAGGAAAACAGCTGGATAAGATATTTCGCTCTACCAATTTTAACGATATGGGCTCTCTGCGCTATTTGTATAAATATATAGAGAAGAGAGGGGCCATAGACCGACTTAAAGAAATGGGCCTTGAAGAAGGCGATATAATCAGAATAGAAGATTACGACATGGAATACTGGGACGAATGATCTTAAAAAGGCAGGTATATACTGCCTTTTTAGGTTTTGATGCCGTCATGTTTTACCCCCGCTTCTCATAAAATGAATGAGAGGCAGAAGGAGGGGACCATGAGAAGATATCAAGACAAACTTTTAATTCAGGCAGTAATATGTCTTGCCATATTTGCGCTGGTCAGAGTGAGCGCCATGATAGGCGGAGATACCGTCACGAAGATAAAAGATTCCATAAGAGAGCAGGCGCAAAAAAATTACTCAATAGAAGAGATAAAAGAGGCGGGAGATCAGCTGACTTCAAAAATAGTAAACGCCCCCTCAGCTTTGGTTTCCGTCATAACTCAGGCCAATGAAGCCGGTGAGTTCGGCGCACCTGTAAATGAAGACGACAAGGACGATATCAAGACTGTTCACGCCGCAGGAAGCGGAGAAGTGACTTATGCGGGCATCGACAGAGAACTGGGAATGTGTGTTAAAATCAAACACAAAGATAAGTTTTCGGTGTATGGAAATCTTTACACTCTGACTGTCGTCGCCGGTGATAAAGTGAAAAAGGGAGATATTATCGGAACTTTTGACAGCAAGGGTGAAGAAGAATTTTATTATCAACTGGGAGACTCTGTGGTATAATGAACCCATCGATCATGATAGCGGCGTTGCTTGCCGGGAGCTTGCGCTGTGATTTTAAAAGAAGGTGACAGATTTGACTAAGCGAATTTCGACAGAAGAGATAGACAAGCTGTACAGAGAGTGGAACACGCCTGAAAAGGTAAAAGCTCATTGCAGGGCCGTTTCCGATGTAGCAGTAAAATTAGGCCGAGAATTGAACAGATGCGGCTACAGCCTGGATATAGATCTCATAAGGGGAGCCGGGCTCGTTCATGATGTGGCCAGGACAAAGGAGCGCCATGATCTGATAGGATATGAGATTTTAAACGACATGGGATACCGGGACGAGGCTGAAATAGTAAAAGTACACATGAGATATCCTAAGTTTAACGATGTGGAAAGGCTTAATGAATGTGACATGGTCTGCCTGGCCGACAGGCTTGTAAAAGAGGATAAGTATGTCGGATTAGATGAACGTTTTGACTATATCCTTGAAAAAGCTAAGGATTCTCAGAAAGCAGTAGAACAAATACTTAAAAACAAAGAGGAAATACGATTGCTGATAGACCGGATAGAAAAAGTCATAGGAATCAGTTTGGACAGGCTCTTTGAAGGAGGATGAAATGGAGTTTGAAAAAAGACTCGATAAAATATTGAAACAAGTTGAAAAACCGGGACGTTATATAGGCGGAGAAGTAAACTCCGTTAAAAAAGAAGCAGAAGAACGTCTCGCCTTTGCTTTTCCGGATCTGTACGAGATAGGCATGTCTTATCTGGGAATGCAGATACTTTATAATGCGGTGAACGAGATTGATGACTTAAGCTGCGAAAGAGTATTCTCACCTGCTCCCGATATGGAAAAACTGATGAGAGACGAAGAGTTTCCCCTGTTTACGCTGGAGAACAAGACGCCTTTAAAGGACATGGAAATGATAGGGTTCACCCTCCAATATGAGATGTCCTATGCCACTATTCTCAATATGCTTGAATTAGCCAAAATACCGCTGTACTCTGATCAGAGAGACGACAGCTTTCCTATAATAGCTGCCGGAGGTCCCTGCGCCTTTAACCCGGAGCCTCTGGCCGACTTCATAGATATTTTCCTGATAGGCGATGGAGAAGAACTGCTTCCCAAGATAATGCAGCTTCATCTGAACTGCAGAAAAGAGGGACTGACGAAAAAGGAATTCTTAGAGAAAGCCGCCGCCATGACGGGAGTATATGTTCCCGAATTTTACAGGCCTGAATACGGCACGGACGGAACTATAAAAGGTGTATATAAGCTCAATGAGTCTGCGCCCGATATTGTTCAAAGATACATATTGCCGGAAACAGAGAATGTTCAGTTTCCGGTAAAACCTGTAATACCGATGGTAGAAGCCGTACATGACAGAGCAGTCGTAGAGACTTTCAGAGGATGTACAAGAGGCTGCAGATTCTGTCAGGCAGGGATGATATACAGACCTGTCAGAGAGAGAAGCAAAGAAAAAATAATGGAACTGGCTAAAATGCAGATTGAAGCCACCGGTAATGACGAACTTTCCCTGCTTTCCCTGTCTACCAGCGATCATTCTCAGTTTGAAGAACTGACTATGGAGCTGATGGATTACTGCAAAGCTAATAACGTTTCTCTTTCCCTGCCTTCTCTTCGCATAGATAAATTTGCTTTTGACGTCTTAGGCAGAATACAGGAATACAAAAAATCCGGTCTAACTTATGCTCCGGAAGCGGGAAGTCAGAGACTCAGAGACGTGATAAACAAAGGAGTCACGGCAGAAGATATATATACTTCGGTGGAGCAGGCCATATCTTTAGGATGGCGTCATATCAAACTATACTTTATGATAGGCCTTCCTACCGAGACGGAAGAGGATCTGGACGGTATTTCCGAAATCGCAGCAAATATAATAGAGATAAATAAGAAGTATAACGGTCCTAAAGGAGGCAGATTCAGGCTTACTGTGAGCGTATCAAATTTCGTTCCAAAAGCAGATACACCTTTCCAATGGGAAAGGCAGAATACTCCCCAGGAGTTCATGGAAAAGCACAGGTATTTAGAAAAAAAGCTGAAGATAAAAGGTGTAACTTTTAATTACCATGACAGTTTCACCAGCGTATGCGAGGCCGTACTGGCAAGAGGAGACAGGCGAGTAGGAAAGGCCATTGCCTTGGCGCACGCTTACGGCTGCCGTTTGGACGGGTGGACAGAGCATTTTTATCCTGAAAAGTGGAAGAAGGCATTCGAAGAAAGCGGAGCCACTCCCGAATTTTATGCTTTCAGAGAAAGACGTCAGGACGAGGTGCTGCCGTGGGATCATATAAGCTGTGGAGTCAGCAAGAGTTTTCTCGCTCTCGAACGCGAAAAGAGCTATAGAGAAGAAACTACCAAGGACTGCAGAGACGGCTGCCGCGGATGCGGAATAAACAAGATAGTAGAATGTAAGGCGGGAGGAAATTTATGTCCGAGAGATATGTGATTAAATTCAGCAAAGGCGGATATGCCAAATATACATCTCATCTGGATCTGCTCAGGTTCTTTAAGAGAGCTTTCCGCAAAACGGGGGTAGATCTCAAATATTCCCAGGGATTTAATCCCCATCCCAAACTGAGCTTTGCTCAGCCGTTGTCCTTAGGATATCTTGGAGATAACGAACTTGTGGAGTTTGAGACAAATACCTGCCAAGATCCCAGGGAACTTGAGAATATTCTTAAGAATGAGATGCCAAAGGGTCTTGACATCAAGTGGTGCGGGAGACTTGAAGAGTCTGTGAAATCACTGGCTGCCGAGGCGCAGAAGGCCGAATATGAGATAATAATACCTGTCTGTATAAAGCAGGAGGATCTCGAAAAGGCTCTAAGCGGATATCTTGCGCAGGAACAGATTGTCGCCATGAAGAGACGTAAAAAAGACAAGAAGATGATTGAAGTAGATATAAAGGGTAAGATAAGAGATCTGACCGGAAAGTCAAGAGAAGAAAATATCGCCCTTTCCATGGTCTTAGACTGCGGAAGCGCTTCCAATCTCAGCCCGGAGCTGGTCATATCGTCCTTTTGCAGTTTTGCTATGATAGATGTGCCTCGATACATGATGGAAGTAAGGCGGAAAAAGATAATATTTTACAATAATTTACAATTTTAGCATTGACACACCCATTTTTTTGAAGTAAAATTCTGGTAAAAGGGGTGCAAGAAAATATGAGAAAATTAAAAGACATCAGGAGCATAGATGACTTGAAAGAATTTATTCTCCTGAACAAAGAAACGATCAAAAAGGCAGCCCTGCCCATTACGGTAGCGGCTGCCCTTTTATTTTTCTGGGCTTTTGGAGGTGAGAAAAAAGAAGAGATCAAAGAGAGCCAATCGCCGGCCGAGACGAAGGAGCAGGCAGAGAGTACAGAAGAAGATAAAGGAGGAGACATATATGTTGATATAAGCGGATGTGTGAAAGAACCGGGAGTATATCAGGTTTCTGTGGGAACCAGAATATTTCAAGTGATAGAAGAGGCGGGAGGCATAACAGACGGGGCGGATATCAGCTCCGTCAACAGAGCAGAGGAGGTTACAGACGGCCAGAAGATAGTGATATATTCTAAAGAGGATATTTCACAAGAAGGCGAAGCCTCTGAAAGTTACGCTCAGACCGCCGAGGACAAGGTAAATATAAACAAAGCCGATTCTTCAAAACTTCAGACAGTTCCGGGCATAGGTCCTGCTACTGCTCAGAAGATAATAGAATACAGAGAAAAAAACGGACGTTTTTCTTCTGTCGATGATCTGAAAAATGTCAGCGGCATAGGCGATAAAACTCTTGAAAATATGCGGGAATACATAACTGTATAATATTTTCCAATTCGGCAAACAATAGTCACGAGGTGATTATATGTTTACTAAAAAGAAAAATTACAGGACCTTTATATACACTGCTCTTGTTATAACGCTTTGTCTTCTGATAATAGCGCTGCTCTGGCCAAAAGATCAACAGTCTGGCGATCAGAGAGTAAATGCTCAGACTCAGACGCAAGAGGACCAGAGAGAAGATGTGAAGACTCCGCAAGATAAAGATGAGGATAACGGCGATAAGCAAGCGGAAGCATCCGGGGAGACGGAGCAGGATGACAAAAAGCCTGACATCAGTGAAGAAGCACAATCATATTATGTAGTTAGGAAAGACGGCAGTCAGATTTGTGTATATTTTTCCAGCGGCAGCGGAAGTGAGGTAAAGCTTGAGACTACCGATATTCTTTACGATCTGCTTCCCCTCGATGACCAGAAAGCCTTTGAGGAAGGTGTAAAGGTGAATACCCAGGAGGAGCTGGCTGCTCTCTTACAAGATTTTGAAAGTTAGAGGCGGATTTGATGAAGAAAAACGTAAAAAAGGCTCTGATCCTGTTTTGCCTTACCATAGGCTTTATAGGAGCTTTCGGCCTTATTTCGGATCATTTTAACAAATCGGAAGAAGCAGTAGAAGTAGTCAGTGAAAAAGTCCTGGTTCCCGGAGGCCAGTCGGTGGGTATCAGGATGAACGTTAAAGGCGTACTGGTGGTAGGACTGGAAGAGATAGAGACAGAGAACAGTGTGGTCAGCCCGGGGTATGACGCAGGGCTGCAGATAGGTGATATAATCCTGTCCGTAAACGGACAGGAGGTATATTACGCTGACGAGGTGACTTCCATAGTTGAAAAAGCTGAGGGTTCTGTAAAAGTACAGGTTTCCAGAAAAGATGAGATACATGATTATACCGTAGAACCGGTAAAGGAGTACGGCAGCGGACAGCAGAAGATAGGAGTATGGGTAAAGGAAAAGATCGCAGGCATAGGAACTCTGTCCTTTTATGACCCGGATACCAATGTATTTGCGGCTTTAGGCCATGGCATATACGAGAGCAAAACAGAAACTCTGCTGGAAGCCGGAGACGGAAAGCTTTTGAGAACCGAAGTCAAGTCTATCAAAGAAGGAGAAGCAGGTGTTCCCGGAGAAATAAGAGGGATATTTTACGAATATGAACTTCCCCTGGGTGAAGTAAAGAAAAACTGTGAATACGGTATATATTCCATTGGAACAAACAAAGATGAACTGAATATGGCCGAACCCATGATAATGGCTACGCAGGATCAGATAGAGAAAGGCCCCGCTTATATACTCACCACCATAGATGGAGATAAGGTAGAGAAGTTTGAGATCAATATAAGCAAGGTAAACAGACAGCGTGAAGCAGGCAGCAAAGGTCTGGAGATAGAAGTTACCGATAAAAGGCTTCTTGCATACTGCGGAGGCATCGTTCAGGGAATGAGCGGAAGCCCTATAATACAGAATAACAGAATAATCGGGGCAGTAACCCATGTTTTTGTAAATAATCCCACAAAGGGCTATGGTATTTTTGCTGAGTGGATGGTAGAAGAAGGAAGAACTTTGGCTAAGTAAAGCACAAAATATAGTATAACGTCGAAATGAGTAACAATTTGAATGAAATTAATTTACCAAAATTTGAGAAATTATATTAAACTTAGAGAAAATAATGAAAAAGTTTGACAAAAAAGAAAGCTTTGTGTGTACAGGAGGAAAAAATGAAAAAAATCAAAGTTGGAGTAGTAGATGATAATTTGGACTTTTGTGAAGTCGTAAGGGACTATCTTAAAAAACAGGAAAATATAGATGTCCTTTTTACGGCGCCTGACGGAGTGAAGGCAATGGAGTACCTCAAGACAGAAGATCATTGTCCCGACATACTGATCTTGGATCTCATCATGCCGCATATGGATGGATTCGGTGTTTTAGAAGCGCTGAACAGCGCCGAACTCAAGAAATATCCGAGAGTAATAATCGCTTCCGCCATAGGTCAGGATTCTATGATACAAAAATCCATGGCGTTGGGAGCACAGTATTATCTGGTAAAGCCGGTTAATCTGAGCCTGCTGGTAAAGAGAATAAATCAGCTAAGCGACGCTCTGTACGGAGGGATACAAGGAGACGAGGCCAATTCCAATCTCCGCAAATCTCTGGTTATGAAAGAATCATTACTTAACAACGATTTGGAAATAGATATAACGAATTTGATACATGAAGTAGGAGTACCTGCACATATAAAGGGATATCAATACCTCAGAGACGCCATAACTCTGGTAGTGAACAATATGGATTACTTAAGCGCTGTGACGAAGGAACTTTATCCGGCCATCGCCAAGATGAACAACACTACTCCAAGCCGTGTAGAGAGAGCCATTCGCCACGCTATAGAGATCGCCTGGAACAGAGGTAAACTTGAAACATTGGATTCTCTGTTTGGATATACGGTAAAGACTGACAAAGGCAAGCCTACCAACAGCGAGTTCATCGCTATAATTGCAGATAAGCTAAGACTTGAAAGAAAAGTGGGATAAAGGGGATAAAAACGCCGGTGATTCGTCACGGCGTTTTATGTTATAAATATATAAAGTACTTATTAAAAGCAATCCTATGTTGAAACCTCTGCTCAGTCATGGTAAAATACTTTTGAAAAGATATGAGTTTTGGTGATCCGCATCGAAGCTTTAAAGATATTAAGGAGAAATCATGATAACACAGGAAAAGATAGATAGGATAAACCAGCTTTCTCATAAAAAGAAAAATGAGGGACTTACAGAAGAAGAAAAGCAGGAGCAACAGATTCTGTATAGAGAGTATATAGATGCGTTCAGAGAAAATCTCAAATTTCAGCTGGATATGATAGAAGTGGTGGAAGAAGGTAAACAGCCGCCGGCGGCAGAAGAAAAGAAGCACCCAGAGAAAAACTGATTTGCTTTACATCTGTTTACAAAATAAAAATATATTTATACAGGACCGAAATTCTGACAAGTTTTTCGGTCCTTTTATTGTAAATTAGAGAAAAGAGAAGAGTTTTTGTCAAAAGGCAGACCGAAAGTTCAGGGGGATCTTTCTGATTTTCTCTTAGATTTTAAGACAAGCATTATTAAAAGGAAAGATGGGGAATTTGCGATGGAAGAGAACAGAAGCCGCATCAGGCGGCAGGAAAGAAAAAACAAGAAAAGACGCGAGTATATAATTATAACAGCAGCTGTTTTGGGTCTTATAGCTCTCAGCAGCGTATTTGCGTCTGCCCGTACAGACGAAGATATAATAAGAGAACTTGTTTCTGCAAGGACAGATACTCTCAGCGGATTTTATGCGGGAGAGATAGAAAGAGAAGATGCAATAAAAATGATAAATTCTATTGAAGGAGATCATCTCCTAAAAGAAGATCTTCAAAATATAGATCTGTATTTTCAAACTGATATAGAACAAGTAAAAAAATATTCATTTGAAAAAATATACGTGACTAAGTCAGAAGAAGATATGATATGCGCTGATGTGACCATGGAATGGGAAGCAGAAGGTATAGACGGAACAGATTATTTCACTGTGACGTATAACGTGATATGTCAAAAGGATAAAGAGTCCTACAAATTGGTACAATTTTTTTAGCCAAGTGTTTAAATTTTGCGGTTTTTTGGTATAATATTTAAGATCAAAAATGAAGGAGCACTGACTAACATGAGAAAAGTTTATTTAGATTATTCGGCAACTACTCCTGTTAAAGAAGAAGTCTTGAAAGAAATGATTCCTTACTTTACGGAAAAATTCGGAAACCCGTCAAGTTTATATGATATAGGTCTCGAATCAAAAGAAGCTGTGACCCATGCGAGAGAGCAGGTAGCAGCTCTTATAAATGCAAAACCGCAGGAGATCTATTTTACTGCCGGCGGAACTGAAGCTGATAACTGGGCTGTTTTCGGTACGGTAGAAAAGCTGAAGTCAAAGGGAAATCATATTATAACAACTAAGATAGAGCATCACGCGATGCTTCATTCTTGCGCTTTTCTCGAAAAAGAAGGCTGCCAAATTACTTACCTGGACATAGACCAGGAGGGAAGAATAGATCTGAAACAACTTGAAGATTCGATCACAGATAAAACTGTACTTATAAGCATAATGCTGGTGAATAACGAGATCGGTACGATTCAGCCTGTCAAAGAGGCGGCGGCCATAGCCAAGAAGCATGGCATATTGTTTCATACCGACGCTGTTCAGGGCCTGGGAAATGTTCCTATCGGCGTCAAAGATATGGGCGTTGATATGATGTCAGTTTCATCACATAAAATTTACGGTCCCAAGGGATCGGGAGCTCTTTATATCAGAAAGGGAGTAAATATTGCAAATTACATGCATGGAGGCGGCCAGGAGAGCCGCAGGAGAGCCGGAACAGAAAATCTGGCGGGAATAGTAGGTTTTGGCAAGGCTGCTGAATTAGCGAGAATCAATTTCGACAGTCACGTCAAACATTGCGCTAAGCTCAGAGACTATTTAAAAGATAGAATCCTGTCAGAGATACCTGATACTTTCGTAAACGGCGCCATGGAGGGAAGACACCCCGGAAATCTTAACATAACGTTCAAGTACATCGAAGGCGAGTCCATTCTGCTTTTGCTCAATCAGTACGGAATAAGCGTATCCACAGGTTCGGCCTGTTCTTCAGCCTCACTCGAGCCGTCTCACGTTCTTACAGCTCTTGGAGTCCCTGTAGAGATGATTCATGGTACGGTGAGATTTACTGTAGGAGACTTTACCACGAAAGAAGACATCGACTATGTAGTGGATCATCTTAAAACGATAGTTGAAAAACTTAGAGAAATTTCTTCTGTAAACTCAAAGAAAGGTTGGTAATGACTTATGGCTTTATATAACGATATAGTAATGGATAACTTTTTAAATCCAAAAAATGTAGGTGAACTGGAAAACCCCGACGGCACAGGAGTATACGGAAGCCCTGTCTGCGGAGACATGATGCAGATTCAGATAAAAGTAGATGAAAACGACAAGATAACAGACGCCAAGTTTAAGACGTTCGGATGCGGAAGCGCTATAGCCTCTTCCAGCATGGCCACTTCCATGATAATAGGTAAAAGCGTAGAAGAGGCTCTTGACCTTACCAATAAACAGATAATAGATGAGCTTGGGGGTCTGCCTCCTGTAAAAGTTCATTGCTCTGTTTTAGCGGACAAGGCGATAAAAAATGCCATATATGACTATGCTCAGAAAAACGGTAAACATTACGCCGCTCTCGAGGGTTACGATCCGGAGGCGGACGAGGATGATGAACATGGTGAAGAAGAATAATAAAGTTTTGTTAGGCTTAAGCGGCGGGGTGGACAGCACTGCCGCTGCTTTGTTATTAAAAGAAAAAGGGTATGAGGTTACAGGTTATTATTTCGATGTTCACGGGGATAATAATAATGACAGGGCAGAAGCCCAAGAAACAGCAGAGAGTCTCGGAATAGACTTGATATGCGAGGATGTTTCGAGAGATTTTTCCGATATAGTTGTCGATAATTTCTGCAGGGAATATCTGCGAGGACGCACACCTAATCCGTGTATAATCTGTAATCCGGCTATCAAATTCAAAAAGCTTATAGAAAATGCCGATAAAATAGGCGCATATCATATTGCTACCGGCCACTACTGCCGCATAAAATACGATGAAGAAACAGACGAGTATTTTGTCAGACGGGGAGTTAGTCTTAAAAAGGATCAGTCATACATGCTATACAGACTTGATCAGCAGGTGCTGAGACGTCTTATTTTCCCTCTTGGTCAGTTTGAGAGCAAGGAGGATATCAGAACCCTTGTCAGGGGAAAAAATCTTAGTAACGCTGAAAAAAAGGACAGTCAGGAGATATGTTTCATAAATACCGATTACGCTCAATACATAGAATCTTTAGGATTTGCTTCTGAAGAAGGCGATTTTGTTGATGAAGAAGGGAATATTCTCGGCAGACACAAAGGGATACTTCATTATACCGTAGGACAGAGAAAAGGCCTTGGGATCGCCTTGGGAAAACCCGCATTTGTTACATCCATAGATCCTGAAAAAAACAGGGTGGTTCTGGGGGACAACTATGAACTGTTCAATAAAAAAGTAATAAGTGAAGACTATTTCTTCACTGCAGGATCTCCGAAGAGGTTTGAGGGAAAAAAATTATACGCTAAAGTCCGATATTCTGCCAAACCTGCAGCTGTATCTTATGAAGTTTACGATAAAAAAATTATTGCTACTTTTGACGAGCCGCAGAGGGCTATAGCTCCAGGACAATCTTTGGTTTTTTATCTCGATGATGTAGTTGTAGGCGGCGGGTTCATAGTAAGTACTTAAATTTCCTCCTTCAGATAATAAAATTCTATTATCTTCTTGTCATATTGAAAGGGCTCTTTTCAGATAATAATCTTGGAAGGGAGTGATTATATGCATAAGACAGCAGCTACTATGGTAACTATAGCCGCTTTGAGTACGGCGGCAGCAGTGGCATACGGATGTATGAAGCCTGCGGCTAAACAGCAGCTCAAGCGTGATATGAGAAATGCAGCCAAAGACGTTGAAAGTGTAAAAGACGAGATGCTGAATGTGGGACAGGACGTTACTGATATGGCTAAGAATATTAAAAATCAGATGATGTAAGATCGATAGTTAAAGACAGATATGCTTCTCCGGGACTTATAAAGTCTCTTCGGAGAAGCATATTTTTATTTTTTTCGATATATATTTGATTTCATAAACTAAAAAATGAAACAAAAATAAAATCGTTTCTGTCAATGGACTTTCACTTTTCATTATGGTAAAATATTAGTCAGTTTAGGAGGAATTCACATATGGAAAAATTAGGCTTAAATGAGATAAGAAAACTATTTAGAGACTTTTATGTTTCCAAGGGTCACTATGCGTCCAAGAGCGCATCGCTGATACCTCAGGACGATAAGAGCCTCTTGATAATAAATTCAGGGATGGCTCCTCTTAAAAAATACTTTGCGGGAGCGGAGACTCCGCCTTCCAAGAGGATGACCACCTGTCAGAAATGTATAAGGACGGGTGATATAGATAATGTAGGCATCACTGCAAGACACGGTACTTTTTTCGAGATGCTGGGCAACTTTTCCTTTGGCGATTACTTTAAAAAAGAATCTTTATCCTGGGGACTGGAGTTTATGACCCAGTGTCTTAAAATGCCTTTCGATAAGATATGGGCTACCGTATATCAGGACGACGACGAAGCTGTGGAGATCTGGAAGAGCCTCGGAATGCCCGAGGAAAGGATAGTACGCCTCGGAAAAGAAGATAATTTCTGGGAAATAGGACTGGGCCCGTGCGGGCCGTGTTCAGAGCTTTACTTTGACAGAGGCCCCGAATACGGCTGCGGAAAGGAATCCTGCAGGCCGGGGTGCGACTGCGACAGATATCTGGAATTCTGGAACCACGTATTCACCCAGTTCTCGAAAGAAGAGGACGGCACTTATACGCCTCTTGAGCACCCTAACATAGACACGGGAATGGGTCTTGAAAGAATGGCCTGCATAATGCAGGGAGTTGACTCTATCTTCGACATAGACACTATACGCCACATTTTGGACGGCGTCGTAGCAAAGAGCGGAGTAGAATATAAGGACGGACAGGCGCCGTCAGATATTTCCATAAGAATTATAACCGATCATCTGCGCTCCATAACTTTTATGATAGCCGATGGAATAATGCCCAGCAACGAGGGCAGGGGATACGTCCTCAGAAGACTTTTGAGAAGAGCCGCAAGACACGGCAGACTTCTAAGTATAAGAGGAGCTTTCCTTGCGGAACTGTCGGACAAGGTTATAGAAGTGTCCGGCGAGGCTTATCCTGAACTGGTAGAAAAGAAAGATTACATTCAGAAGATTATAAGCGTAGAAGAAGATAAATTTGCAGCTACCATAGATCAGGGTGAGAATATAATCGCCCAGTACATAGAAGAGCTTAAAAAAGACGGAAAAACAGTGCTGGACGGAGAAAAGGCCTTTAAGCTGTACGATACCTACGGTTTTCCGCTGGAACTGACTGAAGAGATATTGGCCGAAAACGACATGTCAGCCGATACTCAAGGGTTCGCCGAAAAGATGAGATGTCAGAAAGAACAAGGCAGAAGATGCCGCAAGAATACCGAGTGTGAAGCGTGGAAAGAAAATAAAAATCTTGTAGACGTACCTGAAACAGAATTCACAGGATATGATACTGCTTCTGATACTGCGAGAGTTCTCGCTATAATAGATGAAAACGGTGTTCTTCAAGAGGCTTCTGCCGAACAGAATGTGAGAATTTTTTTAGATAAGACTCCGTTTTATCCGGAAGGAGGGGGTCAAGTAGCCGATAACGGAATTATGTCAACTGAAACTGGAGAGGGATATATATTCTCGGTAGAGAAAAATGACGGAATAATAGCTCACTGCTGCGAGATGACAGAAGGCGTAATAAGAGTCGGAGATGAAGTTAAATGCAGCGTTGATGCAGTAAAGCGCAACTGTACAGCCAGAAATCACACTGCGACTCATTTATTGCAGAAAGCGCTGAGAGAGATAATCGGCGCTCATGTACAGCAGGCCGGCTCCAGCGTCAACGAGAATATGCTCCGGTTTGACTTCAGCCATTTTGAGGCAGTAACTAAAGAGCAGCTTGAGAAAATACAGGACAGAGTCAATGAAAAAATAAATGAATTTCTGCCTGTGACTTGTGAAGAGATGTCTATGGAAAATGCGAAGAAATCAGGCGCCATGGCTCTCTTTGGAGAGAAATATAAGAGTACTGTGCGGGTAGTAAGCGCAGGCCAATGGTCCCGTGAGCTCTGCGGAGGAATTCATGTAAAAAATACAGGAGAGATAGGAGCGTTTAAAATAATATCCGAAAGCGGTATCGCTTCCGGCGTCAGAAGGATAGAGGCAGTCACAGGAACCGGCGTGCTGTCCGAATCCTTAAAGTCTGACAGGATATTAGAAGCTGCCGCAGAAGTTTTAAAAGCCAATAAGAGCAATTTGATTGAAAGGATTATTGCTGCAGCTGAAGAACTGAAATCTCTGAAAAAAGAAAGAGAAGAGATGAAAAAGGCAGCCATGGGGGGAGAGGCTGACAGCCTGATCGCCGGCGCCTTGTGTATAAACGGTATAAACTTGATCACAAGAGAGTTCGACGGCTATAATATAAACGATCTGAGGAGCCTATCCGATGATATAAAAGCTTCTGAGAAGAATACCTGCATGGTATTTGCAACCAAAAACGGCGAAAAGGTCACATTCCTGGTCTCCCTTACTGATGACGTAGTAGAGAGAGGATACAACGCCGGAAAGATGATAAAAGACATCGCTGCTGCCGCAGGAGGCGGAGGCGGAGGCAAAGCCGATATGGCTCAAGCAGGTGCAAAAGACGCTTCTAAAATAAAAGACGCCTTTGAGGTTGCTAAAAATCTCTTGTCATAGTATAATTCAATTAGGACAACTATAGTTTAGCGCAGAACAGGAAGGGGTGTAAAATGGATAAGAATACAAAGATGTTTGATTCTTTCAAAGCCCAAAAGACAAACAAGCAGATAGTTAAAGAGGTTTATGAGTGTTTAGAAGAGAAGGATTATAATCCCATAGATCAGCTGGTAGGTTATATTATTACTGGAGATCCGTCCTATATAACCAGCTATAATAATGCCCGCGCTCTGATAAAGGGCGTAGATCGAGATGAACTTGTAGCTGAAATGCTCAGAACTTATATCGATGTAAAGTGACGAAAACGAGCGCTCTCTCAATATAGGCGGCGCTCGTTTTTATTTACTAATATATAGAGGAGATTAAAATGAGAAAGATATGCCTTGATGTAGGTGATAAAACCGTAGGAATAGCCGTGTCCGATCCTTTAGGATTCACGGCTCAGGGAATAATGACCTTGGAGAGGGTAGGAATACGCAAAGACACTACTAAGATACTGGAAATGGTCAAAGAATATCAGTGTGACACCATAGTAATCGGACTTCCAAAAAAGCTGGACGGTACAGACAGCATACAGACAGAAAAGGTATATGAGTTTAAAAACATGCTGGAAAACAAGATGAGAAGCACAGGAATTAAAGATGTAAGCATAGTTTGGCAAGACGAAAGACTTACTACCGTCATGGCTGAAAAAGTACTTATAGAAGCAGACGTTTCCAGAGCAAAGAGAAAAAAGGTGATAGATAAGCAGGCAGCAGTAATAATATTGCAGAGTTATCTTGATAGGATATGAGAAGATATCAAAGCTATACTTAACTATTCCTAAAATCAAAATTTTGGGAATAGTTGGATATAATTAAATAAGAATGGATCGACTTTCATCCGTAATATGGCCGAATTACGATCCATTCTTGTTTTATCGCTCTCTTTAACTTTTAATATTTATCTTCAGCCGCCTATCAGAAAATCTATGATATCCATCCCATCGGAATTATTTCCCCTGTATAATTCTGTATAGCCGCATCTGGTACAAGTAACAGTAAAAAATTTCTTATTTTGAACGTCAAATATTTTGGCAAAGTTCCCTCCTGTTGCCTGAAACTGGTCTGTTTCATAGTTAGTATTGCCGCATTTTGGGCATGAGTATTGTATCTTTTCCATCTTTGATCCTTTCTTATAAATCGATTGTATTTATCTAATATAAAAATATTAACATATATAGAATTAAAAAACGAGGCTTTATTTTGCGTTTTAAGCGATTTTTTATCATATGTTAGTACTTCTTTACCTGAGTTTTACGTTACGAAAAAACGGCTCAGCGCCCGAATCGCTTTATGAGCCGTTTTTTCTATGATTAGTTGATTGGGACCAGTATCGTCATGCCGGCATGGAGCTCAGAAGCGCTTATACCGTTGATTTTTCCCAGTTCATAGATAGATTTTCTTATATCTGATTCATCGGACATATAGCGGTCGGCTATGGACCACAGAGTGTCGCCTGAAGAAACTTCAAGTTCCATATATTGAGGTATGGTCGAGCTGTCAGCGGTGTTCATACCTAAAGCGAAGTTAGCTGTCATAGTAAATAATATGATAGTAAGTACTATAAATAAAGTAAATTTAAATCTGTTTTTTATTCTATAGGTTTTCATGATGAACCTCACTTCCCTTCAAACGTTTGTTCTTTCCTATAATATAACAGAATAAATGTTCGATGTCAATAGAAAAAACGAACGAATGTTTATGAAGGGGATTTTTTTAAATCGGAGTATGGTCCCTGGCGAGGCGGAACGGATCATAGGGCCGCAAGGCCGGAGAAATACAGCGTTGTAGCAAATGCCAGGGCTTTCAATTCCTTATACTTTTGTTAAAAGTGTTGCTTTTCACTTGCTGCAGGATATATAATTTAAATATGAAAAATGAGGTGAAATTAAATGAGAAACAAAGAAAATAGTAAGAATTCCGGTAGAAAATATATAATCTTATCATTGGCATTATTCTGCATTGCTGCCCTTCTTACAATAGGAATCATGAAACTAAATGATGCCGAGGCTAAAGGCCAAGAAGATACAGAACAAAGATACATATTGAATGAAGCTATCAATGATTCCTCGGATTTAGCTGCAGCAGTTATAAGAAATATGTATGAACAGACAGACAGCAGTGATCTGGCACATCTGAGAAAATCTCAGTACGGTATCTTGTTTGACGATTGCGCAGTCATGGGAGATTCTATAGCCTCCGGGCTTTCGGGATATGGATATTTGCCTGAAGATAAAGTATTTTGTGAGGTCGGAGGCTCTGTCATGAAGAATGACGATAAGGTGGCACAGGCCGCCGCCGCAAGGCCAAAGACTGCATTCTTTTCTTTCGGCATGAATGATCTGGGCATGTACAGCGGAAATGCATTGACGTTCATAGAAAAATATACATCCCTGATCGATAGCTTTATGAAGGACTCTCCTGAAACTGTGATTTATGTAAATTCCATATCTAAGCCTTCGGATGAAAAAATATCCTCAGGCGGATATTTTTATAAGTGGGAAGAATATAATGAAGCGATAAAAGATATGTGTAAAAGTCTGGATATAGAATACATAGACAACACCTCTATATTATATGACAATCCGAATCTGTATGCCGGAGACGGAGTACACGTAACTTCGGCATATTATCCTATATGGATAGAACGAATGATAAAAGCAGCTGATCTTTAATGATTCAGCTGCTTATTTTATCGTATATCTCATCGAGAAATTTATTTATCTTTTTTCTGAAAACTATGCACAGGATAAACGCTGCTACTGCCAGCACAGCTAAAATTATCATTCCGATATATTCTTCTTTATGCCACATGCTTCCGATCATGATGCTTCCCATCATTCCCGGCAGCCGACCTACCAGAGACAAGAGCATAAAAGGCTTGAATTTCATATCCGATACGCCTGCCGCATAGCTTACCACATCTTTAGGCAGTCCGGGAATAAGATATAAGAAAAAAACTACAGTATATGCTTTCTTTGAGTTCAGCTTTCTTACGTATTCCTGAGTCTTTTCCTTTCCGAAAAACAAATGTACAAAATCGCTTCCCAAAAGTTTTGCCAGCGTAAAGGATATCAGCGTGCCGAGAAAAGCTCCGATTATCGAAAACAGCAGAGCCGGAAAGAAGGTGTACAGGTATCCTGCCGCCAAGTTGAAAAACTGACCTGGTATCACGCTTATGACTATCTGCAGCACTTGTATACCGATGTATATCGGAATCGACTCCAGCTTATACCCTTGCAGATAAGATATTATATCGTCGAAGTTACGAAATTGAGAAAGCCAGTCCTTCTGAAAAAAGTATATATACAGAGGAATACCTACCACGATAGCTACCAGAAGAAGAACTTTTAAGACTGAAACTATCACATTTTTCTTATTATCTTGTTTCTTTAAGTTATCTATTCCCATTGCAAAACCTCTAAGCTGCTATAGTGAAATAAGACCTTGCTTTAATAATTCATCCACGGATTTTATGACGCCGAATTTAGAATGTTCATAAGTAAGTCCGCCCTGAAAATATACATTAAACGGCTCCCTCATAGGTGCGTCAGCCGAGAGTTCTATGGATGAACCCTGAACAAAGGCGCCTGCTGCCATTATTACCCGGGATTCATATCCCGGCATATCCCAGGGAATAGGTGTTACGTGTGAATCTACGGGAGCAGCTGCCTGAATAGCCCTGCAAAAGGCTTCGAGAGCCTCCGGAGTTTCTAATTTTACGGCCTGAATGATATCGCTCCTTGGCTCCTCTGCTTTTGGACATACATCGAAACCCAGTTTTTCATAAGTTTTACCGCACAATACAGCTCCTTTTACTGCGCCGTTGACTACGCGTGGAGCCTGAAAAAGGCCCTGGAACATAGTTCTGGTCTGACCGAAAGTGAGGCCGCATTCGCCTCCTATTCCGGGACAGGTCATCCTGTATTGGATCTTATCTATCAGGTCTGCCCTTCCTGCTACGTACCCTCCGGTGAGGGCCAGTCCCCCTCCGGGATTTTTGATCAGAGAACCTGCCATTACATCTGCCCCCACGTCTGTAGGTTCATTTATATCTAAAAATTCGCCGTAACAATTATCGACCATCTTTACTATCTCAGGATTTATTTCATCTATGAAAGCGGCCCACTCTCGTATCTGATCTATGGTTATGGCCTTTCTCCACCCGTAGCCGGTAGCCCTCTGGACGGTCACCATCTTAGTCTTATGAGAGATTGTCTTCTTCAGTGATTTTAGATCTAAGGAACCGTCGGGAAGAAGCTCTACCTGTTTATAAGTGATACCGTAATCTTTCAGAGAACCGTTTCCGCTTCCGCGTATGCCGATGACTTCTTCGAGAGTGTCATAGGGGCCGCCGGTGCAGTATATCAGTTCGTCTCCTGGTCTTAAAATACCTAAAAGAGTTATGGCCAGAGCATGAGTGCCGTTTACTATCGTAGGCCTTACGAGAGCCTTATCCGCAGAAAAAATATCGGCGTACACTTTTTCTATGGCGTCTCTTCCAGGATCATCATAACCGTATCCGGTATTCCACCCGAAATGCATGTCGCTCAATCTTGCTCTCTGAAATGAATCGAGCACTTTATACTGATTATACGCCATTATATCATCGAGGTCTTTAAACTGAGGAGAGACTTCCGCCTCGGATTCTTCTATGAGACTGAGGACTCTTTCATCTATTTTAAATTTTTCGTGAAGTAAATTGCTGGTGTGGTTCATACTACTTTTCTTTCCTTTCTTCTTCCCATTCCATATTCTTTACAAGATCTCTCTTTATACCCGCCTTTTGACGCGCATAAAGCTGAGTGGTGGTTACTTGTTCATGGTCTAAAAGCGCTGCTACATCAAATATGGAATTTCCCCTTCCTATGAGGCTTGTAGCAGCCGTAGCTCTGAGCTTATGAGGACTGTATCCAGAATCTCTTGAAGTACTGAGAGCTATAGAAGTGTATTTTTTTACCAGTTCTCTTATCTGGCGCTCTGTCATCCTCTTCCCCTGAAGAGAAAGAAACAGGGCGTCTTTATGTTCTTCAGATATCTTATCTTCGCCGGGACGTTCGTTTTCTGTGTAATCCAGTATCACAGCTGTAGACGACTTGTTGAGGGGCATGAGAGACTCTTTTCCCCTCTTTCTATAAATCTTGAACTCCCCCCTCTTGAAATTAAAAGAAGAGATGTTCAGCTGCTGAAGCTCTGACAATCTCAGGCCATATGTAAGAAATAGGATCAATATGGCCTTGTCTCTGAGTTTAGTCTTTTCCCAGTATATACGTTCATGATCTGTCAGCCCTGTTCCTGAGGACACGGCATCCAGCATTATCATCACCTCGTCGTCCTGAAGGGCTTTTATCTCTTTTTCGCCGGGCCTTGGGACTCTTATAGGGTCGAATCCGTCAGTGATATTTTTTTCCACAAGGCCGTCCCTGTAAAGATATTTGAATAAAACTGAGACGGAGGATTTTTTACGCGCGAGAGTCTTATTGGCGTTTTCATACATGTACACTGCTTTATCTGTTTCTACTTTGTATTTTCGGCAGTAATCTATGAATATATTGACGTCGGCGGCCTGAATCTCATTGAGATCTTCAGGCTTTAGATCGGAAAGCTTGTCTGCCTTTGTAAGGTCGGTTTCTGATATCAGATATTCCAAGAAGAATTTGACATCATGAAGATATGCAAGCCTCGTCATGGGCAGAACGTTGCCCTTAAGATAAGCGAAGTATCCTCTCAAAAAGCTGGGAAGTTCTTTTTCTATGGCCTCGCACTGCATATAGATGTTATTTTCGCGTTCTATAATGTTGTCGGGTCTGTCGCTCTTGTTGTGTATGCGTATCTTTTTTTCAGCCATTCTAACAATTCTCCTAAAGCTTGTTCCTCGCCCGGGTAATCGCTTATATTGAGCCATGTAGCGTCTTCATATCTTTTGAACCAGGTTATCTGACGCTTGGCAAGGCGGCGTGTATTTTTCTTTATGAGTTCTATAGCCTCTTCCCTGCTGTATCGTCCGTGCAGAAATCCCATGACTTCCTTGTAACCTATCCCCTTCATGGATATATCGCTTTCGGTAAGTCCTCGGTCAAGAAGAGATTCTACTTCGTCAAAGAGGCCTTGTTCCACAAGCAAGTCAACTCTTTTATTTATTCTATCATAAAGTTCAGGTCTGCTTCTTGTCAAAATAATAAAATTTATGTCATAATCCTTACATTTTTGAGTACATTTTTTGAAATCCTCGAGATTATTTCCCGACATAGCGATTTCAAGCGCTCTTATTACTCTCTTTGTATTATGCGGGTGTATTCTGTCTGCCGCTGCGCGATCCAGGACGGACAGTCTTTGGTAGAGCGCGTCCGGGCCCGCTTTTGCCGCTTCTTCTTCGAGTTTTTTATGCAGAGAAGGGTCTGTCTCAGGGCCTCCGAAATCCATATCGTAAATGAGAGAATTTAAATAAAGCCCTGTTCCCCCTGCCACTACAGGCACTTTACCTCTTCGGAATATATCCGCTATGGCCCTTTTTGCCAGTTCCTGATACATGGCAGCCGAAAAAGGAAGCGACGGGTCTACCATGTCTATCAGATGATGCTTGGCCGCAAGCTGCTCCTGCTCAGTAGGTTTTGCACTCCCTATATCCATATACTTGTAGATTTGCATTGAGTCGCAGGAGACTATTTCTCCGTCCAGAGCTTTTGCTGCTTCTATGGCAAATTTAGTTTTTCCGACGGCCGTAGGACCTGCGATGATGGTAATGGCCTTCATCAGACTCTCTTGAACATCCTTTCGATCTCATATTTTGAAAACTTCACAAAGGTCGGTCTGCCGTGAGGACAGCTGAAGGGATTGACGCAGGCCTTAAGGTCTCTGATGAGAGCCTCCGCCTCATCAGAAGAGAGAACGTCCCCGCCTTTCACTGCCGATTTGCAAGATTTCATTATAAGTTTATCAATGACTACAGTATTTCTCGCCTCAGAAATATTTTCTAATCCTGAAAGAAAATCTTTAAGAAAAACTTCTGCTTCCAAAAGATCCATGAACGTAGGGATCTCTGACACCCTGTAACTATTCTGCCCGAAATTATCTATAGTATATCCCATGGCAGTCACTATAGGGAGCCACTGCTCTTCTTTATCTGTCACTGCAATATCTGTATCTATGATTATAGGCATCAATATAGGCTGCCGAAGCTTTTCACTGCGTTCGTACTCGCCTACAAGTTTCTCATAGAACACTCTCTCGTGAGCTGCATGCTGATCTAAGAGATAAAAATTGTCCTCATCTGAGGCCATTATATAAGTGTCGAAGATGATCCCCTTTAATATCAGATCATCAAAATCAAAGGGTTTTATAAGAGGCTTTTCTATCTTGAGAGAGATATCTTTAGGTTCGGCTGGAAGCTCCACATCTTCCATCGCCGAAGGCATGTTCTCATATTCTTCTCTTTCTGATTCGTATCCTTTTTCTTCAGAAAAAGAAGTTGACATAATATTTTTAAAGTTGAATTGTTCTTCTCTCACTTCAGCCGGCTTCTCTTTCATAAGATCTTCGGGTATCTTGAATATATTGGCAGCCCTCACAACGGCGGAATCGTTTCCTAGAGCCTCTTTTATTCCCCGGGAAATAAAGTCCTCGACTTCTTTCTCGTCGTCGAAACGCACTTCTCTCTTGTTGGGATGTATGTTCACGTCAAGATCTCCAAAGGCTATGTCCATGAATAGAAGCGCCACAGGATATCTGCCTTCGAAGAGCCTTTGCCTGTATCCGTCTGACACTCCCCTGTCCATGACTTTGCTCACAACTGAGCGTCCGTTGACAAAGAATATCTGTCCCGTCCTCGAGGTTCTACTCATGGCCGGCGTAGATATGTATCCCGTAAGGCGCATATTCCCTTTCGAATATCCAACCGGCGTGAGGTTTCTCACATCTATGGAAGGAAAAACTCTCGATATGATGTTCAGCCTGTCTCCGTCGCCTGATGTAGAAAACACCACGTTGCCGTTGTTTATAAACCTGAAAGCTATATCATCATATGCAAGAGACATCCTGGAGATAAAGTCTGTTATGAGACTGCTTTCTGCAGAATCGTTTTTCATAAATTTCAGCCTTGCCGGAGTATTATAGAACAGATCGGTGATTATCAGAGTGGTTCCGTCGGGACAGCCGTAAGGACGGCGGGATATTACTTCTCCGCCATGAATGACCAGTCTCGTGCCGACTTTATTCTCAGCTTGTTTAGTGAGAAGCTCCGTTCTGGTGACGGCACATACCGAGGCTAAAGCCTCTCCTCTGAATCCCAGAGTTTTTATGGCGTCAAGATCTTGGGCCGTGTTTATCTTGCTGGTAGCATGACGAAGAAAAGCCCTCTCCGCCTCTTCGGCCGCTATACCGCATCCGTTATCTGTGACTCTTATATATTCTTTGCCGCCTTTTTTGATTTCTATAACTATAGAATCGGCTCCCGCGTCTATGGAGTTTTCCACCAGTTCTTTAATTATGGACACAGGGCGCTCTATGACTTCGCCTGCTGCTATTTTATCTGCTACTTGTTTGTCTAAAATTCTAATCATCTATAGATCCCTTTAATTCCTCGAGAATCCTTATGGCTTCTGACGGAGTCAATTCCATCAGGTTCAGGTCTCTCAGCTTTTTGGAAACTGCATCTTCAGCCGTATCTTTTGAAAAGATAGAAAGCTGCACTTCGCTCTCTTCTTTCAAAGTTTCATGGTCAGCGCTTTTATGAGCGCCGCTTTCCAGTTCGGCGAGCTTTTCTCTGGCTCTGGCAAGCAGCGTCCTTGGTATCCCCGCCAATTTGGCGACATGTATTCCGTAACTTCTGCTGGCGGAACCTTCTACTATTTTATGGAGAAAGATTATGTTGCCGTCCTCTTCACAGACGTCTACATTGAGATTTTTTATCCCTCGTATTCTGTCTTCAAGTACTGTAAGCTCATGATAATGAGTAGCGAACAGAGTTCTTATATGAGTATTTTCGTTGCACAGATATTCGCATACTGCCCAGGCGATGGAAAGTCCGTCATAAGTACTGGTACCCCTTCCGATCTCATCTAAGATTATCAGGCTGCGCGGACCTGCCGAATTGAGTATATAAGATAATTCGCTCATTTCCACATAAAAGGTAGATTGCCCCTGGGCCAGATTATCTGAGGCGCCTATTCTGGTGAATATCCTGTCTACTACGCCTATCTTGGCTTTTTCACAAGGGATGAAACAGCCCGCCTGAGCCATAAGCACCAGAAGCGCAGTCTGCCTCATATAGGTGGATTTACCTGCCATGTTAGGTCCTGTTATCAGCAGCAGGCTGTAATCTTTATCATTGAGATAAGTATCGTTTGAAATGAACAGACCGTCTCCGATGGACTGCTCTATCACAGGATGGCGTCCTTTCAATATCTCAATTTCCATGGAATCATCAATCACAGGCTTTATGTAGCCCTCTCTCTCGCTTACGTGAGCGAAAGCGCAGAGAACATCCAGTTTTGCTATTGCTTCTGAAGTGGACTGCAGCTTTCTTATGAATCCTCCTATATATTCTCTTATAGAAGAAAATATATCATACTCCATCTGATTTATCTTGGCCTCTGCATTGAGAACCAGATTTTCCATATCTTTGAGTTCAGGTGTTATAAACCTCTCTGCGTTGGCGAGAGTCTGTTTCCTTATATAATTCTCAGGTATCTGGTCGTAGAAGGATTTTGTGATTTCAAGATAATAACCGAATACTCTGTTGTAACCCACCTTAAGATTGCGTATGCCGGTACGCTCTCTTTCGGCGCTTTCCAAGCCTGAGATCCATGACTTGCCGTCTTTTATGGAATCCTTCAGCGCGTCCAGCTCTTCAGAATAGCCCCATTTGATGAGGCCTCCTTCTTTTATGTTGAAAGGAGGATCTTCGCATATGGCTTTTTCTATTATATTGCAAACCTCGTTCAGAGGATCGATTTCCTGATTTATTTCCTTAAGTATATCTGAATCGGTATAAGATAAAAGCTCTTTGATTTCCGGCAATACAGACAGAGAATTTTTCAGAGCAATCATATCTTTGCCGTTGGCGCTGCCGCAGGCGATACGCCCTGCTAAACGTTCAAAATCGTATATTCCCTTCAGAGCCTCCTTAAGGTTGTTTCTTATGAGAAGCTGTCCGTACAGTTCTTCTACTCCGTCCAGTCTTCTGTTTATTTCTGATGAATCGTTGAGAGGTTCTCTAAGCCATCTCTTCATCTTTCGGCTTCCCATTGCGGTATGGGTCTTGTCCAGGACTCCCAAGAGGGAACCTGAAATCCTTTTATCATATAGCGTTTCCGTAAGTTCAAGGTTACGCAAGGTGGCCTTATCGAGAGCCATGTGTCTGCCGGTTTCATAAGTCTGCACCTTAGTTATCTGATTGAGGCTGTGCTTTTGAGTCTCCAGCAGATAGCTGAGAAGGGCTCCCAGAGAAAGGACTGACAGTCCGTCTTCTTCGAGACCTATAGCTGCTACTGAAATGCAGTCAAACTGCGCCTTTATAGCCTCAAGGCTGCTCTTGCGAGAAAAAAACTCGTTGCTTGCGGTATTTATATAGGCTTCTGTAATTTGATGTATCTCATCTACAGGATAATTTGCAGCAAAATCCTGACTTGTTATTATCTCTTTTGCATTGATTTTTACGAGTTCGTTCAACAGAGTCTCATAAGGATCGGAGTCTGTGTATTCTGTGACTTTGAGTTCTCCTGTGGAGATATCGCAGTATGATATGGCCATTCCGCCGGTTTGCATATCAGTATATACGCAGGCCAGATAATTGTTTTCTTTTTCTGCCAGCATAGACTGAGCCGTCACCGTTCCGGGAGTAACTACCTGGATAACTTCTCTCTTCACTATGCCTTTAGCCGAAGCAGGATCCTCAATCTGCTCGCATATGGCTACTTTATACCCCTTATCTACCAGTTTGGCTATGTAGCTTTCCGCGGAATGGAAAGGGACTCCGCACATGGGAGCCCTTTCCTCTTGACCGCAGTTTTTGCCGGTCAGCGTTAATTCTAATTCTTTCGACCCAAGCTTGGCGTCGTCGAAGAACATCTCGTAAAAATCACCCAGCCTAAAGAACAGTATACAATCTTCGTAGTCCTTCTTGATGCTGATATATTGCTCCATCATAGGTGATAATTTCATATGTTTCTTCCTTTTATCTCTGATACGTAAATGTTTACTATCTGTTGTTGTATGCTTTGATACCTTCTTTGATGATATTGATTCCGGCCTTCATGTCTTCTGCGTTGAGTACATACGCTATACGCATGTCAGACTGTCCTACGCCCTTAGTGCTGAAGAATCCGCCTGCAGGCGCGAACATACATGTTTCGCCGTTAACGTCGAATTCTGTGAGAAGGAACATGAGGAACTTTTCTGCATCGTCCACAGGAAGCTGAGCAGTTATGTAGAAAGCTCCCTCAGGTATTCCGTATTTGATGCCTTCTATCTCGTTGAGAGCCTCGACAGAGACGTCTCTTCTATGCTCGTATTCTTTCTTGATATCATCAAAATAAGAAGGATCCAGATTATACAGAGCAGCAGCGCCTACCTGATCTATAGTAGGACAGCACAGTCTTGCCTGAGCAAGTTTCATTATGTTCATCATCAGTTCTTCGTTCTTGCAGGCGATGGATCCGATTCTGGCGCCACAGGCAGAGAATCTCTTGGAAACAGAGTCAACGATGATAACGTTCTGCTCAGCTTCTTTGAAAGAGCCGAAAGAGGACATCTCTTTGCCGTCATATACGAATTCTCTGTAAACTTCGTCGGCGATGATGAAAAGATCATTCTCGAGAGCTATATCAACGATGAGCTTCATTTCTTCTCTGGTGAGCACTTTGCCGGTAGGATTTCCCGGATTTATTATTGCGATTATCTTAGTCTTAGGAGAAAGAACCTTCTCGATCTTTTCTCTTACAGCATACTGGTAACCGTCGTCTGCTGTAGTAGGTATGGCTACGACTTTGCCGCCTGCCTGACCTACGAAAGTCTTATAGTTAGTGTAGAACGGCTCTGCCATGATAACTTCATCTCCGTCATCAAGAATAGCAGTCATGAGCATATTGATAGCCTCTGATCCTCCGTTGGTAACCATCAGATCCTTCTTTTCGAAATCAAGGCCGATCCTCTTGTAGTAACCTACTAAGGCGTCCAGAAGAGAGGAAACTCCCTGTGAATTAGCATAAGCCAAAACTTCTTCATCATAATTCTTAACTGCGTCGAAGAATGCCTGCGGAGTCTTGATATCAGGCTGTCCGATATTAAGTCCGTAAACCTTTTTTCCTGCTGCTCTTGCGGCATCTGCATATGGAACAAATTTTCTTATAGGTGAAAGTTCCATGTTCAGCACTTTTTTTGATAGTTTCATTTTCGTCTCCTTTGATTTACTAATACTTACTTTTATTCTAACTCCTCGTGGGAGGTGTTGACAACTTTTCGTATACCGAGGATTTCATCGTCGAATATTTCGTCTTGTTTAAGTTTTCCGTCTATATAGAGCAGAAACTCGATATTGCCCTTGGCCCCTGTCACAGGACTGTAGGTCAGCCCGGCAGGCCGAAGGCCGTTCTTAATTGTATATTTTATCACATTTTCTATGACTTGTACATGGACTTTTCTGTCTCTGACTATGCCTTTCTTGCCCACCTGCTCTCTTCCGGCTTCGAACTGCGGTTTTATGAGACAGACCATCTTGCCCGAATCCTTTAACATATCAGCAGCTACCGGAAAGATCAGCGCTAAGGAGATAAAGGACACGTCAACGCTGATGAAGTCCAGAGGCTCAATAAGACCCCTGTCTATGTATCTTATGTTGCACTTCTCCATGTTGACTACCCGCGGATCGTTCCTGAGCTTGTAGTCCAGCTGGCCGTATCCGACGTCCACTGCGTAGACCTTAGAAGCGCCGTTTTGAAGCATACAGTCGGTGAAGCCGCCGGTAGAAGCTCCTATGTCCATGCAGACTGCCTCGTCAAGGCAGAAATCCCATGTTTCCAAGGATTTGGCCAACTTAAGGCCTCCACGGCTGACATACGGGCATAAGTTTTCCTTTACCGTTATTTCTGCTTCTGTATCGACCATAGTTCCGGCCTTATCACTTATCTGTCCGTCCACATATATGATACCGGCCATTATGGACGCTTTAGCCCTTTCTCTGGAAGGAAACAGGCCTCTTTCCACTAAAAGTATATCCAATCTATTTTTCAAGGCAGTCACATATCCTTTCGGCTATTTTTTCAGGTGTAAGGCCGTATCTGTCGGTCAGCTCTTCAAAAGTTCCCTGAGGGACGAAATCATCGGGCCATGCAAAGTTTATGACTTTAGTCTTCTTTCCTGCCATGGCTGAGGCCATCTGACGGCCGAAACCTCCCGCTATACTGTTGTCCTCTATGGTGGCTATGACAGCAGGAGCCTTGTTAATATCCGAAAGAGGAGAAAGATCTAAAGGTTTAACTATAGCAACGTCTACCAATCCCGCCGCTATTCCTCTTCGCTTTAGTATCTCTGCAGTGGCTTTTCCGCAGCCGGCCATTTTTCCGCATGCCCAGATATCCACCTTCTTTCCGATGATGAGTCGCTGGTTCTTTCCGGAAAAAGTTGACATAATATTTTTATCATACTCAGCAGTGCCGCGAGGATATCTTATGGCTACGGGCTGATCTATCTTCAAGGCATAATTTAGCATAGATTTCAGCTGATTTCCATCCTTTGGGGTCAGAACTGTCATATTGGGAATGGTAGACAGATAAGACAGATCGAACATACCGTGATGAGTCTCTCCGTCAGCGCCTACGCAGCCGGCCCTGTCTATGGCGAATACTACAGGAAGCTTCTGCATGCATACGTCTTCAAGTATCTGATCATATGAGCGCTGAAGAAAAGATGAGTATATGCATACTACAGGTTTCATTCCGCCCTTGGCCAGCCCCGCAGCAAAAGAAACTGCATGTTCTTCTGCGATTCCTACATCAAAAAATCTGTTGGGATATTCTCGGGAAAATTTGTGAAGGCCTGTAGCCTCGCACATAGCCGCCGTAATGGCCACTATGCGATCGTCCTTTTTCGCCTTTTCCATTAAAAAGTCCCCCATGAGGGAGGAGAATGTTTTGGCGTCGCTCTTACCTATCACGCTGCCGGTAGTAGGGTCGAAAGGACCTATTCCGTGGAATTTACCGGGAGCTTTCTCGGCATTGATATATCCCTTTCCCTTTTTTGTTATGACATGGATGAGAACCGGTTCATCTAAAGATTTAGCCTTTCTCATTACGTCGGTGAGCTCTTTTATATCATGGCCGTCTACCGGGCCGAAATAAGTAAATCCCAGTTCCTCAAAGAGGACTCCCCCATCGTCAAGGATAGAATATTTTATATCGTTTTTAAAGTCGGCCAGGCCGTTTACCAGAGACTTTCCTATGCTGGGAATGGCGCTGATCCTTCTCTTGATAAATTTTTTGACATCCAGATAACCCTTGGAAGTCCTTAAATTGCCCAGATGTCTGGAAATCCCTCCGGTGTTGGGAGAAATAGACATGCCGTTGTCGTTTAAGATAACGATGACTTTCGACTTACTGCCTGCGATGTTGTTGAGTCCTTCGTAGGCCATGCCCCCCGTTAGAGAACCGTCTCCGATGACGGCTATCACCTCATGATCTTCACCCTTTATATCTCTTGCGGCGGCAAGTCCCGCCGCGGCAGAGATAGAGACACTGCTGTGTCCCGTATCGTAGACATCGTGAGGACTTTCCTTGGATTTAGGAAAACCGCTCAATCCGTCAAGCTGTCTCAGAGTATCGAAGTCACAGGCTCTTCCGGTGAGAATCTTATGTACGTAAGCCTGATGTCCAACGTCCCAGATGATCTTATCTTTTGGGCTGTCGAACATCTTGTGAAGGGCTATGGTAAGTTCAACTACTCCTAAGTTTGAAGCCAGATGTCCTCCCGTAACGGAAACTTTGCTTATCAGAAAGTCTCTTATAGAGTAAGATAACAGCTGCATCTCGGATATAGTCATCGACTTCAAGTCCTGTGGAAAATTATATTCCGTAATATCTGATTTCATTTAATATGCCTTCATTTTCTAAAGATTTTACTTAGTGCGCTTTGCCAGATCCAAAACGAGATTTCTGAAAAATTCGGCATTATCATAATATTTTTCTATGGATTCTACTGCTTTTGCCGTAAGTTCATCTAATCTGTTTCTCGCATGATCGATATCTAAGATAGAAGTGTAAGTGTTTTTATGCTTTTTCTCATCCGAACCTGCGGCCTTCCCCATTTCATCGGGATTGCCCACCACGTCCATTATATCATCGGCTATCTGATAAGCTATTCCTAGGTTCTCTGAATATTTTTCCAGATCGTTTATCATTGAGTCTGTAGGATTGCCTAAATACAGACCTGCTTTTATGGCGGCTCTGATAAGCGCACCGGTCTTGTTGAGATGTATATACTCGAGCATCTCTTTAGAAGCTATGGCGTTTTCTGCTTCTATGTCCGAAACCTGACCTGCCACCATTCCTCTGACGCCGGCGCCTTTAGCTATCTCGTAGGCGGCGTTTACTCTCTTTCTTATCTTTTCGGGAGAGTCGTAGAAGAGCATCATATCTTTGCTTATGGCTTCAAAAGCACAGTTTAAAAGACCGTCTCCGGCCAATATGGCTATGGCGTCTCCGTAGACTTTGTGATTGGTAGGCAGACCTCTTCTGAGATCGTCGTTGTCCATAGCAGGCAGATCGTCGTGAATGAGAGAATAAGTATGGATATATTCTATGGCGCAGGCGTAGGGAATAGCTTCTCTTATATTGCCTCCTGCGAATTCACATGCCGCCAGAAGCAGAACCGGACGCAGCCTCTTTCCTCCTGCAGTGAGGCTGTACTTCATAGATTCATAAAGCGAGATGCTCTTATTGTCTATATTGGGTATAAAATCCATCAGATGCTGGTCTACTAGTTCCTTGTACTCGTCAAAGCTTCTTTCTTCCATGATGACCTATTAGACTCCTTCCTCGTAAATCTCTATTTTTTGTCTGGCGTCCTTGAGAATCTTGCTACATTCTTCATAGCTTTTTATACCGTCCTCGTAACATTGCAGCGCCTCTTCTAAGGTTATGTCTTCATCTTTTATCTTTTCTGACATTTCTGCAAGCTTTTTCGCCGATTCTTCAAAAGTCATAACTTTCACCTTCTTTCAAGTCTGAGATTGTAAACTCCACGCAGCCGTCTTTCAGATATATTTTATAGCGTTTTAAAGGCTCTAACTTCTTCACCGAAGCGACGACTTTTCCACCGCTCTCTTCTAAAATAGCGTAACCCTTTGAAAGTATAAATCTCGGGTTATTTTCCTCGAGACTTACATGCTTCTGTTCTATCATATGCGTCAGGCTTTTTAGTTTGGCGTCCATAGAATTTTTCATGGACTCATACATCCTGCCGCAGCTCATTTCATAATAAGATGTCTTGTTCTTCAGTTGAGTCAGCAGATTTCTCCTGCTCAATTCTATATCTTCTCTGAGCTTGCCGTCGTCCGGAACGGCCATTTCGGCCGCTGCCGTAGGAGTCTCAGCCCGCATATCGGCTGCAAAATCACATATGGTGATATCTATCTCATGACCTACTGCGGAAATTATCGGTATTTCCGATCTGTAAACGGCTCGGGCGAGTATTTCCTCGTTAAATGCCCACAAGTCTTCGGAGGATCCGCCTCCCCTGCCTACTATGAGCACATCTGTATCCGGGAACTTTTCGTTTATCATATCCAGTGTCCCGGCTATGTCTGCCGCAGCTTTCTGTCCCTGAACGAGGACCGGAAATACTGTCACGTCGGTCAGACGTGTACGGCTTTTTATTATCTTTATTATATCTCTGACGGCGGCTCCCGTTTCAGAGGTAACAACACCCAATTTCTTTGGGAATTTGGGTATGGGCTTTTTATGTTCCTTATCGAAGATTCCCTCTTTATCCAGTTTTTTCTTGAGGATATCGAAGGCCATGGAGAGATTGCCCTCTCCCGACACTTCTATATTCTTGACAAACAGAGTATAAGTGCCACCTTTTTTGTATACGTTGATATATCCCTGTACTGTCACTTCAAGACCGTCTCCCGGCGCATAGCTGAGATTCTCTGCATAAGATGACGGGAGAAAACAGTTCACTTTTGAATTGCCGTCTATGAGTGAAAAGTATACATGGCCTGAACCGTGAAATTTCAGGTTAGATATCTCTCCCGTCACCGATATGTTTCCAAGCAGCGGGTCTGTAGACAGTACTCTGCTTATATATTCGTTGAGTTGTGAAACTGTTACAGGTCTTAGCGCCATGACTTTTTTCCTCCTAAGAGAGATATTCCGACTGCATTGTCGCAGGAGAGCTCCGGACGGCCGAATATTACGTTGATCTTTGGGCTCATATTTGCAGAGAGAAAGTCTCTCAGATATGAACTTGCTGATACTCCTCCCATATAGATAAAATTTTTAACGTCATATTTTTCTGACAACTGATGAGTCATCTCCAATATGGATAGAGACAGTCTCTGAAAAAGGTCTGAAACTACAGGCAAAGGGTCGTTATCTCTGAGGGCCCTGCCGGCCTGAGTCTCTATACCTGAAAGGTTCACATATCCGTCACGAACCTTGATCTTTGACAGTATATGGCCGGTTCCCGTTTCTATAGCTGCCGCGGCCATCTTATCGAGAGCCTCGCCGCAGGGAAATTCGAGCCCCATACAAACGCCTACTCTATCTAGGACTTGTCCGTATGACAGATCTTTTGATCCGCCTACTACTTTTATTGTTTCGCCTTGGAGGAGAGCCTCGGTGGTTCCCCCGCTGAAATGAAAATATATGGCAGGTTCGCCGTCGCTGAGGGGCGAATAAAACCTTACCGCCTCCATATGGCCTTCCTGATGAGAAAACCGGTATAGGGGTACATCTAAAGCCGCGCTTATGCATTTAGCTGCCGATATTCCGGCTAAAAATACAGGCATATAAGAACCGTCTACAGGTCTGGGTCTTGAAGATACGCAGACGCTGCATATGTTGTTTCTGATGTTTTCGTTTTCTAAAGCTTCTGAAAGTATGTCCGGCAGACGGTTTGTGTGCTGAAACAGGGCTTCTGACTGTCTCAGTCCCCTCTCCCCTTTTTTTACCGTAAGGAATATCCTCTTGTCAAACAGGATATTGCCCCGGCGGTCTGTCACCGCCACCGATGTCTTGTAATTGCTGGTATCTATACCCAGCGAAAGATCCATAGGCATCATGGCTGCACATTCTTCAATACGGCGTTGATAAATTTTGGCGACTGATCCGTCCCATAGATCTTAGCCATATCTACGGCTTCGTTTATGGCTACGGCCTTGGGGAGGTTTTCTATGTACATGATTTCACATGCTGCCAGCCTCACTATAGCCAAGTCGGTCTTAGTCATTCTCGACACAGGCCAGCCCTTGCTATGTTCATTTAAGATGCGGTCGATCTCTTCCTGATGAGTGCATACATTATTTAAAACATCATAGATGTATTCGGATTGGTCTCCAAGTACCTTGTCTTTTAAAAACAATTCCGCATTATCTGTAGTAAATTCTCTTTGAGCTTCCATCTGAAATATACATTTCATGGCAAGTTCTCTGGCTTCTCTTCTATTCATCGTTTCTCCTGAATCTCTTAGGCAGAGCCACGCCCTGAACGTGGATATTCACTGCGCTTATTTTTTTATTAGTGATCTTAAGCACGTGTTCTTTGACTGCGGTCTGTATATCCCAGGCAAGCTGAGGTATCTTGACGCCGTAGTCGGCTACTATAAACACATCGAGTGTTATCTTTTCTTTATCTTTAGAGACTTTTATCCCTTTGGCAAGAGTGTCCTTGCCCACTATTCTGTCGATGAGATTGTTGTCGCTCAGGTGGTTTACTCCCGGCACGCTAAGAGCAGCTCTCACTGCAGTCATAGCTATGATCTCTTCGGAAATCTTGTTTAACGCTTGCTTTTCGGACATAGTCTCACCTCACTAAAATTATAGCAGATGTATATGATATTTTCAATAAAAAAGAGGTTCCCCCAAGAGAACCTCATATCTTGACTAATATGAATACAACTATAGCTGCAAACAGAATGAAACTCAAGGCTATCAGCCAGCCTACAGGCTTTTGAAGAACATCGTCATCTTCGAGGCAATCTCTTGACTTAGGCGGCTTATCGGTGATGAGAAGTCTCGGCTCATGCAGATATTCGTTGACCCTTTCAAAGAAAACTCCAAGGCTGTCCCCTGCTTTTCTTCTGACATAGTCAATGCCTTTTGATAGACATAAAACCGTATATTTTAAAGGTTTTCTGTAGAACCAGTCTGTATCCAGTGTTATCTTTTCTTTAGGCTTCATGTGATCTATGTACATGACGAAGGCTATAGCCGCCGCTGCAAATAGCTGAATGTACTGAGTGACATGATCGACAGTAAAAGGATGACCGTCAGTACCGTAAGGCGTAAGGCTATATATCAGATCAGGGAACAGTCCTGTAATTATACATGCCAAAGCTCCCAGTATCATAGCAGCCTTTCTGCTTAAAGGAACATCCTTTTCACAGGCTTCGATGTCTTCAGTGCTTTTGCCCCAGAACACGAAGTAGTTCACTTTAAGAGTAACCGACATCAGCGTTCCCACGCTTGCTATCATGAGCAGCAGTTCCGCCCAGTAAAAGCCGCTTTCCGCAGCGGCGTTCATTATCAAAGATTTACTGACAAAACCGTTGAGAAGAGGAAATCCGGCTATGGCCATTGAGGCGATGAGAAAGCAGCTGGCCGTTATAGGAAGTTTTTTTGCCAGCCCCGAAAGCTGGCTGATCTTTCTCTTGCCGGTGGCTGCTATTACAGTTCCGGCGCACATCAGCAAAGTGCCCTTATAAAGTATATTGTTAAAGGCATGAGCAGAGGCTCCGTCTATGCCGATTTCTCCTCCTATGGCCAGAGAGGCTATCATGTATCCCACCTGACTTATTATGTGATAAGCAAACAGCCGTCTGAAATCGTTTTCTATGAGGGCCATACAGACTCCCCAGACTGCCATGAATACGCCGAAGTACAGCAGCAGTTCAGTTCCCGCAAACAGCTTTATCAGGCAGAATACACCTACCTTTGTGGTGAAAGACCCCATGTATACTGTTCCGCCCATGGTAGATTCAGGGTAAGCGTCGGCGATCCATGCATTGAAAGGAGGTATAGCCGCATTGACTGCTACTCCTGCCAGAATGAGCCAATATGCGGCGTCAGCCTGACCCGTCAGAGACTCTATGACAGTCTGGCCCTGAGACAATTTTATTACTATACCGGCCAGAAGAAGATTTCCTCCCAGCATATGAACCATCAGGTATCTGAATCCTGCTTTTCCGGCTTCTTTAGTCCTGGACGCCGTTACGATCAGCCATGAAGAGACGGCCATCAGCTCCCAGAAGATGAGCATGCCTACCCAATGTGCGGCAAACACGACGCTTATGCTGCTGCCTGCGTAGACAGCTTCTGCCGCCAGTTCAAAGCGATCGTTTACATGTAAACTATATACAGCCGCTATAACTGATATGATGCCGAAAATGATTCCGAACATGACAGACATCTTATCCGCTTCGTAAAAGAATATCCAGCATAAAGTTACGGCAGGGCCTATGATGACGGCAGCTTTCTTTAATTGAAGGGGAATTACCAGCATCAGCAGTCCGAATATTATTAATATTAGTCCGGGCTGCAAAAAATCACTGAGCATTACTTTCACCCCCGTCGTCATAATAATCTTCTCTTCTCTGAAAAAGTCCTGCTATTATCTTCTTAGACAGAAGTATGAGAAGCCAGCCTCCCCCAAAACCTATCAGAAGATCTGCTCCGGGAAGAGTGTTCCATATATTGGAGTAATGAGGATCAGCGAAGAATATCTCTGTTACCGCCGCAATAACACATATAGCAATGAGGATTATGTAGATTTTCTTTTTATCCGGCAAGGTAAGCACCTCCTTCTCCTGTTATAGACTCGGCCGACATCTGAGCCATATCGTAAAGATGCGGCCCTGCGTCAGGCAAAAATCCCAAAACGACGGCTATTATCGCTGTCAGCATCAGCGGAATAAGCATGGCAGGAGCAGCGTCTTTTACACATCTTCGGCTGCTTATTTCATCGTTCTTCATCTCTTTTGCGAAAAATATTCTGACTACAGGTATAAGATAAGTCAGGGCCAAAAGAGCTGCGGCTATCAATACGGCTATGGCAAGAGGCCAGCCTGCCTTCAGAGCGCCTTCAAGTATATTGAACTTGCTCACAAAACCTGCCATTAGCGGGAGCCCTGCTATCCCGAGGGAAGATACCGTAAAACATGCACAAGTGATTGGCATCCTTTGGGAAAGGCCCTTCATCGAACTGATTTCAGACAGGCCTGCCGTCACGAATATAGCTCCTGCGCACATGAACAATGTGATCTTTAAAAATGCGTGAGCGACCATGTGAAATAATGCTCCAGTTATGCTGTAAACAGACAACAAGCTTATTCCTAAAATTATATATGAAAGCTGTCCTATAGTAGAAAAAGCCAGTCTCGTCTTGAGATTGTCCTGTCTCATGGCAATCAGCGACGACATAATTATAGTAGCGGCTGCAAACCAGCAGAGAACAGTTGCTCCGCCGCACCATGAGGCGCTTTCAGGTCCGAACACATAGCACACTACCCTGAGAACGCAGAAAGCTCCTGCTTTGACAACGGCCACTGCATGAAGCAGAGCGCTGACGGGAGTAGGCGCCACCATAGCCGACGGAAGCCAGCCGTGTACAGGCATGACGCCGCTCTTTACTGCTCCGCCTATTATCATCATCAGAAACATGATGCACATGAGCCCCTGGCTCATGGAGCCCTGCTCTATGAAACCTCCCGGTGTAAATTCGAGGGTTCCCTGCTCCGCATATACCCATACGATAGCGGCAAAGAAAAGCTGACCGCTTATGAGCGTATAAGCCAGATATTTTCTTCCCGACGCTTTAGCCTTATCATCTCGGTAATGCGCTACCAGCGGATAAGTTGCGAGAGTGAGTATCTCGTAAAATATGAAAAATGTTATGAGATTCGACGCCAGAGCTATTCCGACGGCAGAAGCCAGACATGCGGCAAAGGCCGCAAAGTATCCCGTCTGATTTTTCTCGTGATGTCCTCTCATATAACCTATGGAATATACAGAGGTGAGGATCCAAAGCGAGGAAGCTATACAGGCAAAGACCATGCCTGCTCCGTCCGTTTTTAAAGTGAGATCTATGCCGCCGGCTATAGTCCAAAGCCGCGATATATATACGTCTCCCGAAAGAACTGCCGGTACCATCGAAAACACTATACCGGCCATTATGACTGAGGCTGCCATGGTAATAGATTCCCTCACGTTGGGCTTCATGCGGTTTCCGAAAAACAGGATAAGCAATGCGGCGATAAGAGCCGTTCCTACTGCAAGAGCCGGCCTGAGGCTATGTATCATCATGAAAGAACCACCTCCCTCATGGCAGGTCCGAGGATGTCTTCCACTATATAAGAATTGAAAAGTCCCAGGAATATCACTGCGCAGATGGTCACTATCATAGGAACTATTATCTGCCACGGAAGCTCAGATCTTCTTAATATATGCAAATTTTCTTTTTCTTTTGCAGTCTTCTTATCCATAAACATCTTTTCCATCACTCTGAAGAAATAAATGGCGCTCAGCAGACTGCTTGCTATCAAAACAGCTACGAAGACGTATTGACCGTTCTGCATGGCTCCAAGAGCCAGATACCACTTGCTGAAAAAGCCTGCAAACGGAGGAAGACCTATCATTGACAAGGCGCATACGCACATAGTCAGAGAAGTTACAGGCATATCCTTATAGATCTGCCCCAACTGAGAAGTCTCATGTATTCCGTATCTGAATTTCAGCGCTCCTGACGTATAGAACAAGCCTGATTTCATAAAAGCATGGCTTACTATATGCAAGATTGCCCCTACAAGTCCGTAAAAATTGCCTATGGCAAAGCCCATAGCTATGTATCCCACCTGACCTATACTCGAATAAGCCAGTATTTTATTATAGGTGTCGTATCTCAGCGCCTTCAGAGAGCCGAACAGGACTCCGCATACTGCCATAATGCCTATTACGTCCATAAATATGTCCATTACAGGACTGGTATTCTCAAATATGCAGAAAAAGAATCGAAGCATGGCGTACGCAGGTACCTTGATCATGATACCCGCTATCATAGGGTCGGCCGCAGGATGAGCATATGAATGAGCCGCCGGTTGCCATCCGTGAAGCGGGAACAATGCCATCTTGATGCCGAAACCGATTATGAGACATCCTATGGAAAGGATGATGAGCGGACTTTCGGCAAGATGAGGCATGTGAGAAGATAGATCTGCCATATTCAGCGTGCCTGTAGCGGCATAAAGGAAACCTACTCCCATCAGGTACATGGAAGCTCCGACAGTCCCGAGGAGAAGGTATCTGAATGCTGCTATAGGGCCTTTTCCTTCTCCGCAGGCGATGAGGCCATATCCGGAGATGGCCGTTATCTCCATGAAAACATATAAGTTGAAGGCGTCTCCCGTAGATGCCATGCCTAAGAGTCCCAGCGCCAGAAATGCCAGCATGGAATAATATCCCGCCGACTTGAGATTGTTGCCAGCTCGTTCTGACTTTTCAAAGAGACTGCTGAACAGCGCAGTGGTCCACGAAATTACTGCTACCAGGACTACTATGACGCCGTTCACCGCATCTATCACGAATTCTATGCCGAAAGGCGTTTGCCAGCCTCCCAGCTCGTAATGAAGCGCTTCTTTGCTGCTGATCACCTGCCAAAGCTGCACGAGAGAGCATATTACGGCGAGGAAAAGAGTACAGATCACAGTCCTTTTTCCCCAGTCTGCACTGAAATGACTTATCAGGGGACAAAGAAGAGTTCCGCATAGAGGCAGAAGTATGACCAGTACCGGCAGATGAGACATGATTTGGCTCATTTATTCTTACCTCCCTTTCCTGTTATATCTTTTTCCTCTATGGTACCGTATATATCTTTGATCCTCATGAGTAAGGCAAGTCCTACTCCCGTAATACCTAAACTTACTACTATTGCCGTAAGCATAAGAGCATGAGGAACAGGGTTTATATAAGCGTCTGCCGAAAATAAATTGTTCATAGTAACCGGGATAGTGGCTCCGTCTTTCTGTCCGAAAGTCAGAAAGAAAAAGATTATCGACACCTGCATGATATTCATGCACATGAGCTTTTTCATATAATTGCTGCACACTATCATTCCGTAGATTCCTATGGCCAAAAGGACTATGGTAAGCATATATATTCCTCTGTCAGCCAGGAAGTATTCGAGTTTTTCAATCATATCAGTCATCAAAATCTGTCCTTTCGAGGGCTACTTCCAGAATGGTTATTATAACTCCTGCCACGCATACTGTAACGCCTATTTCAACCATCAGGATACCGCTGGCATGCAGGTCCGCAAGAGTATCTCCATGGAATGGCAGTTTATCGAATTCGAGGAACCTTCCTCCGTTAAACATCGGTATAAGACCGGTGAGCACATAAAAAAGAGTTCCCGTTGCCGCAGCTATCAGGCCTGTCTCCACCTTGGCTTTTCTCTTAATACCTTCAAAACTGGGTATTATTCGGTCAAGCAGATAGGCGCACGCCATCAGGGCTCCCGCCTGAAATCCGCCTCCAAGGCTGACTTCGCCGTGGAATAATACGTAAACGGCATAGATCAATATGACCGGAACTACTATTCGGAAAGCTCCGTCCATAAGAGTGCTGCCAAAGGTAGACTGCCTGTGATATTCCAGATATTCTTCATGTTTTCTCTGAGGCACTTTTTTCTTGTCAGACAAGATAACCATGGCGGCTATGCCTGAAAGAAACAGCACGCACGTTTCAAAGAGTGTGTCAAACCCTCTGTAGTCTGCTAAAACGGCCGTTACTATATTGTTGGCATGAGTATCCTCTGCCGCATGCGAGATATAATACATAGATATGTTGGTGTTGGCCGGAGTGTCTAAAGCTCCTATGGTAGGTAGCGCCTTGCCTATTTTAAGAGCGCCTATTCCTACGAGAATTATTAAGACTACGAGCCCTATAGCTTTTTTTCTCCTAATCCTCTTTTCTTCCATCGCCGCTCTCCTCTTCTGTCTCTGATAAAACGTCCTCTGCCTGAGCTTTCTTTGTCAGGGAAGATTTTCTTATGGATTTGATAGCTATTATGAAATATACCGTAGAGATGGTTCCTATGATAGCCTCCGTAAACGCTACGTCTGCGGCTCCGGCTATGGTATAAAGAACCATGGCGGCTAAACTGAAGGCGCAGTAGATTACAGCGGCCGACAAAAGTTTTCTGCCTAAAATTATGCTTATGGCTATAGCGATCATAGCCATGAGAAGCAGTCCTTCGAGTATGAGAATAGGCATTTATTTTGCCTCCTTGTCTTCAGTACCGGCTTTGACAAAGTTCTCGTCCACATCTTCGTCGATACCTCTTATACTATTCTTGTAAGCTACCCTGGCTATGATATGAGTTCCTATGGGGCTTGCTATAAATACGGCTATGAATATGGCGAATATCTTCAGCCCATTGACAGAAAATCCCTCATATATCAGAAATCCGATGCTGCATAATACCAGCCCTGCTGATTCACATACGCCGGCTGCATGGAGACGGGAATAGAAATCTTTGAGCCTGAATACTCCGACGGCAGTTATGACAAAACATATAAAACCCAAGAGCAGAAATATAACTGTGAGTATGTTTCTAATGTCCATCCTTATCCCCTCTTCCTCCCAATATTTTCGCGACAATTACGGAGGTTATGAATCCCAGCACCGCATAAGAAATAGCTATATCTACATACATGTCTGTTCTTCCGTCTACAAAACCTATCAGCACCAGTATCAAAATCACATTGGTACACATGACCAGGATTCCGATAAAGCGGTTGTAAAGTCCTTCGTCGATAAAGAGGCGAGCCAGCATTGCCAGTGTAAGCAATATCATGGCCACTAAATAAAATACAAAAAAAGTGTCCATATATCAGCATACCTCCTTTAGAATATTAACGATTTCAAGTTCCGGTAAAGGACGGAATTCGCATGTTTCTCCAAATACAGAAGCAACTTTTTTTGCCATGCTTCCGCTGAGCATATCGCAGGCTGCGCCTTCATTGATGGCATGAACCTCAAATATGCCCCCTTCCATAACGTCTAAAGTGATAGTTCCGGGAGTCAAAATAATAGAATTTGCCAATACAACATTGGCCATGGGATTTTCAAAAGGCATGGAAAAATAAACTATACGCGGTTCATAGTCTGTATGTATCTTTAATATCTCCCGCGATACGTCTATGGTAGATTTGAAGATTTCCTTGATCACCCATATGCAGTAAGGAATGAGTTTCAGATAATTCATACCGAATACGAAGAATGATTTACCCGTCTTTGGGTTTTTTATCATCAGAAACGGCAGACAAATAAAAGAAACGACGAGGGACGAAAGCAAGCCTATAAGCAAGAACTTTATCTCGAATTTCCCTGAAAGTAACACCCAGATTGCAAAAAGGCCTACGGCCAACCCTAAGAAATGCGACAAGCTGTGCTTGTGCCGCCTGTTCATCCGATACCTCCTGTTTAAAAAAGAAAAAACTTAAGTGGTTTTAATTATACATAAACAAAAAGAGTGTGTCAAGAAATTGCTTAATTTTGCACACTCTTTTACTGGATTCGAACCGTCTCTTTTTAAGTCACTTCTTTTCTTTTATTATATAGACGGGCCGCTTTTTATTCTCCATATAATCTTTTGACAGGTAAGCGCCTAAGATGTATATGAGCAACATCTGAAGACTGCTCAGCATGAGTACTGCAAAAAGTATCATGTCCAGGCCCGTCACTGCGCCGGGAGACCAGACAGACTGTATGAGATTTATCAATAGAAATATAAGGCCTGCCGCAAAGAGCGCAAGGCCTATGAGGCCGGCGATCTTAAGAGGAGCGGTGGAAAAAGAAAGGATTCCTTCAAAGCCATAAGAAAACAGGCTTTTTATATTCCACTTGGTCTTTCCCATGATCCTCTCCACACTTTCGTACTCTATCCATTTTGTTTCAAATCCCACAAAAGAGAAAAGTCCTTTCATGTATCTGTTGTATTCTTTCATTTCTAGGATAGCTGCAACTACGGGACGGCTCATCATTCTGAAATCTCCGTGACCGTCAGACATATCCATATGAGTGAGGCTCTTGCTTATCTTATAAAATGCTTTTGAAAAGATACTTCTTATGGGACTGTCGCCTTCCCTGCCCATCCTCAAACCTCCGCAGCAGTCATATCCTTCTGAACTTACGGCTTTGTACATGTCAGGCAAAAGGGCCGGAGGATGCTGAAGATCTGCGTCCATTATGACGCAGAAATCACCGCAGGATTCTTTAAGGCCGGCGTACATTCCCGCTTCCTTTCCGAAGTTTCTCGAAAAAGCTACATATGGATGTTATCGGTGACCATATGAGTATCCTCTTCTGTGAGCATGTTTACGAACTTAAGATCGCTGTCTCGTATCTTATCGTCCATATCGGCAAAGATCTGTTCTATCAGCCTATTTAGTTCTATAGATTCCATGTTGAACTGCATATTTCCGCTGCTGGCTTTAGCCAGTGAAAACAAGCTTTCTATCATCTCTTTAAGCTTTTGCGCTTTGTCCGATATCACATTCACATAGTCTTTAGAAACATCGTCTAATTCTTCTTTTTTCAGCAGTCCCAGATATCCCACCATAGAAGTAAGCGGCGTCTTCAGATCGTGCGAGACATTGGAAATAAGATCTACTTTAAGCTGCTCGCTCTTAGCTGCTTTCTCTATACTGTTCTTTTCTATCTCTATAGCTTCGCGAAGCCGTTCTTTGTTTATCTCGTTGACGCTGTCCATGAGAAGATCCAGTCTTCTGTTCATAAAACGTGTAACAGTAAGCTTTGCTATGCCAAACTGCACGACTGCCGTCGCTACCAGAAGATAGCCGAAAGCAAAATTGCTATAATAATATCTGCTGTATGTCATCTGAGAAATGAGAAAGAACATAGCAATGAAAAACAATGCGCCTCCTGCTGTCCAGAGGATTCTCTGCTGCTTTCTCCATACGCTCTTCCAAGAACTATAGAAATCGCTGTTTTCAGGAAGCCAGTCTCTGTAAATATTTTTAAGCACGTCTGAAAGGATCAGATAGACAGCTATGCCTATGAAGACATTCATAATTATGCCGAATCCCCACGTTTCCTTTGAACTGACGTAATATTTAACTTTATCAGAGAGAAATACAAGCATGATCAATCCAAGAATAAAAGCTACCGTTCCTGTGACCGAGCTAATATTTTCTTTTAAAAACGCTTTTGCTTTATCGGCTGTATTTTTCCATCTTATATCCAATTCCCCACACCACCTTTATATATTTCGGATTTTTAGTATCTATCTCTATCTTTTCTCTTATGTGACGTATGTGAACCATAACAGTGTTTTCCACTGCATAAGTAGCCTCTTCGTTCCAGACGCTTTCATAGATCTGTTCGGCCGGAAACACCTGTCCTGCGTTTTCCATCAGCAGACTTAATATCTTGTATTCTGTAGCAGTAAGCCTGGTCTCTTTCCCTTCGGCTATGACTATACGCTGTTTTTTATCCAGCACCAGACCTCCGTTTATGATCTTATCCTTTCCAGATGCCGGAGAGCCCCCTCCCCAGGAGTTATATCTGCGAAGCTGCGCTTTTACTCTTGCGATCAGTTCTGTGGCGTTATAAGGGTTGCTGACGTAATCATCGGCTCCCAGTACTAACCCTGATACTTTATCGCTTTCCTCCGTCTTTGCAGATAGGATAATGGCAGGTATCTTATAACTCTCTCTTATCTTCATCAGTGCGGACAGGCCGTTGAGTCTGGGGAATCTACTATTTCTCTGTTGTCGTCTACTATCAATATTGTTTCGGTACTCATATACCAGAGGGATCCTTTCTTATGCGTGCTTTTAACGGGAGTATAATAACTGCCTGTTAAGAAAAACTCTATAAAATTCTTAAAAATACCTTAATACTCAATATACATCATGATTCTAAAAAAGGCAACGACCGTATTCTCACGATCATTGCCTCGCTTAGATAGTCTAACCTATATTTCAACACTTTCTTTGTCTACATATTAACAGTCTCTATCTGAGATGTCAATAGAATAAAAACACTTTTATTAAATTTGTGACAAACTGTGTTTTGTCATACGGCCTGATCTGAGGTAGAGAATATCAAAACGCCGAAAACTCTTCGGAGTTTCCGGCGTTTTAGTAAGTATCTCAATATTTGCTCTGTATGACTATTTTATCTGCCGACTTACCTGTCTCTCTCATGACTATGTCGCATATCTTTGCCACCGTGTTGGTATCAAGCTCCTGCTGATCTACCGTGACGCTGATACTGCTCTCGGTGATGAGTACGAAGGAATCAGGCAGACTTTTGGACTCTATGATACTTTCTATGGCAAGCTCTGTCTCCATATAGTCCATTATTCTCTGCTTCTGTTCAGAGGCATTTTTCTTTTCCCCGTCGTTGTTGCTGTTGTTTATGGTAGAATCCAGAGTTGCTACCAATTTGTTTCTTTCCAGTTCTATCTGAGCTCTCATGCTTTGGAAATCTCCGCCTGTCTCAGCGGCGGTTTCCTGCTCTTCTTCTGTGACAGCCAGACTGTCTACCAGAACTTCACCGTCATGTACGGGCACTTCCCCCTTCTTATCCAAGTTGGAAGAAACTATTATTCCCGTTCCGAAGACCACCACCAGTCCCAGGACCATGAGCCTTTTGCTCTTATACAAAATATCCTTATAGCTAAACTTCTTTTTCAAAGTCATTCCTCCTGTTCCTTCTCAAAAACTATCACGCTTGAAACCGGTATGTTATACAATGTAGCCACACCGTTGGTAAGGGCGTTTGCAGTCACAGGATCGGCTCCGCCTTCTGCTATGACTATGACTCCCGCCACGCTGTAATCATCGTTGTACTGAACCATCACCTCTACGTCTCCTGCTCCTTTTATACTGGAAAGAACGCTGCAAAGCTGCTCTTCCGAAGCCCCGTCGCCGTCGATTATCTGTTTTCGGCCGTCGGAATTTTCTGTCAGTATACTCAGAGCCAAAATACCGATGGAGGCTATGAGAAGCACTGTGATGAGCTTAATGAAATTTTCTTTACCGGCAAATTTTTCAAACATAATCTCACTCCTATTTATATGAAACTCCCTTCTAAATATTACTCCCCATTCAGCAGAAAAATGACAGGCTCCACTATAATTGCAAGAACGATCATAGAAAAGATGAATTTAAGGTATTTTTCCATCTGAGAGTTTGGGATCAATATCTGGAAAAAGGACAGGGATATTATGACGAGGAATATGTCCCTGACCCAAACATACACTTGTTCCATCATCCGCCTCCGATCTTTATGATCGTAGTGATAAACATTATGAAAAGCAGCGCGGTAAAAAACATTATCGATCCTATTGAAATCATGCAGCTGCCCATATCGCTGAGACTTGCGGCTATCTTGGAATCGGTTATGGGCTCTGCCAGGGCGGCTGTTATCTTATATATGACGGCGATCACAAGTACTTTGAGCAGAGGAGAAAGAAGCAGGAGCAATATGAGTATTATTCCGAAGACTCCCACTACGCTTTTTATGGAAGACATACAGCGGAGAAACAATTCTACCGTATCGGAGGTAAATCCACCTACGATAGGTATAAAATTGCTGAGAGAAAACTTAGCCGTGTTCAGCAAAAGCCCGTCGGAAGTATCTGTCAGGAGTCCCTGTATGCTTATTATCCCCGTCAGAACGACCAGAAGCAGTCCCGTGACAGCCACAGAGGCATTTCTCAGCAGCTTGGAAAGTTTATTTACATAATCTTTTTCTGTTAAACAGTTGATGAGACTAAGCACAGTAGCCGCAAACAAGGCCGGGAGTATAAATGTCTTCAGTATAAAGGCGGTACCCGTAATGCTTCCTATTATCATCGGGCTGAGAATAGTACCTGAAGTTATGGAACCTGTGGCTATCAGTATCCCGATTATTATGGGCATCAGTATTCCCATGGTGTTGGCCATAGTAGTAACCGAGTCTATAGCCAGCGTATATGTAGTCCTGAAGTTGTTTATTGATATGCCTACTATCACCATGGAACAGACCAACATGCTTATATCCGATACAGATTTGCTGTTGAAAGAGCCGGACAGGCCTTTAAGGACTCCTATTATAATACATATGCTGAGTATCTCAACGCACAGCAGCAAAGCGCTTTTGATCTCTAAAAAAAACAGTTCCTTTAGGTTTTCCACTATGGCAGGATCATCGAATATGCTTCGGCCTTCCATGGTAGCATTCAAGATATTTTCTGCAGAAAACTGCTGAGCCAGCCCTCCCGTTATATCTCCGGCTTCGGAAAGTATGCTGTTTATGGAGTCTTCGTCTACTACATTATTAAATTGTTCTTGTAGAATTTCTTGATATTCCATCAGATTAAACTGTTCAGCAAGTCCAAAAGTGAAGTGAACACTGGTATGGCTGCAAAGAAAATAGCGATTTTACCGGCCAGTTCCACCTTACTTGCTATGGATTTTTCTCCTGCGTCCTGACATATGGCGGCGGCAAATTCCGTTATGTAAGCTATACCTAAGACTTTCAGTATGATAGGGAAGTACTCTTTACCGTAGGAAAGATCTTCATAAATGTTTGCTATAAAACCAAAGCCATATTTGAGGCTGTCTATGATGAAGTACAGCAGTATCATTCCTGCACAGAGAGTAACTTCCACTGTGAATTCGGGCTTATAAGTCTTTACTATAGATATGATGATGAGGGCCGCTATGCCTATGGCACAGATTTTCAGTAACGTTTCCATAATATTTTAAAATTCCAGGAAGGTTTTTACGGTGTCAAAGAATTCGCTTACCATGCTTATTATTATGGCCAGCACTATTATGACTCCTGCGAGAGTAGTCATCATGGCCTCCTCTTCTCTGCCCGCCTTGGTAAGGATCATGTTGAGCAGCGCTATGGCTATACCTATGGCTGCTATCTTAAATAATACGCTGACGTCAAAAGACATATATGTACCTCTTAAAATAATATTATCGCTCCTATGCTTCCCAGAAAGAAACCTATCTTGCTGTACATAGGTCCTTTTTTCTTATAACTTTCCTGAGCCTCTATTATCTGTTTTTTCAGTTTTTCTTCCAGATAAGTGAAATGATAGATGTGATTTTCAAAATCAGTCTGTCCTATAAATTCACCGGGATATTTCATTATTTCCATATCGTCTGCAGTGACCGGCTCAGACTTATATATTTCTTCCACCTTCTCAGGCCATATTTTAACGATTTCACCGCCTTTCTCTCTGAGCTGCGTGCCGAGACTGTCAAGAATGATATAGGCGGCAGAACGATCGTTTTTTTTCAGTTTATCGAATATGTCGGGCAGAGGCTCCCTGAAATAATTTATCTGTCCTTTCAGCTCTATGATCATTTGCAGGTAATCCTCCAGCAGCGCTACTCTTTTTTTCAGATCTCCGGTTTTCATGATACCTGAAAGTCCGCAGGCTATCACCAGCCCCAGGAGACCTATGAGTTTAAGCATCGGAATCCTCCTTTGAAACTACAGCCTTGATGGTGCCCGGACCCGATTCGGCTGAGAGATATATTATGTTGTCGAAGGCCCCCTTATGGATAAGAGAACCTATGGAGCTGTTTATTATATCTTTCTCGCAAGAACCATGTATGGATGTGATCAGAGATACTCCTGCCCCTGCGCATTGATCTGCTGCGCCCACATCTCGGGGCTTTCCCATCTCGTCGGTTATTATTACATCGGGAGACATGGAACGTATCAACATGGGAATACCGTATACTTTATCGCAGCCGTCCAGCACATCTGTCCTAGGTCCGAGATCAAAACTGGGCTTTGAATCATACATGCCTGCTATTTCTGATCGCTCGTCACATATAGCTACTTTTATATGTCTTCTGCTCAAAATTCTGGCTATATCTCTGAGCAATGTGGTCTTACCGCAGCCGGGCGGAGAAACTATCAGCGTGTTTGCAGGTTTCCCTTTTTTGATAAGTATAGGTATGAGTGCAGATGCGCATCCTCTGATTTCCTTTGCAAAGCGTATATTCATAGAACTTATCTCTTTTATGAGAGTGGGCTGATCGCTTTTGAGCACAGTTTTGCCGCATATGCCTACTCGGTGTCCGCCTTCTATCGTTACAAACCCTTTTGAAAGATCATCTTCGTATGCGTAATATGAGAATTTTATGAGATTATTCAGAATTCTTTGAAGATCTTCTTTTGTTGTTATTTTTGTGAGAGTTTTTTCATTTTTTCCATATTGTATCCGTACACTTTGTCCGCATATCAGGCGTATTTCTTCTGTCTGTTGTATCACCTGAGAAGGCAGCAATTCAAGTTCTCTGCTGATATCCTCAGGGAGCTTTGACAGTATTTCCCCGAATGTATCCATATGTTGTCCTCTTTTCATCTGATTATTACATTGTATGAACAGTCATCGGTTTTATGACAGAAAAAGAAAAGAACGGTTGATGATAGACAGACGATGCAGTAAAGACAGCACTCCACTCGAAATTGTTTTTTTATCGAAAACGAGTGGGTGTTTGCCCACTCGAAGTGATTATTTTGAGAAATTGAGTGGGATCAAGCCCACTCGAACTCATGTTTTTTTGTTATTCGAGTGGGTGCACTCCCTTTGCAAAATATCCATATAATTACAATAAATGCGAGAAAAGTGGTATTTTAATCTTACAATAAAAATTTTCACCCACTCAAAAGATCTTTTATTATCAAAACGAGTGGGCGCATGCCCACTCGAAAAGACTATTTTTAAGAAATCGAGTGGAATCACCTCCACTCGAAACAGTAATTTTTTCAAAATCGAGTGGGATCGGCCTTCCCCTTGAGACACTTAAAAGCCATCAGAAAAACCCAACGCTCAAAATGAACGCCGGGCTTTTATCTTACAGTCAAAACGATATTTACTCTACAGGCACAATCCAGCCTCTGGTATCTTCTTTTTCTCCCGTCTGGATGCCGTATAGCTCGTCATAAAGTCTCTGAGAAAGTTCGCCTATCTCGTTGTTGTTTATAACGAGCTTCCGATCTTTCCAGTGAAGCTCGCCTACAGGTGAGATGACCGCGGCAGTTCCCGTGGCGAAGACTTCTTCCAGTCTTCCCTCCTTGCCGGCCTTGAACACTTCGTCTATGGTAAATCTGGTTTCGTTTACCTTGTAACCCCACTCTTTCATTACTTCTATCATGGAAGCTCTGGTGATTCCCGGAAGAATGGTTCCCACGAGAGAGGAAGTGTAAATTTCGCCGTCTATCTTAAAGAAAGCGTTGGAGGTTCCTATTTCTTCAACATATTTCTTGTCGTGGGCGTCCAGCCAAAGAACCTGATCGTATCCCATATCGTGAGCCTTTTTCTCGGCTATCAGCGCGGCCGCATAGTTTCCGCCTATCTTGGCGAAGCCCGTTCCTCCCATGGCGGATCTGATGAATTCGTCCTCGACATAGATCTTGGTAGGCGCCAGACCGTTCTCATAATACGGGCCTACAGGGCTTAAGATTATCACGAACTTGTAAGTAGCGGAAGCCGCAACGCCCAAGAAAGGCTGAGTCGCGATTATAAACGGTCTGATGTAGAGGGCGGTGTTTTCCTTGCTCGGAATCCAATCCTTGTCCACGCTGACCAGCGCCTTGACGGCGTCTACGTAGAGCTCCTCGTCCATCTCCGGTATGCAGATTCTCTTGTTGGTGTTGTTGGTTCTCTTGGCGTTCATGTCAGGTCTGAAAAGCTGAACCTTTCCGTCCTTGGTCTTGTATGCCTTGAGACCCTCGAACATTTCCTGTCCGTAGTGGAATACCGAGGACGCCGGATCCAGCTCCAGAGGAGCGTACGGAATTACCTTTCCGTCATGCCAGCCTTTCTGAGGATCGTAATCCATAGTGAACATATGATCGGTAAAAATCTTTCCGAAAGGAAGTTTATCCGGATCCGGTTTTGCCTTCGGATTTTTAGTAAGCGTAATGCTGAAATTATTATTCATAGGTATCTTTTCCTTTCCTTCTATTTTAAAACTGCTCCTGTGTTGGCGGAAGATACGAGTCTTGAGTATCTTGCCAGCCACCCGCTCTTCACGTTTGGTTCGGGTTTAACGTAAGACTTCTTTCTCTCTTTTAGCTCTTCATCCGAAACACGAGCGTTTATCGAGTATTCAGGAATATTTATGTCGATGATGTCACCTTCTCTTATAAGTCCTATCACTCCGCCGTCGGCGGCTTCAGGGCTTACATGGCCTATGGAAGCGCCTCTGCTGGCTCCGCTGAAACGTCCGTCGGTAATGAGAGCGACGGTCTTGTCGAGACCCATTCCGGCCAGCGCGCTGGTAGGGTTGAGCATTTCTCTCATGCCCGGGCCGCCCTTAGGACCCTCGTATCTTATTACGACCACCTGACCGTCCTTTATCTTGCCGTCGTATATGGCGGCTATGGCGTCGTCCTCGCAGTCGAACACTCTTGCGGGGCCTGAGTGAACCAGCATTTCCGGAGCAACTGCGCTCCTCTTTACTACACAGCCGTCCTTGGCGATGTTGCCCCACAGTATGGCTATGCCGCCGGTGGCGCTGTACGGATCGTCTATAGGTCTGATGGCTCCCGTATCTCTTATGCCTCGTCCCTCTATGTTTTCTCCGACGGTCTTGCCGCTTACGGTAGGAAGAGCAGTGTCTATCAAACCCTTTGAGGCCAGCTGAGCCATGACGGCAGGAACGCCTCCCGCATTGTCCAGGTCGTGCATGTGAGTGCCTCCGGCAGGAGCCAGATGACACAGATTAGGAGTAACCTGACTGATTTCGTTAAATACGTTCAAATCCAAGTCTACCCCCGCCTCGTGGGCTATCGCCAATAAGTGAAGAACGCTGTTTGAGGAGCATCCAAGAGCCATGTCGCAGGCTATGGCGTTTCTCACGGATTTTTCATTTATTATATCTCTGGCCGTGATGTTTTTTTCGATGAGATCCATTACAGCCATCCCTGCATGTTTAGCCAGCATTATTCTCTTTGCTGAAACAGCCGGAATACTTCCGTTTCCGGGAAGCGCAATACCGATGGCCTCGCACAGACAGTTCATGCTGTTGGCGGTGTACATTCCGGAACATGATCCGCATCCGGGACACACGTTCTGCTCATATTCTTTCAATCCTTCATCGTCAATGATGCCGGCCTTTCTGGCTCCTACAGCCTCGAACATCTTGGATAGACTGGTTTCGGTGCCGTTGACAAGACCCGACATCATCGGACCTCCGGAACATACGATGGCCGGCAGATCCATTCTGGAAGCCGCCATGACCATGCCCGGAACTATCTTGTCGCAGTTAGGGACCAGTACCATGCCGTCGAAAGCGTGAGCCATCACCATGGTCTCCACGCTGTCTGCTATCAGCTCGCGGCTGGCGAGAGAATACTTCATGCCGATGTGTCCCATGGCTATGCCGTCGCAGACTCCGATGGCCGGAACCATTATGGGAGTTCCTCCGGCCATTCTTACGCCGGCCTTTACGGCCTCGGTAATCTTATCAAGGTGCATGTGTCCCGGCACTATCTCGCTGTGAGCCGAAACTACGGCTACGAGAGGTCTCGACAGCTCTTCTTCCGTATATCCCATGGCATAGAAGAGGCTCCTCATAGGAGCTCTCTCTACGCCTTCAGTAACAAGTTTACTTCTCGTTTTCATACCTATGCCTCTTATTTCTTCAGCCAGCTCATCATCTTTCTAAGTTCTGCCCCTGTCTTGCACAGCAGATGAGCGGCTTCCTTCTTTCTCGTAGCCAAGAATCTCGCCTTGCCTCCGGCGTTGAATTCCTGTATGAACTCGCTGGCGAAAGTACCGTCCTGAATTTCCTCGAGAACGTTCTTCATCTCTTTTCTGGTGTCTTCCGTGATGATTCTCTTTCCTGTTCTGTAGTCTCCGTATTCGGCAGTATTGGAGATGGAGTATCTCATCTTGTCGAAGCCGCCCTCGTTGATCAGGTCTACGATGAGCTTCATCTCGTGGATACATTCAAAGTAAGCCATTTCAGGCTCATAGCCCGCTTCTACCAGAGTGTCGAAGCCTGCCTTCATCAACTCGCATACGCCGCCGCAGAGGACTGCCTGCTCGCCGAACAAGTCTGTTTCGGTCTCTTCCTTGAAAGTAGTCTCGAGGATACCGGCTCTGCCTGCTCCGATTCCGCTGGCATAAGCCAGAGCGTAATCCTTAGCCTTGCCGGAAGCGTCCTGATATACGGCGATAAGGCTCGGAACGCCCTTACCCTCTACATACTGGCTTCTTACGGTGTGTCCCGGTCCCTTAGGGGCGATCATGATTACGTCCAGATCCTTTGAAGGAACTATCTGGTTGTAATGGATGTTGAAGCCGTGAGCGAATGCCAGAACGTTGCCCGGCTTCATGTGCTTCTCTACCTGCTCTCTGTAGATTTGAGCCTGTAATTCATCCGGCATGAGAATCATAACGATATCGCCTGCTTCTGCCGCTTCTTCGATTCCCATTACCTTGAGTCCTGCCGCCTCTGCCTTGGCAGTATGAGCAGAGCCCGGTCTGAGGCCTACAACTACGTTGGCGCCGCTTTCCTTAAGGTTCATTGCGTGGGCGTGGCCCTGGCTTCCGAATCCCAAGACGGCTACTGTCTTTCCGTCGAGCATTGCGAAGTTACAATCTGAATCATAATACTTATTAACCATTTTTCTGTCTCCTTTAAATATGTGATTATTTATTTATTTTTCGATACCGGTTACTCCGGTTCTGCAAATATCAATTATGTCGTAATCTGTCAGCATGTCTAAAAATGCGTCCAGCTTTTCGGGCGCTCCCGTAAGCTCCAGAACCATCTCGTCCTTTGTCAGGCTGATAATCTTGGCTCTGTAAATGTCTACGATTTCCTTTATCTCTTTTCTCATCTCCTTGCCGGCGGCTACCTTTACCATCAGCAGTTCCCTGAAAAAACTCCTCTTGCCGTCGAGAGTCTTGACGCTCCTGACGACCTCCAGCTTTTCCGTCTGAGACACTATCTGGTGCAGCGTGAGGTTGTCGCCTTCAAAGGTGACGGTTATTCGAGATATGTCCGGATCGTTGGTGGCCGAAACGGTCAGGGAATCTATGTTGAACCCTCGTCTTCCGTAAAGGCTGACCACTCTCGTCAATACATTGGCCTTATTGTCCACGTAGATACTGACTACTTCTTTCTTCATGGTTCTTCCTCCTATTCAAACAGCATGTCATCTATAGTTTTGCCGTTTGGAATCATCGGCAACACCTTGTCGTTTACTGCGATATTGCAGTCTATCCATACAGGGCCTTCTAACTTGAGAGCCTTTTCAAAGGCTGCGGAAAGCTCATCCATGTCGTTTACTCTGAAGCCGTGACCGCCGAAAGCTTCTATCAGCTTGACGAAGTCGGTCTTTCTCTCAGGAGTGGTGTTGGAATAGCGTTTTCCGTAGAAAGCCGTCTGCCACTGGTATACCATGCCCAGAACCGTATTGTTGAATATTACGGTTATTATAGGCAGGTTGTTGGAAACGGCGGTACAGGCCTCGTTGAGGTTCATATGGAAGGAGCCGTCGCCTGTAAGGTGAATTACTCTCTTGTCCGGATTGCCCATCTGAGCACCTATGGCGGCTCCGTAGCCGAAGCCCATGGTACCCAAGCCTCCGCTGGATAAGAAGTTTTTAGGGGCAGTCTGCTTTACGTACTGGGCCGCCCACATCTGATGCTGGCCTACGTCTGTAACGAAAATCGTCTCTTTGTCGGTGTTGTCGCACAGATGCTCTATTATCTCCTGCGGGTTCATCTTGCCGTTGGCGTCATTTACCTTGAGCGGCCTCTCCTGATTCCAATTTCTTATCTGATTCATCCAGTCGCTGCGCTCCGCCTTTTCTACCATAGGTGTCAGAACTTTCAGCACGTCCTTGCAGTCGCCTACGATGTGATCCGCCACGGATACGTTCTTTCCTATTTCGCTCTTGTCTATGTCCACCTGTAATATTCTGGCGTTTTTGCCGAACTGGTCAGGCTTGAGAGCCACCCTGTCGCTGAACCTGCATCCGAGAGTCAGGATAAGGTCTGCCTCCGCGATGGCCCTGTTGGCCGCATAGGAGCCGTGCATTCCCAGCATGCCGAAGTATCTCTCGTTGGAGGACGGAACTGCGCCCATTCCCATAAGCGTGGTTACCATAGGAATATCCGCTTTTTCTGCCAGCTCCATTACTTCTTTGCAGCTTTCGGAGGCTATTATGCCGCCTCCCACCTGTATCACAGGCTTCTTGGCTTCGTTTATGTACTTGGCGAACTTTGCCGCCTTGGCCTCGCAGTTTTCCGCCTCGGCGTTGCGGATAGGATACGGCTCTGCCGGCTCATAATCTATCATGGCTTCGGTAACGTCCTTTGTGATATCGACCAGTACAGGACCCTTTCGTCCTTCGTTGGCAATTCTGAAAGCGTTTCTCAGAGCGTCCGCCAGATCCTCCTTATCGTTTACAAAATAATTATGCTTTGTTATCGGGAAAGTCACGCCTGTTATACAGATTTCTTGGAACGCGTCCCTTCCTATCAGATGCTTTCCTACGTTGGCTGTGATGAACACCGTAGGTATGCTGTCCATGTAAGCCGTGGCGATTCCCGTTACCAGATTTGTGGCTCCCGGTCCGCTGGTGGAAAAGGCGACTCCCGTCTTTCCCGTGGCTCTCGCATATCCGTCGGCGGCGTGAGCTCCTCCCTGCTCGTGGGCCACCAGAACGTGCTTTATCTTGTCGCTGTACTTATAAAGCTCGTCATACAGAAACAACGCCGTCCCCCCGGGGTAGCCGAACACGGTGTCGACGCCGTGTTCCAGCAGTATGTTCATTACCAGCTGCGCACCTGTCATTTTCATTTTAATATTCCCTCCGTTCCCTTTATGTAATCGATGAATTGACGGGCGCTTCTTCCCGAAACACCGCCGTGACGCACTTCCCACTTGTTTGCTTCGCTGTGAAGCACGTCGGAATCGATCTTTACCTTTTCTTTTATAGCTAAGACTTCTACTATATGATGAAATTCTTCTCTGGTAGGCTTACCGTAATAAATCTGTACTCCGAATCTGTCCGCCAGACTTAATTTTTCTTCTATGGAGTCGCTTCTGTGGAGATCGCCTATGTGCTCCATGTCATCCCTGTCTTTCCAGGTTTCTTTTATCAGATGCCTTCGATTTGAAGTCGCATATATGAGTACGTTTTCAGGCCTCTGTTCAAGACCGCCTTCGATTACGGCTTTCAGATATTTGTATTCCGTCTCGAAGTCCTCAAAGGACAAGTCGTCCATGTATATTATGAATCTGTAATTTCTGGCTTTCACGGCGGAAATAATCCTGCCCAGATACTGCATCTGATGCCTGTAGACCTGTATTATCCTGAGGCCGTCGTCATAGTACTGATTGGCCAGAGCTCTTATGCTGGTGCTCTTGCCCGTGCCTCCATCTCCGAAGAGCAGGACGTTGTTGGCCGGCCGCCGTTTAAGGAATGCCTCGGTATTGCCCGTCAGCTTTTCTTTCTGCACCTGATAGCCTATGAGGTCGGAAAGCCTTATGTCAGCCAGCACTCTTACAGGCGTAAAAGAAGCCTTTCCTCCTTCTGTATCCACGGAAAAAGCTTTATTAAGGCCCAGGGTACCTACTCCGTTTTTCATGTAAAATTCCGAGATGTCCTTGAAAAAGTCCTGAGAATCACAGAGTTTTTTCCTGAGACTTTCCACTACTCTTCCGGAGTCCGACAGGGGCTGTATACTGCTGTAGTTCTTCAGCAGGCAGAAACAGTCGTTTCCCAGTTTTTCATCTAACACTGCCGGATCATAGCAGAATATTTTCTCGAGAAGCCTGCAGTCTCTCCTAGCAAAGATATCGTCTTTTTCCTCTTCTGCTCTCTCGGCAGAAAGGGAAAAGGGATTCTCGTTATAGGCTATATATAAGGCTACAACGCTCTGCCACAGATTGCCCGAAAACCCGTACTTTGACGAAAGTTTCAGGATATGTCTTATGGTATTATATGCTTTGGCTCTGAAGTCTTCTGAGACGCTGTCGGCTTCTCTGCACAGATCTGCCATCTCGGCCATGATATCCGCGCCTTCTCCTTCGGAAAATATGATCAGATCTTCCAATAATCTATACATGTATTCTACCTCAGTTTATCTGCTATCAGACTGCCCATCTCAGAAGTAGCAACTTGTTTCTTTCCCTCTGTCATTATGTCAGGAGTCCTGTAATCGTCTGAGAGGACTGATTTAACAGCCGCCTCGATCATATCGGCTTCTTTTGTAAGTCCAAAGGTATATCTGAGCATCATAGCTGCGGAAAGTATTGCCGCAATAGGATTGGCTTTTCCCGTGCCTGCTATGTCGGGAGCAGAGCCATGTACAGGCTCATACATTCCGAAGGCTCCCTCTGCCAGACTGGCCGACGGAAGCATCCCTATGGAGCCTGTTATCATGCTGGCCTCATCAGAGAGAATATCGCCGAATATATTGCTGGTCACTATCACATCAAACTGTTTTGGATCATATACCAGCTGCATGGCGGCATTATCCACATAAAAGTTTTCCAGTGTGACTTCAGGATATTTCTCGGCTACCTTAGCTACTGTCTTTCTCCACAGTCTGGAACTTTCCAGCACGTTAGCTTTGTCTACGCTGGTGACTTTCTTATTTCTCTTCATGGCCATGGAAAATGCGATTTCCGCCACTCTCTCCACTTCTTTTTCAGAATAGAGTTCCACATCATAAGCGGCCTTTCCCATGTCTTGTGTATCTTTCACGCCTCTCTCGCCGAAATATATGCCTCCCGTCAGCTCTCTCACTACCAGAAGGTCCAGCCCGCCCCGGACTTTTTCTTCTTTGAGAGGACAGGCGTCCTTAAGCTGATCGAACATTATGGCAGGCCTCAGGTTGGCAAACAGTCCCAGCGCCTTTCTAAGCCCCAGCAGCGCTTTTTCGGGACGCTCTTCTCCCGGAAGTCCATCCCATTTAGGGCCGCCCACTGCTCCCAAAAGCACAGCGTCGCTGTTCTTGGCGGCCTCCACCGTTTCGTCCGGAAGACATTTGCCCGTCTCGTCTATGGCCGCTCCGCCGGCCAGAAGATATTCGTATTCAAAATTATGACCGAACGCAGATGCTGCCGCGTCCAAAATTTTAACGGCTTCAGCTGTAACCTCAGGGCCTATACCGTCTCCCGGTATAACGGCTATTTTATAATTCATTTTTGTATCTCCTTTCGCTCTCACATTATGACGCTGATCAATTTAGGATTGTATCCTGCGTCCTCAAGAGCTTTGCAGATCCTCTTCTTATGATCGGTTCCAAATGCTTCGATAGTAATCTTCAGTTCTACAGCAGCAGTACGATTGGTAGTGACGAACTGGTTATGCTCCAGTTTTACCACATTGCCCTGTTCTCCCGCTATTATAGACGCTACCCTTACCAGCTCGCCCGGCTTGTCAGGCAGTCTGGTGGATACTGTAAATATTCTGTCTCTCATTATCAGTCCCAGCTGGACTACCGAGGACATGGTTATGATGTCCATGTTGCCGCCGCTGAGGATAGATACAATTTTTTTATCCTTTACGTCCAGGTGCTTGAGCGCCGCTACCGAAAGCAGTCCGGAATTCTCTACTATCAGCTTGTGGTTTTCCACCATGTCGAGAAATGCCACCACCAGCTCGTCGTCCTCCACCGTTATCACGTCGTCGAGACCTTGTTGCAGATACGGAAAGATGTTTTGTCCCGGCGTCTTGACGGCCGTGCCGTCGGCTATGGTGGAAACCTTGTCGAGAGTTACAGGTTTGCCCTTTTTCAATGAGGCTTTGAGACATGCCGCTCCTGCAGGTTCTACGCCGATTACCTTTATCTTAGGGTTGAGAAGCTTAGCCAGAGTAGAGACTCCTGTGGCAAGTCCGCCTCCGCCTATGGGGACCAGTATGTAATCCACCAGAGGAAGTTCTTTGATTATCTCCATGGCTATGGTTCCCTGCCCCGTGGCTACCGCCGGATCGTCGAAAGGATGTATGAATGTATATCCCTTTTCTTCTGCCAGCTTAGCCGCATATGCTGCTGACTCGTCATATACGTCGCCGTGAAGAACCACTTCTGCTCCGTAACTCTTGGTCCTGTCCACCTTCATCAAAGGCGTAGTCGTAGGCATCACTATGACAGCCTTGCAACCGTAAGCTTTGGCCGCATAGGCTACTCCCTGAGCGTGGTTGCCGGCAGAAGCCGTAACCAGGCCTTTAGCTCTCTCTTCATCTGTAAGGGTACTTATCTTGTAATAAGCACCTCTCAACTTGTATGCCCCCGTTATCTGCAGGTTTTCCGGTTTGAGATATACTTTATTTCCGGTCTGGTCGCTGAGAAAACCGCTGTATATCAGCTCTGTCTCTATAGCTACTTTTTTTACTACTTCGACGGCTTCTTCAAAAGCTTTTAGTGTAAGCATATTACTCTCTCTTTCTCGTTGGTCTATTTTATGGAATTGAGCAGTCCGCCCTTTTTAATTATGTTGTCTATAAATTCAGGGAAAGGCATGGCCTTATATTCCCTGTTTTTAGTCATGTTCTGTATGATTCCAGTTTCAAAATCCACACAAACTTTGTCTCCGGCTTCTATATCGTCAGCCGCCTCAGGACATTCCATTATGGCAAGACCGATGTTTATGGCGTTGCGGTAGAATATTCTGGCAAAAGATTTTGCTATGACGCATGAGATGCCGCACTCCTTTATGGCAATAGGCGCATGCTCTCTGGAGGAGCCGCACCCGAAGTTGAATCCGCCTACCATTATATCACCTTCTTTGACATTTTTAAAGAAGTCTTCGTCCACAGGTTCCATGCAGTGGGCGGCCAGTTCTCTGCTGTCGCTGGTATTAAGATATCTGGCGGGGATTATTATATCGGTATCTATGTTGTCTCCGTACTTGAAGACCGTTCCTTGTGCTTTCATGTTTTACATTACCTCCTCTGGGTCGGTTATCTTTCCCGTTACGGCCGAAGCTGCCGCTACCGACGGATTGGCCAGATACACTTCCGAAAGGTTGTGTCCCATTCTGCCGATAAAATTTCTGTTGGTGGTGGCCACGCACCTTTCGTGCTCTGCCAGGATTCCCATGTATCCCCCGAGGCACGGTCCGCAGGTCGGAGTGGACACTGCGCAGCCTGCGTCGATGAAGATATCCATGTAGCCTCTCTTGATACATTCCTTGTATATGGTCTGAGTGGCAGGTATCACTATGCACCTGACGTCCTTGGCTATTTTCTTGCCCTTGAGGATTTCCGCCGCAGCCTTCATGTCTTCGAGGCGTCCGTTGGTGCAGGAGCCTATTACAACCTGATCTATCTTGACTTCTCCAACCTGATCTATGGTCTTGGTGTTTTCAGGAAGATGAGGGAAAGCCACCGTAGGCTTGAGGGACGAAAGGTCTATCGTTATAGTCTCGTCGTATTGGGCGTCGCTGTCCGGCTCGAAGACCTTGTATTCTCTGTCTACCCTGCCCTTCATGTATTCTCTCGTAGTGTCGTCGACCATGAATATGCCGTTCTTGGCTCCGGCTTCTATGGCCATGTTGGAAATGCAGAGTCTGTCGTCCATGGACAGGTGAGCCAGACCCTCTCCCATGAATTCAAGTGACTTGTATAAAGCTCCGTCGACGCCTATCTTTCCAATCAGGTGAAGTATCACGTCTTTTCCCGAAACGTATTTGCTCGGCTTTCCTTTCAGCTCTACTTTAATAGCAGACGGGACTTTAAACCACGCTTTGCCGGTAGCCATGCCGGCCGCCATGTCGGTGCTTCCCACTCCGGTGGAAAAAGCGCCCAAGGCTCCGTAGGTGCACGTATGGGAGTCTGCTCCGATTATACATTCTCCTGCCGCTACCAGTCCCATCTCGGGAAGCAGAGCGTGTTCAACGCCCATGTTGCCCACGTCGAAAAAGTTATCGATGTCGAACTTTCTGGCGAAGGTTCTTGTCTGCTTGCACTGCTGGGCCGCCTTTATGTCCTTGTTAGGCGTAAAGTGGTCCATTACCAGCGAAATCTTGGATTTGTCGAACACGTCTTCAAACCCTGCCTTTTCAAATTCGTTGATGGCCACGGGAGACGTTATGTCGTTTCCCAGCACCATGTCCAGTCTGGCCTCTATAAGCTGACCGGCCTTTACCTCTTTCAGACCGGCGTGATCGGCCAGTATCTTTTGCGTCATTGTCATACTCATATAATCACCTCTTTGTAAATGCTCTGTTGATAGCTGACATCAGCGCGTTAAGGGACGCATATATGATGTCGTTGTGGACTCCGACGCCCCAGTAAACGCTGCCGCTCTTGTCTTTCATGGCTACGTAAGCGGCGGCTCTTGCGTTGGACTCTGATTCAAGAGCGTGCTCCTCATAAGTCACGAACTCGCAGTCTATCTTGTTTGGGCCTTTTCTCAGGGCGTTCATTATGGCGTCCATACGGCCGTTTCCTGTTCCCGTGAGCTGATAAGTCTTGCCGTCTATCACGGCCTCCACATCGGCCTCTATGCCGTTGTCTCCCAGGCTTTCAGACTGCGGAAGCCTCTTAAAAGTGGCATCCTTAAGGGCATACTTGTCTGTTCTGTTTATATATTCGCTGCTGAAGATATCGTATATCTTCTCAGCGGAAAGTTCCTTGTGATTCACGTCGGAAACGTGCTTCATCATGTATCCGATCTCTTCTCTCATGGCGGCAGGTATATGGAAGCCGTAGTTTGTCTCCAGTATATAAGCCACGCCGCCCTTACCCGACTGGCTGTTTATCCTTATGACATCAGCCTCGTACACTCTGTTGATGTCATGAGGATCGATAGGAATATACGGAACGTTCCACTTGTCAGGCTCGAACTCTTCTCTGTAGTGCATTCCCTTGGCGATGGCGTCCTGATGAGATCCGGAGAAAGCCGCGAAGACCAATTCACCGCCGTACGGCTGTCTCGGAGGAACTTTCATATCGGTAAATTCTTCGTATTTCTCCACCAGATAAGGCATATCGCTGAAATCAAGCTCAGGATCTACTCCGTGAGAATAAAGGTTCATAGCCACGGTGATTATATCTGCGTTTCCGGTTCTCTCTCCGTTTCCGAACAGAGTGCCTTCTATTCTGTCGCCTCCTGCCAGAAGACCCAGTTCACAGTCGGCTACGGCAGTTCCTCTGTCGTTATGAGGGTGAAGGGACAGTACTACATTCTCTCTGTATTTGAGGTTTTTACTCATATACTCTATCTGAGAAGCGTATACGTGAGGCATGGACATGGATACTGTAGCCGGAAGATTGATGATAGTCTTTCTGTCTTTGCGAGGTTTCCATATGTCTATGACTGCGTTGCATATCTCCAGAGCATAGTCGATCTCTGTGCCGGTGAAGCTTTCCGGAGAGTACTCGAAGGTAAAGTGAGTATCAGGCATAGCGTCGGCATATTTTACTATCATTTCTGCTCCTGTGGTAGCTATGGCCTTTATTTCATCCTTGCTCTTTTTAAACACCTGCTCCCTCTGCGCCACCGAGGTGGAATTGTAGAGATGGATTACAACGTTCTTAGCGCCCTTTACGGCTTCAAAGGTCTTATTTATTATGTGTTCTCTGGACTGGGTGAGTACCTGAATGGTTACGTCCTCCGGTATGAGATCTTCTTCTATAAGTTTTCTCAGAAATTCGTATTCGGTCTCGGAAGCCGCAGGAAACCCTACTTCTATTTCCTTAAATCCGATGTCGCATAGCAGTTTGAAGAAATCCAGCTTTTCTGTAAGGCTCATGGGAACGACCAGGGCCTGGTTTCCGTCTCTAAGGTCTACGCTGCACCATATAGGAGCTTTGTCGAGGTGATCTTTCTTCACCCACTCGGTGGATTCTGCCGGCGGCATAAAGTAACCTATGCTGTATTTCGTATGGTTCTTCATACCTGCTTTACTGCTTATTTCTGTTGTCATTTCAAAGATTCCTTTCTTTTTTGTAAGTACGGATGAGATATTTCTCATGTATTAAAAAGACCCTGCTCCTACCTAAAATTAGAAGCAAGGTCAGTCTAACATCATATAAAAGTTTGCTTACTCGGTTCCAAGGCAGAATATCAGTTTTTAATTATTCTATTTGAGACGATTAGTTCTAGACCGAGTATAATAATGACGTTCATCATCGCTGATATTCTTCTCCTTCGATTTTGTATACATTTATATTAACGTCCACAGAGAAGAATGTCAATAGATTTTTTGTGTTTATTTACAATTTTTTTGGAAATTTAATGATTTATTTACACAAAATCTGTTTAGGTGTGGCTGTCGTGTCGAAATTCGAACTGTACCACTGCTTCTCCAGCCGATTATATCTCAGCCGTCTTGCCGCACAGAATCTCCCCATGCTGCAATACAGCAGCTTGACAGCCGGAAAATACAGCATTTGCAGTCAAGAGTCAGACTCAATATTGCCCATGTTGTATTTTCCGAAAAAAATAACGGATTTTACAACCGTTTTTGAGAAACTTGTTGTAAAATCCGTGTTATAATTCAACTTTTACAGCATGAGCCCTTTGCACGGCCTGATTATGGCATATTCTGCCTAAAGATGCTGTATAATCAGCAAAAGCAGCAATATAAATACAGCATGATGACATGCTCACGTCCCCTTATCCTATTCCGTCAGGTAGATCTTCAGCTTGTTCATGGCCTTTTCTACGGCGGAATCAAGGGTTTCGTCGCCGTTGCCGTAGTCCGCCGCTCCTGTGAGGATTATTTCCATCAGGTAAGCATCGCTGTAGATCTCGTACTCCAGATTTTCTATCGCTTTCATGATCTCGTCTATCTCTGTTTCCGCCAAAGGCTTCAGAATAGCTCCCACGCCGTTTATGTTAGCGTTCACTTCGCCGCAGTTTTCAAGCTCGTCTCTTAGAACTTTTTCGTTGACAGGCAGATAACCGCCGTTTTGTGCTACATCCCTCTGCCCTTCCTCAGATAACATGTATTTCACCATTTCGAGGGCGGCCTCTTTGTTCTTGCTGTTGTTGTTTACTGCGATTATGCAGTTTGGAATATATACAGTCTCACCGCCGGCCTTGCCATAGCTGAACTCCAGCTTTCCTTCGTTTTTGGCGTGATATAACTGCTGAAAATCACTTATTCCTGTTATATAGCTTCTTGCCGCACCGATTTTATCGCTATATATATCCCAATATTCGTTGAGAGGATTCACCATAAAAGTTCCCGGATACAACGAAGCTCTTGCGGGAGTTCTTCCGTACCATTCCGTCACCCTCATCAGCTCTTTGACTTTTTCATAAAACCCTGCGAGTTCCTCTCTGCTCAGATTATTTTTCTCTCTTATTATCGGTTCTATTTCGGTCTTATACCAGATAACAACGGTGTTTTCAAAGTTTCCCGACTTAAGGCCGGAGGCTTTCAAGGAAGATATATACTCTTTCATATCTTCAAATTCCACCGACGCGCCGGCGCTTTTCGAGTCTGCTATCACGCCGAAAGAAAGAGGGACGTAATACATCTCTTTGTCCTGCTCCGTCAGAGGCTCTATAAGATCTTTGCTTTCGCTTATTATGCCGCTGAGGTCCGCCAGCTGCCCCGACTCCATGTATCCGTCGGCATTTATGTCGTCCATCACTATGACGTCAGGCCCGTCGTCGCTCATAAGCCGTGTGTTCAGCAGCTTAAGCACGTCGCCGACCTCCATGTCGGGGTTAGTCATTCCCATCTCCACATTAGTGGTGACGCATCCGTCTTCTCCGCTGTAAGAAGATAAGAAGCTCTCCATATACATATCGGGGTTCATCATAAATACGTCCAGCTCTGTTTCCTCGTTGCCGCCTGCCCCTGCAGAACCGCAGCCTGCCAGGCCTATAATAAGAATGAACGTCATGAGCAACGCAAGTATTTTTTTCATAGTCTTTGCCCCCTTCTATTACTGGTTGTCGGTGATTTTGAGAAGCTTCGTTTCACCGTCCTCCGGTGCAGCTGTAAAATATACGGTTCCGTTTTCTACTGTAAGATAATTCAAATAATATATTTCTTTCAGCCAGTTTTCTTCTTTATAGATTAAAGTCTCGCCATTTTTATCTATCCGCCAAAGTCCGGAATCATTAAGGATGTAATATCTCTCTTCTTCAGAGCAGGTGTCTGCTGCATACATTGAATAGTTTTGATCGTCATTGCTCTCGACGCTGTTCCAGAGCATCGCCTTTTTCGCCAGTACGTCGAGAATCTCCGATTGATGAACTTTATTCTCTTTCATGTCGTATCTTATACAGTGTCCGTTCTCCTTTATTTCTTTTTCCATCAGCTTTAGTCCTGCTGAAAAGGTGGCGGCCTCCTCCTCAATTTCCGGATAATACATCACATATACATATCTGCCGTCATTCCCCATGTAGTCCGGACCTGTTATCTCGGGCAGCTGTACCTGCTCGATTTGTCTGTCTCTTATATTCATGCGGTAAAGTTCAGTTTTCTCTCCATACTCGCCCCACAGTTTCATGCCGTAGGATTCTTCAAAGTCTATGTAATTTACATCGTCTATAATAAAATCTGTCCAGCTGAAATCGAACTCCTCGGGTTCGCTATCAAAGTCTCTCAGATAATAACGCTTTTTGACAGAATTTCTCAAGTCTTCAGTATCCCAGTCGCCTACTTCAAAGTAACTTCCCGAATCTCCCAAGTACAGATATGCTTCAGCAAAGTGATTTTCTCTTTCTTCAATCGAGACTTCTCGTTGGTACAGAGTCTCCCACGACTCTCCGTCATTCTCAGTTTTTGAAATGCTGATTACACAATTGTAATCTCCCTTTCTCTCATAAGCTGCCAACGTGATACAGCCGTTCTCATCCACTTTCATGTCGGTAATGTAGTCGATTGCTTCCGGCAGCTTTATTTCTGACGCTTCTTTGGTCAATTCTCCGGCTTCAGAGCCATCCGAGCCGCAGCTTGCAAGTCCCATAATAAGAATGAATGTCATGAGCATCGCGAGTATTTTTTTCATGCTGTTACACCTCCCATCGGTGAAGTTTATCATCGGGTAAGTTGAGCCGAAGCCGGCTGCCTTTCTGTACCGGCGCCGGGCTAAAGGCAGTCATCATCGTTTTCTCCGTCTCAACCTTTATTACCCAGCGGTCGCCGCCGTAATACTGTTCATTCACTATTCCAGGGACTCCGTCTTCTTCGTAATCTGAAATTATGACATCCTCAGGTCTGATACCCAGCGTCCGTCCGGACTCCCTCCAGATGTTCATGGCCGGCTGTCCGAAGAAGCCTGCCACCAACGGGTCTACAGGATTCTCATATATCTCTGTCGGCGTTCCTGTCTGCCTTATTCTTCCGCCGTCCATGACGATTATAGTGTCGGCTATACTCATGGCCTCTTCCTGATCGTGGGTTACATAAATCGTAGTCGTCCCCAGTTCTCTCTGTATCCTCTTTATTTCTTCCCTCAGCTCCATCTTGAGGCGAGCGTCCAGATTGGAAAGGGGTTCGTCCATCAGGAATAGCTTAGGGCTTCTCACGAGGGCTCTGCCCATGGCGACACGCTGCTTTTCGCCTCCCGAAAGTGTCTTAGGCCGCCTGTCCAGCAAGTCCTCTATTTTGAGAATCTTGGATATATCTGTCACCTTTTCTCTTATCTTTTCCTTTTCTTCTTTGCGGATTTTAAGAGGAAAAGCGATGTTTCCGAAGACGGTCATGTTCTCATATAGGGCGTAGTTTTGAAATACCATCGCAATGTCCCGGTCTCTCGTGCTTACCTCGCTTATATCTCTGCCGTCCAGTATTATCCGGCCGGAAGTCGCCGGTACCAGCCCCGCTATCATTCTTAAGGTGGTAGACTTTCCGCAGCCCGAAGGCCCTACTATGACCGCCAGCTCGCCGTCCCGTATAGTAAGAGTGAACTCATCTACCGCTGTTTTACCCTTTTCGTATTCTTTTTTCAGATTCGATATTTTAAGCTTTGCCATCAGTCTGCCCTCCTTACCCTGTCTCCGTCGCTTATGCCGACAGACGCATCTTTTATATAAGGCAGATGAGACATGCTCTCGGCCCCCTCGCAGGTTATTTCTTCTCCCTGTTCTTTTAGTATCTCTACATTGATTTTGTGGGCGGCCTCTACCGTACCCAATATGCTTTTTTCTTCTACAATCGCATATACGCAGCTGTTGCCCCACTGATCCGTGTAGACGGCAGCCGCCGGAAAGGTAACGCCGTCCTCTGCATAGACGGCTTCCACCCGAGGAAGAAGCTCAATTGCGGTCTTACGGGATATAAATGTAAAGGCCAGCATCACGATGAAGAAGACAATCGTTACGGCGGTGAGTATTTTCTTTTCCATGACGATTCCTCCTATCTTTTGAAAGTGGTAGCCGAAATTCCTGCCTCCAGCGAGTCCTGACCCAGCCTAAATATCAGCAGCGACGGCACCAGCGATATGAACGCAGCCGCCAAAGATACGGACAGACTTTCCATGCCGGCAGACGGAAGATACAGCGACAGGGGCCATGTTTCTTCTTTAGCAAGAAAAATCATGGGCTGCTCCACCGCATTCCAATACTCTAAAAACTGTAAGACCATGGAAGCTGCTATGCCGAAGGCCCCGGCAGGGACTCCTATTTTCAGGAATACGGCAAATTCACTCGCCCCGTCCATTCTTGCGGCTTCGATTACAGACTTCGGAATTCCCCTGAAGAAGTTATACATTATGAACACCGGAAAGGTCGAAAATGCTCCCGGCAGTATGACAGCCCACAGCGTGTTTATGAGTCCGAGGTTTTTAAGTACCATATATTCGGGCAGCATCAGCACCTGAAACGGCATCATCATGAAGATGATGTATATTGTAAACAATGTTTTTTTGAACTTGAATTCGTACATGGCAAAGCCGTAGGCGCAGGGTACTGCGAATATTGCGTGTCCTGCGAGAACTCCGGCACATATCTTGATGGAATTCCAGAACAGCACAAAAAATCCCGGCTCATACAGAAACAGAGCTCTGTAGCTTTCCCACGTCGGGTCTTCCGGCAGAAGCGCCCACCGGGCATAGCCGCCGGCCTGGTCGTTCATTATGGCCGAAAGATTGCTCTGAAGCTCTCCCTCGCTCATCAGTGAGCCTATCAGTATAAACAGCGCCGGATAACATACGGCAAAACCTAAAACCGCCAGCAGAGTGAATAGGATTTTCTTCATCTGTCGTCACCCCGCCTTTCCCAGAACCTTTGCAGAAGCAGCACGAGGACGATAAGAACCAGTGAATTTATCACGGCTCCCGCCGCCAGCTTGTCTATTTCGAGGTTTCTGAACCAGTTGTTGAATATGTGCTGCACCATGTAAATACTGTCGTGAGGATATTCTCCGGCCACCAGATACGCTTCTCTGAACACCTTGAAAGAGCTGAGCGCAGCCAGCACGATTATGACGAAAGCTCCGTTTTTGGCGGCAGGTAAGGTTACTCTCGTCAGCCGCTGCCAGCCGCCGGCTCCGTCTATTCTGGCCGCCTCGCCTATGGCCGGGTCGATGGCCGAAAGCGCCGCCAGCCACAGAATTATGTTGTACCCTAAATTCTTCCAGACATAGCTGAGAACCAATATCCAAAAAGCCGCTCTGGTGTTCATCCAGTTTACCGTATCCATGCCGCAGGCATTTAGAACGCCGTTTATTATGCCGTTATCGTCGAACAAAAACCGCCACATCAAGACTACGGAAGTGACAGGTATGGCCATTGGGATCAGAAAGCTTGTTTTGAGACATCCCGCCAGACGCGGATTCTCATAGATGTATACTGAAATCAGGAGCGACAATGCAAGAATGACAGGCACGCTGACTGCCATAAAGAGAGCCGTGTTGCCCATAGCAGTCATAAAAGCCTCGCTGCCAAGGACAGCCCCATAATTGTCAAGGCCTGCGAAGCTGCCGCTTCCCGTCTTTATAAAGGAGTTTACGACGACGTAAGCATACGGAAGCAGCAGGAAAACTCCTGTGCCTATGAGGCTTGCCGCTATGAAATATTTTGCCGTCTTATCGGTAGTCATCGGCCGTCTCCTTACCTATACTTATTTTAAAAAGATGGTTACGGTAATCCCCCTTCTTTTCAAAAGCTTGTATATATACATCGTTATCATCTATGTACAGAATATCCAACTCACTATATCTTTTTTTCCATTGATTATCTTTATAGAGCAAACTTTCTCCGTCTTCGTCAAATGCAAAAAGGCCTTCATCATATAAGAAGTAATACTTATCTTCTTCCGGAGCCGCAGCACACACGGCAAACATACTTGCTCCGTTTTTATCCACATGCATGATTTCTCTTATTTTAACCATCGGAACAAACGATCTGTAATGTCTGAGTATCGTAGCTAAACACGCTACTCCGCAGTCTCTCATGTCGTGCTGCCTGATCCCGTTCATAAAACACTTCCGTTCTCAACATGAAATTGCGTATTCTTATTCTGCTTATATTATATATCAATTCATAACAATATCAAGTTTATTTGTTAAATTCTTTTCAATATGGTTGCCCTCCCTGTTTTGCCTTGGCCCAGCGTTTATCTGGCGGATGTTTTTTGAAAATCCAATTGCATGTTGGCAGTTCCTTTGATTGTGCTTTACATGTTTTGCGTTGATAGAGATACATCTGACTCTTCAATGTTAGAAGCTTCGGATGTATCTGTCGGAGGCGCCGCCGCTTCGTCCTCCTTGACATCTTTTTGTTCTTCCGATGTCTTGTTGTCAGGCGTTGCAAGGGCGAATTGGCTGAAGGTGTTTCCCAACACCACAGAGCCTTCATTGGCTATGTTTTCCCCTGCCGATGAATCCGGTGTCCCCATGCCGGTGTGAAGGTGGCCGTCACAGCTGCAGCGCCGGTTTTTATTTGGAATGTATATTCGCTCGTATCTATTTTATCCGTATAATAGCTGGCAGTTCCAATCGTGATTAGGGCATACCCGGAAGCAGTAGAAGATTCGGCTTTCTTAATCGTGACGGTGTAGTCCTTGCCGGCCGCCAATCACCCACGACCGCCGCCTCGGCACCCACAACAAACCCCGCCTCAGATGAGGCGGGGTTTGAACATCTCAATTATTAAGCTGTTGGGTTTGCAGGCTTAGGCAGTCTCTGCATTATTATCTGCATCAGGCTGTCTGTGCAAGGCAGTTCCTCTACCACAGGGCCGTCGGCTACAGCTACCAGAGCCGCGCCGTCAGCAGGCTTCAGAACTCCGCCCAGCACTTCGTTCAGCTGAGCATATTTGTATGCGTCTACGGTGTCGGACATTTCGTCGGAGATGTCGTCTGTTCCCTCCCACTCGAAGTCTACTTCGAATACGTGGGCGATTTCTGCGGCAACTTCCCAGTTGCTGAACAGTATGTCTTCGTCGATAGCCGCCTCTACCAGCTGCATTCTTCTCTCCGTGTTGGTGAAAGTACCGTCTACAGAAGCGAAGCCTGTTCCCGGTATCACTACGTCGGCCTTAGCGCCCAGCTCAGTCATGTGAGTGTCGCATACGGCTAAGAACTCGAGAGCCTCGGTGTCAATGTCGGCGTTTTCTCCGAATACTACTAGAGCCTTGACTCCTTCGAGAGCCTCCTTGCCGGCAGTGATTCCCATGTCTATGAGACCCTGAGAATTGTTCTTGGCCTTAACCTGGAGTATACCGTCTCTCGGAGTTCCGATGTGGCCCGAAAGCATCGCTATGTCGGCTATCAGAGTAGCGCCGGCCACCGTCAGGAAGTTCTGCTGATATACTATCATAGCCTTCTTCGCTGCCAGATACTGGTCTGCGATGGCCTTGGCCTCATCGCTTACCTTGACGGAAGCTACGGAAGCTGCAAACTCGTCGTAGCCTGCAACCTTCTTAGCCTTGCCGCTGTCTATGATAGCCTTGGCAATCTCCTTGAGAAATCCCACGCTGTTTTCACCGCTACACAGGTTGATAACCTTTGCGCCGGCTTCCTCGGCCTGTTTCATCTTAAGGGTGATTACTCTTGAGTCTTCGTCTTTGAAGCCAATCCTCAAAATCAAATTTGTGGAAAGTAGCTCGTCTATGGTGTTCGGAGAAGCATCCAGACCGGTAACCGCCTTAAGGCCGCTGGCCCTGTTGTTCATGCAGAGGACCTTGGCGCCCATGGCCTCGGCCATTTTCTTCATGGCGTAAGCTTCTTCGTTGGTATATCTGTCGGATATGGCTACCGCGATGGAGTCCTTGCCGTATTTTGCAGCTACGGACTGGCATTTCTTGGCAACCAGCACGAATGCTTCGTGATAATCAGCATCTCTGAAAGTTCCGTCTTCCTTTACAAGCGGATCTTCCAGCTTGTCTTCCAGCATGGAGCAGTCGAAGCCCCACTTACCCTTGCCGCAGGCAAGACCCTTGTTGACAGTGCCGTCCTTGTCAGGATTTGCCTTGATCAGCATATCTCCGCAAGTTTCCAGCTTGAGGCTGCATCCTACCGAGCAGTAAGAGCAGGTGGTGTCGGTGACTTCCGTCTCCACAGGAGTTTCCTTAATCATGGTAGTTCTCTCCTGAAGAGCACCCGTAGGGCATACGCTGACGCACTGTCCGCAGGAAATACATCCCGACTCTATCAGAGGTTTTTCCATGTTAGGCTTAACCACTGTATCGAATCCTCTGTGAACCAGTCCCAGAGCTCCTACTCCCATTACCTCGTCGCAGACTCTTACGCATAGGCCGCAGAGGATACACTTGTTCGGATCTCTGACGATAAACGGATGATCGTCTTCGAATTCTATGGTGCTCTTCTCACCTGCAAATCTTTCAGGATGAACGTCATATTGGTTAGCGAAGTCTATCAGCTTACATTCAAAGTAATCGTGACATCCGCACTCCAGACATCTCGAAGCCTCTGCAACGGCCTGTTCTTCTGTGAATCCTTCAGGTATTACTTCGCTGAAATTGTCCTTTCTTTCTTCCGGAGAAAGCTGAGGAATCTCAGGTCTGCACATTCTCTCTCTGTCTTCAAAAGTCTTTTCGGTGATGTCGTCTCTTTCGACTACGTAAGGCTTTTCATATTTGAGAACTTCGCCGTACAGATAAGCGTCTATGCTGTCAGCGGCCTTCCTGGCGTCTGCGATGGCTTCGATGGCTATGGAAATCTTGTCATTTCCGCAGTCTCCGCCGGCAAATACGCCCGGTATGCTGGTCATGAAGGTGTCAGGATCGTATGCGATGGCATTCTTTCTGGTCTTGTCGCAGTCGAATACAGTAGCGTCTACAGCCTGACCGATAGCCAGAATCATGGTGTCGATGGCTAAAGTCTCGGTCTTTCCTTCTACAGGAACAGGCTTTCTTCTGCCGGAAGCGTCAGGCTCGCCCAGTTCCATCACCTGGAGAACTACTTCTTTGACGTGGCCGTTTTCATCCTTCACCACTTCGATAGGGTTGGTCAGGTTCTTGAAGATAACTCCTTCTTCCTCCGCCTCTTCTATCTCAACCATGTCGGCCGGCATCTCGTCTTTGGTTCTTCTGTAGATGTTGTAAACTTCCTCGGCGCCCAGTCTTACTGCTGTTCTGCAAGCATCCATGGCGGTATTTCCGCCTCCGACGATGGCAACCTTTCTGCCCATGCCGATTTCTTCGTTTCTGACTACTCTTCTCAGGAAGTCGATACCGCCGATGACGCCTTCTGCGTCTTCGCCTTTGCAGCCTACTCCCGTGGATACCCATGCGCCGATTCCTAAGAGAACAGCGTCATAGTCGCTTCTTACCGTCTCGAACGGAATGTCAACGCCAACCTTGGTGTTGGTGATGATTTCCACTCCCATGCTTTCGATGGTAGCGATTTCTTCGTCCAGAACTGCCTTAGGAAGTCTGTATTCAGGAATTCCGTATCTCAGCATACCGCCTGCATTAGGCATGGACTCGAATATTGTAACATCATGTCCCATCTGTCTCAGGAAGTAAGCGGCAGACAAGCCCATAGGGCCGCCGCCTATGATAGCCACGCTCTTGCCTGTGTCTTCTTCACATTCAGGCACGAACACTTCGCCTTCAAGATCTACGTCGGCGGCGAATCTCTTCAGTTGCTGAATGGAGATAGGCTCGTCTATGAGACCTCTTCTGCAGGCTTCTTCGCAAGGATGAGGACAAACTCTTCCAAGCGCCGCAGGAAGCGGAATCTTATCCTTTATCAGCTCGAGAGCCTTTTCGTACTCTCCGTTGGCAATCAGTCCTACGTATCCCTGGCAGTCGGTCTGTCCTGGACAAGCCAGTACGCACGGAGGTCTGCAGTCGCCTGTATGATTTGAAAGCAAAAGTTCAAGGTTGGTCTTTCTCGATTCGATTACTCTCTCGGTATTTGTTCTTATAACCATTCCCGGAGCGATTTCTGTAGCGCAGGCCTTGCAGAGTTTAGGGTTGCCTTCTACTTCGCACATACAAAGACCGCAGGAACCGTATATCTTAGTTCTTTCGTCATAGCAAAGAGTCGGAATAAAAATGTCGTTTTCTCTTGCAACTTCCAGAATGGTCTGGCCGGCAACGCCTGTTACTTCTTTGCCGTTTATATTAAGTCTAAACTTATTCATGTTTTTTCCTCCTCCCCTATTTCTTTTCTATGGCGCCAAATCTACATGTCTCAAGACACTTGCCGCATTTTATGCACTTTTCTTTGTCGATAACGTGCTGGTTCTTGACCGTTCCCGTGATTGCGCCTACAGGGCACTTTCTGGAACATGCTGTACAGCCCGTACATTTGTCCGTAATAGTGTAAGTCACCAGAGCCTTGCAGGAGGCTGCGGTACACTTATGATTATAGATATGGTCCTCATACTCGTTTCTGAAGTATTTTAATGTAGTCAAAACAGGGTTAGGGGCAGTCTGTCCCAGTCCGCACAGGGAACCGTCCTTGATCTTGACAGCCAGTTCCTCAAGCTTTTCGATATCTCCGTCTCTTCCCTCGCCTTTAGTGATTCTTTCGAGGATCTCCAGCATCCGCTTGGTGCCGATACGGCAGTAATTACACTTACCGCAGGACTCGTCACGGGTGAAGTTTAAGAAGTATCTTGCCATGTCTACCATGCAGGTATCTTCGTCCATGACTATCATACCTCCGGAACCTACGATGGCGCCGGTCTTGTTGATGTCTTCATAAGTTACAGGAGTATCTATCAGCTCGGCAGGGATACATCCTCCGGAAGGTCCTCCCATCTGAACAGCCTTGAACTTTCTGTCGTTCTTGATGCCGCCGCCGATGCCGTATAATACTTCTCTGAGGGTCATGCCCATAGGAACTTCCACCAGGCCGCCCTTCTTGATCTTTCCGGCCAGAGCGAATACTTTTGTGCCTTTGCTCTGCTCCGTTCCCATAGCGCCGAAAGCAGCGCCGCCGTTATATATTATCCAAGGTACGTTTGCAAGTGTTTCCACATTGTTGATGTCTGTAGGCTTCTGCCAGAATCCCTTGGCCGCAGGGAAAGGAGGTTTGAGTCTAGGCATACCTCTTTCGCCTTCGAGGGAAGCTATCAGAGCAGTTTCCTCTCCGCATACGAATGCTCCGGCTCCTGCTTTGATATAGATGTCAAAGTCGAATCCGCTACCGAAGATATTTTTGCCCAAGAATCCTTTTTCTCTGGCCTGAGCCATGGCTATTTCAAGTCTCTTGATAGCCAGAGGATATTCGGCACGGCAGTAGATGACGCCCTGAGAAGCTCCCATAGCGTATCCGCCTATTATCATGCCTTCTATCAGAGAATGAGGGTCTCCCTCCAGGACCGAACGGTCCATGAAAGCGCCCGGATCTCCTTCGTCGGCGTTGCATACCAGATATTTTTCTTTTCCCGGGCTCTGCTTTGCAGCGTTCCATTTGAACCACGTAGGGAAACCGGCGCCGCCTCTTCCGCGGAGCCCCGATATCTTTATCTCTTCTATTACTTCTTCAGGTTTCATGGAACCAAGGACTTTTTCTATGGCCTTGTATCCGTCTACAGCTATGTAATCCTCGATGTCCTCAGGATTGATGATTCCGCAGTTTCTCAAAACTACTCTCTGCTGTTTTGCAACGAACTGCTGATCCTCCTCGGAGATGGATTTATCTTCCGCAACCTTTTTGTTTATCAGATGACTCTCAACTATTTCATTTACGTCTGCAGGCTGTACTTTGACGTATCTGGTCATCTTTCCCTCGTCATCGTAGATATCGACTATAGGTTCCAAGTAACAGGTGCCTACGCAGCCTGTAGTCTCAACGTTTATGCCGAGGTTTCTGTCCGCAATCTGTTTTTCAAATTCGGCAGCGGTCTTCTTAGCGCCTGAAGCTATTCCGCAGCTGCCTTGTCCTACTACTACTCTCATGCTTGCCTCCTATGCTCTTTCTCTTATCTCATCGAGGATCTGCTTTACTTTATCTTTCGTCAGACTTCCGTAAGTCTCATCCCCGTCAGCGCTCTTGACCATCATAACAGGAGCCAATGAGCAGCAGCCCAGACAGGCAACGTTGTTAAGCGTAAAGAGGCCGTCTTCAGTAGTTTCACCGTCTTTGATGTTCAGATGTTCGCATACGGCTTCTTCTATCATCTCAGAGCCGTTTACGTGACATGCGGTGCCCTGGCAGAGCATTACAAGATACTTGCCTATAGGCTGCAGTCTGAACTGTGCATAGAAAGTCGCTACACCATAAATTTTAGCAGGTTTGATACCTGTAGCTTCGGATATGTAGTTTATAGTATCTATAGAAAGATAACCATAAATATCCTGAGCTTTCTGCAGGATAGTGATCAAGCTACCCGGCACCTTTGCATACTGGTCTAAAACAGGCTGCAGTTCTTTGAACTGTTCCTTTCTGTTTTCGGCACAATTGCAGTTACATACTTTTTCACTCATATTAGTACCTCTCAAAAAATAAAATACATCCATTTCGTCCCCGCAATATCAAGGACACAGTACATCAATATAATTTTATCAAATAGAACATTGAAAATCAACAAATCTTTTTTTTATCAAGCATGTAGATTTTGACTCTTTCTATTCTTCTCTCTTTTACGGACATGATCTTGAATTTGTAATCTTCAAATTCTATGATCCTGCCGATATCGCTTTCGTCAGGTATTTCTCCCAATATATCTATCAAAAATCCTCCGATGGTTTCGCTGTTGTCAGATTTAAGGTCTATCCCCAGCTCCTCGTCCAGGTCGTCCAGGTCCACATCCCCGTCTACCAGATAAGTGTTATCGTCAATCTTATCTATTATCTCTTCTTCTTCATCGTATTCGTCGTCGATATCTCCCATGACCTGTTCGATGATGTCCTCCATGGTGACGATGCCGCTGAATCCGCCGTATTCGTCTATGAGGACGGCTATCTGCTGTTTTGACATCTGAAGTTCAAAGAAGAGAGAATCTATATTCTTGGTGTCGGGCACAAAGTAGGCTTTTCTGAGTATGGCTTCTATATCCACATTTTCGTAACTGCTCTCTCTGGCCTTTATGAGATAATCCTTTATGTGGAGTATGCCGATGATGTTGTCGTTATCACCTCTGTACACAGGTATCCTGGAATATCTCAGCTTCATCAGCTCGTCCAGATACTCTTCCGGCGAGTCTTCTATATCTATGAGAAACACATCTGTCCTCGGCGTCATTATCTCGTATGCCAGCTTGTCGTCGAAGGCGAAGATGGAATTTATCATCTTGGTACCTTCTTCTTTTAAAGCTCCCGATTCTTTTCCCGCCTTTAGCATGGACATCACGTCTTCCTCGGAAAAAGCTTCGTCTTCTACGTGAGTCTTTTGTTTGAATATTTTCAGTACGAGATTAGCTGCAAACATCAAAACGGCAGTCAGAGGCCTCAGCACAGCAGACAAAGCTTCGATGAATCCCGCCGTCTTTTCCGTTATTCCCTGGTCGTGCTGCAGTCCTATCTTGTGAGGAAAATATTGCCCCAGCACTGTAAACAGAACAAGATAGACAAAGACAAGCCATGCATCACCGGCAGAAAGCCATGCGCCGCCTGCGCATGTCAGAATCTGCAGCAATCTTATGGCTGCCTGATACTTTTCTATGATTCGGCCTGCTGAACTCATGGCTGTATTGACTGCAGTAAAAAAGCCGTGAATACCTATCATGAGCCCTATTATACACAATCGTACAGGCAAACTGCCCGGGTCTGTCAACATCTTTTTTCTTCCTTTCCCATCTTCGATAATCTATAGATTGATCCTATTCTCTCCTCTTTCTTAGCATGAAAAACGGTTCTACCGGGTTCTCCATCTTAATCTTGATGATCTGCTGAGGATGAGGCGCAGAAGAAACAGCCGCTCCTTCCTCATCGTACATTTCACTTATCTCCTGCTCGAAAAAATCAGTCATAGGTCCAAATACTTCTACCCGGTCTCCCAAAACCATCTTATTTCTCTGTTCAACCTTAGCATATCCCGTATCGGGATCATAGCTTTTTACTATGCCCACAAAAGAATAATCTCTCGTATAATCGCTGGTTCTGTAATTCTGATCGAGATTATCGGGCTTATGAAAATAGAATCCTGTGGTGAACTCCCTGTGACTGGCTTTGCACAGATCTTCCATCCACTGCTGCCTGAAGCTGTAGGACTGAGGATCTTTAAAATAAGAATCTATGGCTTTTCTATACGCCGACACTACTGTAGCCACATAGAACACGCTCTTCATCCTTCCCTCAATTTTAAAGGAAGAGATACCTGCGTCTATGAGCTCCGGAATGTGTTCTATCAGGCACAGATCTTTTGAATTCATTATATAGGTGCCTCTGTCGTCCTCTTCGACCGGATAATACTCTCCGGGACGCTGCTGTTCCACAAGAGCATATTTCCACCTGCAGGGGTGGGCGCACATTCCTCTGTTGGCGTCTCTTTCTATCATGAAATTGCTCAGAAGACATCTTCCCGAGTAAGATATGCACATGGCGCCGTGAACAAAGGCTTCAAGCTCCATATCCGGCGGAATATTCTCCCGTATTTCTCTTATCTCCTCTAAAGTAAGTTCTCTTGCCAGAACAAGCCGCCTTATACCTCTGTCATGCCAGAATTTGGCGGTCCTGTAATTAGTCATGTTGGCCTGAGTAGAAAGGTGAATTTCGGCGTCCGGCATCACTTCCCATATCATGTCTATAACTCCGGGATCTGCGGCGATAAGAGCGTCTATACCCAGATCTTTTACATTTCTGAGATATTCCTTAAACGGACCAATATCTTCATTATGTGCAAATATATTCAAAGCCATATGACATTTTACACCTCTTTCATGGCAGAAAGCTATTCCCTCTTTCATCTCATCCAGAGTGAAATTGCCTGCTCCTGCCCGAAGAGAAAAGTGTTCTCCGCCGAAATACACGGCGTCAGCGCCGTACATGACGGCAATCTTCAGTTTTTCCAAATCCCCTGCCGGGGCTAATAATTCTACTTTTTTCATTTCTTATACCTGCTCAGCGCAAGCCCGTCCCCGCACGCCAAGATGACCGTGTCCAGATCAGGATGCTGCGAAATATAATTTATATACCGGCGCATATTCTTTATGTTTGTCTTGAATCTGCCGGCCGGATCAAAGTCATCGGAGGCAGTCGCCGCTTTCAGCAATACATTGTCTGATATTATGAGCGCGCCCTTTTTGCATAAGGGAAGAGATGCGTCGAGAAATCTCTTATAATGGCTTTTTGCCGCATCTATGAATATCAGATCAAAAGGATCTTCCCCTTGCAGTTTTTCTCTGAGGACAGTCTCCCCGTCTCCTGTCATCACGCTGATCTTGTGATCCAGACCCATCGCGCTTATATTTCTTTCGGCCTCCTTCGCAGTCTCGATATCTTTTTCAATCGTTACTACCTTTTGGGCTCCCGACCGAATGAAAAAAGCTGCGGAATACCCTACGGCTGTGCCTATCTCCAGAACTCTCTCAGGTTTCAAAAGCCTGAAGATGAATCCCAATAAGCTTTCCGTCTCCCTGAGTATGACGGGTACTTTGCGTTCTTCCGCCGATTTTCTCAGTTCTGAAAGATCCTCATCAATAGGAAAATAAAATCCGTTTATATATTCGGTGACTAAATCATTTGTAATGTTCATATCAATACCATGCGTTTTCTTTAGCTGCCTTTTCGTGCTCTTCCAAAGTCTTTGAAAAGATCACAGTCCCGTCTTCTTTTGCAAAGAAGAACAGATAATCGGATTTCTCATAGTCCAGGACGTCATCCATGGCCGGCGCCGAAGGAGAGCATACCGGGCCTATAGGAAGCCCTGAATACTTGTATGTATTATATCCGGAATCCACTTCAAGATCCTTATATGTTACATCTACCCTCTTCTCCTGCAGAGCATACAGAACAGTTATATCACTCTGAAGAGGCATTCCACGTTCAAGTCTGTTTATGAAGACCCCTGCGATCACCGGCCTGTCCTTCTGGAAGAGAGATTCGTTTTCCACTACTGACGTAAGAGCGAGGAACTGATGAACGGTACGTCCGCTATTCTCTATGGCCCCTCTTCGCTGGGAGAGTTTTTCGTCAGTCATGGCAAGGATGACTTGAGTAATTTCCTGGATAGTAGCATCTTCGTCAGTTATTATATAAGTCTCCGGATACAGATACCCTTCGAGCGGGTACATTATGCCTTCCCGGAGTATTTCGTCTGTCAAAAACCAATAATCGTCGATGAGAGCAGAGAGATATTCTCTGTCATTCCATACAGCCAGTATGTCTTCGGCAGAATAAGAGAATTTTTCGGCGATGGCTGCTGCATACTGAGGTACAGTAGACCCCTCCACGAGGGTGAACTGATTCTTCGAAAGATAATTGAAATCTCCGGTATCTATAGCCTTCAATATCTCTTTCAGACCCATGTCTTTGGAAAAGATATACGTATTAGCCTGCAGAGAATCATATCCGCCCAGTTTCATATGTATCTTAGCCATAGTCTTGTTCTTCACAAGCCCCGTCTCATCTAAAATATCTATTATATTCATAGCTCCGCTGCCCTGGGGTATGGTAACCGTTATCGGCTCATCGTCGTTTTTATCGACCGGTCCAAGACCGCTGCCGTATACTGCAAGTCCTGCCAAAAGCAAGATGACTGCCGCAGCTATCGCTATCACTATAGTCCTGATTTTCTTGTCTGATTTTATGGATTCAAAGTTTATCATCTGTTACCTCGTCATCTGCCTCGCAACAAATACGGGGCGAAACTTCGCCCCGCCTGTCACCTATTTCGAACGGCCAAGATACTCGCCTGTTCTGGTATCGATCTGAATGATTTCGCCTTCCTCTATGAAGATAGGGACCTGTATGACTGCTCCCGTTTCAACTGTCGCTGCCTTTGTAACGTTAGTAGCTGTATTTCCCTTTACTCCCGGTTCGGTTTCTATGACCTTAAGATCTACGAAATTAGGAGCTTCCACCAGAAAAGCATTGCCTTTGTAGAATTTGATTGTGGCCTCATCGTTTTCTCTCAGATACTTCATGGCCTCCTCTACCTGCTCCTGCATCAGAGGAACCTGTTCGTAAGTTTCCTGGTCCATAAAGTAATACAGTTCTCCGTCGTTGTACAGATACTGCATCACTTTAGTGTCTATGTGAGCCTTTGGGAACTTGTCATCCGGGTTGAAAGCCTCTTCTCTGGTAGCTCCGGTGAGTATGTTTCTGTACTTGGTTCTTACGAACGCAGCTCCTTTTCCAGGCTTTACATGCTGGAAGTCTAAAACTACATGAGGTTCTCCATTGATCTCAAAAGTAATACCTTTTCTAAAATCACTTGCGTAAATCATCTTATCTCTCCATTCTTAACAAAATTTCGTTTTAAATCGCAGCGCAGTTTTTAGGGTTTCGACGGGGTTTGCCGCAATCGCTGTCCGCCAAAATCCAAAATGCGTCAGCCCTCCGCCTATAGAGACGAAGATGCCCGGCGTTTGTTATATCAGAGTATTATCAACTCTTTTTTTGATTTAGTACAATTTATTATACCAAAATTCGTTACGATTGCCAAGTCTTCTATGCGCACTCCGAACTTTTCAGGCAGATAGATTCCGGGCTCTACCGTCACGGCCTGATTTTCCTGCAAGATCTCCTCGCTTCTGGCATTGAGAGTAGGAGGCTGGTGTACCTCTCTGCCTACTCCGTGGCCAGTGCCGTGGATATAGAAATCTCCGTAACCGGCTTCTTCTATTATGCTTCTTGAGGCTCTGTCCACATCGCGGCAGCTCACGCCTGCCTTTACGGCCGCAAGGCCGGCCAGCTGAGACCTGAGGACTATATCATAGATCTCTTTCATCTCGTCTGTGGCGTATCCTATGGCTACAGTTCTGGTCATATCTCCGCAGTAGCCTTTATACAGGGCTCCCAGATCCATGGTAAAAAATTCGCCTTCTTCTATCTTCTTTTCAGACGGCACGCCGTGAGGCTGATTGGAATTCACACCCGATACGGCTATGGTCTCAAAAGACAGCCCCTCTGCACCCAGGGCTCTCAGCACTCTTTCTATCTCATCTGCGATCTGTATCTCTGTCATTCCGGGCTTGATAAAATCAAGCATATGCTCAAAAGCTATGTCTCCCATGGCCTCGGCCTTCATTATCAGCAGAAGTTCCTCAGGCGTTCTTATAGTAGTATTCTTATCCAAGCATATCCCCCATTCCTGTAGCTTCTCCCAGTATCTCATATACATCTTTCATCATCAGGGAAAAGCGCATCTCAGCTTCTATATAACTGGCAGCTAAAGGATCTTTAAGAAGAATAGCATAAAGCTGCTGCACTCCGGCCATATCCTCAGGCGTAAGCTGTCCGCCGGACAGATGTTTAGCCTGCATCTCAAACTGTTTCGATTGAAAATCCTTTATCATATTTTCAAGTTCTTCATTATCCTTGATCTTTTTCTTGGCCTGGTCGTACTGTTTATATTCTTCCGACGCTTTTATGGCCTGAGCAAGTCCGTGAGCCTGATCATATACATTCATAATTAAACCTCCAAGAATATAGGCAGGATTATCGGAGTTCTCTTTGTTCTGTCGTAGATATACGACCCCAGAGAATCTCTTACCTGCGATTTCATGTTGTTCCAATCTTTGATCTTCTTATTCTGACATTTTTCAAGAGCCTTTTCGGCAACCTTTCTGGCTTCGTCCATGAGAGGTTCATTTTCTCTCACATATACGAATCCCCTTGATATTATATCCGGGCCGGAAACTACCGTCTGGCTTTCCTTCTCTATAGCAGCCACCACTATTATGAGTCCCGATTCGGAAAGCATCTTTCTGTCCCTTAAGACTATATTGCCTACGTCTCCTACTCCGAGTCCGTCTACCAATATGGCGTCAGCCTCTGCTTTCTCTTTCAGCATATGGGCGCTTCGCTTAGTTACATCCAATATATCTCCGTTCTCGAGAATGAAGATGTTCTCTTTTTTCATCCCCAGGCCTTCTGCCAGTCTGGCATGGCGTATGAGATGTCTGTATTCTCCGTGAACCGGCATGAAGAACTTAGGCTTTATAAGAGAGTGAAGCAGCTTGAGTTCCTCCTGGCACGCATGACCCGAAACGTGAATATCCGCTATATCTGAATATATGACTTCGGCGCCCTTTTCAAACAGCTTGTTGACTACGTTTGATACAGTCTTCTCGTTGCCGGGAACAGGAGTCGAGGACAAAACCACCATGTCGCCTTTCTTTAGCTTCACCGATCTGTGTTCTCCCGCCGCTATCCTGGAGAGAGCTGACATAGGCTCTCCCTGGCTTCCTGTAGTTATGATTACAAGCTTATCGTCGGGAATATTTCTTATCATCTTGAGGTCTACCAGAGTTCCTTCCGGTATATTCAGATATCCCAGCTCTATGGCCAGCGCCACCACATTCTCCATGCTTCGTCCGGATATGGCAACTTTTCGGCCTACCTTGACTGCGTTTTCTATTATCTTCTGAACTCTGTGGACATTGGATGAGAAAGTCGCTATTATGATTCTCGTCTTAGCCGTCCTGAATATATTTTCTATAGTTTCGCCCACCACTTTTTCGGAAGCGGTGAATCCCGGTCTCAGGGAATTGGTGCTGTCACAGAGCATCAGCGTAACTCCTCTCTTGCCCAGTTCCGCCAGCCTGCAAAAATCTATAGGTTCTCCGTCTACAGGAGTATAGTCTATCTTGAAGTCTCCGGAGTGAAAGACTATTCCGGCAGGTGTATCTATAGCCAGGCATATGGCGTCGGCTATGGAGTGAGTGGTTCTTATGGTCTCGATGTCAAAGCAGCCCAGCTTTATCTTGTCTCCGGCCTCTATAGTTCTCAGATCCCCCTTTATGCGATGTTCTTTGAGCTTATTTTCCACCAGCCCAAGAGTGAGCCTGGTTCCGTAAATAGGAAGTTTAAGTTTCTTCAGGAGATAAGGTATAGCTCCTATATGGTCTTCGTGTCCGTGAGTTATCACCATTCCCACTATCTTTTCACTGTTTTCTATCAGATAAGTGAAGTCTGGAATGACGATGTCGATTCCGTACATTTCATCTTCCGGGAAGCTCAGTCCGCAGTCCACTATCAATATCTGGCCGTCACACTCCAGGAGCGTCATATTCTTTCCGATCTCATTGAGTCCTCCTATGGGAATGACTTTAAGATGCGGCATCGATCTTCTCGGTTTAGTTATTTTTCTTCTCATAAATTATTTCCGTCCTTTTCATTCATATTTATGAAAAGATAACTGTTGGTCTATATTTTGTTGTCTTTATTATCTTACTACAATATTTATCAGTCTTCCCGGCACTGCAACTACCTTTACGACTGTCTTTCCGTCCAATAAGTGTTTAATCCTATCGTTCTCCAACGCTATCTTTTCAAGTTCTTGTTTATCTGCGTCTGCGGCCACTACAAGTTTTTCTTTTACTTTTCCGTTTATCTGCACTACTATTTCAACGGAGTCTCTCACGAGAGCTCCCTCGTCATATTCCGGCCAACGCATAGTAGTTACGGATTGTTTCTGGCCCATGTGTTCCCACATTTCTTCGCAGATGTGAGGTACAAACGGAGACAGCATCAGGATGAGATCTTTTGCGGCCTTGCCAAGAAGGCCGGGATTCACGTCGTCTCTCTCCTTATATTTGTACATTTCGTTCACCAGTTCCATAACGGAACTTATGGCAGTATTGAAGTTGAACCTTCCTCCGACATCTTCGCTCACTTTCTTTATGGAGAAGTTAAGCGCATAGTTCAGAGCCTTGTCAGCTTCTGTCCCGATTTCAAAGGCGTCCGGCACGTTTGGATACTTGGCCTTTATCTCGTACACCAGGCGGTATACTCTGCTGAGGAATCTGTAACTTCCCTCTACGCCTTTGTCCGACCAGTCCAGTTCTCTGTCAGGCGGAGCCGCAAATAGTATAAAGAGTCTGGCGGTATCTGCGCCGTACTTGGCTATTATCTCCTCAGGGCTCACTACATTTCCCAGGGATTTGCTCATTTTCTTTCCGTCTTTGTTGACCATTCCCTGAGTAAGCAAGTTGCGGAAAGGTTCTTCATCTTCGACAAGCCCCATATCGTAAAACGCCATCTGGAAAAATCTCGCATACATCAGGTGGAGTATGGCATGTTCTACTCCCCCTATATATTGATCCACGTTCATCCAGTAGGCGGCTTTCTTCGGATCGAAAGGAGCCTTGTCGTTCTTAGGATCGCAATATCTGAGGAAGTACCAGGATGAATCAAGAAAAGTATCCATGGTGTCCATCTCTCTTCTGGCAGGTCTTCCGCATACGGGACATTTTACATCGGCAAAAGTCTTTGAAGTAGTCAGAGGAGATTCGCCTTTTCCTGTAAATTCTACGTCTGTAGGGAGCATTACGGGAAGATTTTCTTCTTTCTCCGGCACCCATCCGCAGGTATCGCAGTATATCATAGGTATAGGGCAGCCCCAGTATCTCTGTCTGGATATGAGCCAGTCTCTGAGTCTGTAATTTACAGTCTTCTTTCCTATTCCCTCTTTTTCTACCAAGTCTATGAACCTGTCGATGGCCACTCTGTTGTTCAGGCCGCTAAACTCTCCGGAATTTATAAGAGTTCCCTCGGCGGCGCAGGCCTCCTTGAGGTTGTTAAGATCTATGGATGGATCTCCCGGATCCACTACAGGAGTTATATCTATGCCAAACTTGGTCGCAAAGTCGAAGTCTCTCTGATCGTGAGCCGGCACGCCCATCACAGCTCCCGTTCCGTATCCCATGAGAACATAGTCCGAGATGTAGATCGGAATTTCCTTCTTGTTGAAAGGGTTGACGGCATATTTCCCGATAAATACTCCCGTCTTCTCATTGGCGGTGGAAGTTCTCTCTATGTCGTTCATGTGCTCTACTTTTTCAATATATTCTTTTACCGGCTTTTCATACTCCGTTCCCTGTACCATAGAAAGTACTGAAGGATATTCCGGAGCCAGCACCATATAGGTGGTTCCGTAGATGGTGTCCACCCTGGTAGTAAACACCGTAAGAGTCTGGTCCGTATCCTTTATCTTGAAATCAACTTCGGCTCCCACCGATTTGCCTATCCAGTTTCTCTGCATTATCTTTACTTTGTTGGGCCAGCCTTCGAGAGTATCGAGATTATCCAAGAGTCTGTCTGCGTAATCTGTTATCTTGAGATACCACTGCGAAAGGTTCTTTTTCCCTACGGGGCTCTTGCATCTCTCGCAGCAGCCGTCAACTACCTGTTCGTTGGCTAAAACAGTCTGACAGCTGGGGCACCAGTTTACGGGGTTTTCTTTCTTATATGCAAGTCCTCTCTTGTAAAACTGGATAAATATCCACTGCATCCACTTATAATAATCGGGATGACAAGTGGCTACCTCTCTATTCCAGTCATAAGAAAGACCAAGCTCTTTAAGCTGCAGGCGCATTTCTTTTATATTATCCCAGGTCCAGATATTAGGATGTATTCCGTGCTTTATAGCTGCGTTTTCGGCAGGAAGGCCAAAAGAGTCCCATCCCATGGGATGCAGGACGTTATATCCGTCCATCTTTTTAAACCTTGCCACCACGTCTCCTATAGAGTAATTTCTTACATGCCCCATATGGAGCTTTCCCGAAGGATACGGGAACATCTCGAGGCAGTAATATTTTTTCTTGGACTCATCTTCTTCGGTGTGGAAGCAGTCGTTTTCCTCCCAATATTTCTGCCATTTCTTTTCTATCTCTTTGAAACTGTATCTTTCATTCATTTTTAAATCTATTCCTCCACTTCGATAAATTGACAGTCTCCCCAAACTTTTTCTATGCTGTACCTCTCCCTCATTTCTCTTGTAAACAAGTTTACGATGATGTCGCCGAAGTCCATGAGTATCCAGCCGGAACCGTGTCTGCCTTCTATCGATTTGATCGGCAGTCCTTCCTCGGCAAGGCGGTCTTCCATTTCGTCAGCCAAAGTGGTTATCTGCCTTTCCGAATTTCCGGAGCATATCACGAAATAATCGGCAAAAGCGGCCTTTTCCTGAATATCGATAATAACGATATCCTCCGCCTTTTTATCAGAAAGGACTTTTCCGGCAAGCAATGCGTATTCCTTATTTGTCATCTGATTTCTCCTTTTTATTTATCTTTTCTTCCAAGTCTTTTTCCGCCTCGACAGTAAGTCTGTCGAGAAAATTTCCCTCGGAAGAAACAAAGTCTATAGTCTTTTTCAGGGAATCAAGACATGCTTTGTCGATATCCGATTCGGCTTCCCTGCGCAGTTCTTCTACTCCGGGATAGCTTCTTCCCGGCTCTGTAGCGTCGGCTATATATATTATTTTATCAAGCATAGTCATACACGGACGTCCCGTAGTATGATATCTTACTGCGTCTATTATTTCTTTATCATCTACGCCGAAGTCCTTTGTTATCATTTCTGCGGCCACAGGTCCATGGGCGAGATTGGGGTTGTTCAGATATTTCTTATCAAGACCCAAGTGTCTGACGTAGTAGTTGAGAACATCCTCGCCGGCTCCTCTGTAAAGATCGTGGAGCAGCGCAGCAACCTCCGTCTTGTAAAGATCGCACCCGTATTTTTCCGCAAGGTGAAGAGCTGTCTTCCTGACTCCGTAGGTATGCGTCCTTCTTTTATCGGAAAAATTTTTATCTATATACTCTTCTATCTTATTTATAGAGTTCATTGGCTGTTATATACCTTTCTACCTGAGGAGGTACCAAGTCTTCGACAGAATCGCCCGCCCCTATGCGCTGTCTTACCATGGTGGAAGATATGGCCGGCATTTGAGCATTTATTCTGATGACCGGGCAGCCATATTTTCGGCCATACTCAAGTATCTTCTCTCTGAGTTCTTCTTCTCTGTATCCCGGCCTGACGCTGACGGCAAAAGAAAAGTTCTCTAATATCTCGCCGCCCCTGTACCATTTGTCTATCTCCAGAAAAGAATCAGTTCCCGATATGAAATAGATCTCATCGCCGGGATATTGCTGCCTGAGATATGTAAGAGTCTTTATCGTATAGGATAAAGAGGGGTCCTCCATCTCATAATCAGATACTTCGACCTTGTCGTTTCCTATAAAGGCAAGTCTCGTCATGGCTTTGCGATGAATATCTTCCGCAGTCTTTTTGTCTTGTTTAAAAGGCTGAACCCGTGCAGGCATCACTATCAGCTTTCGGAGGCCGGCTTCTTTTATGGCGGCCTCGCCCAGAGCTATATGGGCGTAATGTACGGGATCAAAAGTTCCTCCTAATACTCCTATCCTATTTATACAGGATAGGTCTTCTTTTTCATCAGAAACGCTGCGGCTTATACATTTTTTGACCATGAAAACCTCCGGTTTCTACTGGCAGTCTTTCTTAATTCCAAGCTCTTCCATCTGAGCTTCGTCTATAGGAGAAGGCGCGTCGCTTACCAGGCACTGTGCATTCTGATTTTTAGGAAATGCCATGACTTCTCTTATGGACGGCTCGCCCAGAAGCAGCATCACCATTCTGTCAAGGCCGTATGCTAATCCTCCGTGAGGCGGAGCGCCGTATTTAAAGGCTTCTATGAGGAACCCGAATTTTTCGCTACATTCTTCGGGAGTAAGTCCCAGAACTTCAAACATCTTTGACTGAAGCTTTCTGTCGTGTATTCTTATGGATCCTCCCCCCAGCTCCACTCCGTTGAGAACTATATCATAGGCGTCTGCCATGACATTTTCCGGTTCGCTATCAAGAAGTGATATATGCTCGGCTTTCGGTGAAGTAAAAGGATGATGCATAGCTTTAAGCTGTCCCGTCTCATCGTCCTTCTCAAACAGAGGGAAATCTACGACCCATAAAAGGTTGTAGACTTTATCGTCTAAAAGTCCCATCCTTTTGGCTATCTCTCTTCTTAAAAATCCCAAAGTATCGAAGACCACTTTCGGCCTGTCTGAAACTATAAGGATCAGGTCTCCGGCCTTGCTGCCGAATACGGAAGCTATCTCTGCAAGCTGCTGCTGAGTAAAGAACTTGTTCACAGAAGAATTGAATTCTTCCTCGCCTGCTCTGATCCACACCAGCCCCTTGGCTCCATAGCTTTTTGCAGATTCTGTAAGCTTATCTATATCTTTTCTGCTGAATTTATCGCTTCCTCCATCTATACAGATACCTCTCACATCTCCCCCGGCGGCAAGAGCGTCAGTAAATACCTTGAAGCCGCAGTCTGCCACTACGTCGTTGAGCTTTTTCAGCTCAAATCCAAACCTGATATCAGGCTTATCGGAGCCATATCTTTCCATGGCCTCCTTCCATGTAAGACGCGGCAGCGGAGTCTTTATTTCAACATTCATCAGCTCTTTGAACAATCTCTTCAAAAAGCCTTCCTGCATGTCTATCACATCGTCCATATCCACAAAAGACATTTCCAGATCTATCTGGGTGAATTCCGGTTGCCTGTCGGCCCTCAGATCTTCGTCTCTGAAACATTTTACTATCTGCATATACCTGTCACAGCCTGCCACCATGAGCAGCTGCTTGAATAATTGCGGAGACTGCGGAAGAGCGTAAAAAGAACCGGGATAGACTCTGCTGGGTACCACATAGTCTCTGGCTCCCTCGGGAGTAGACTTTATCAGCATAGGAGTCTCTATCTCGGTGAACCCGCTTTCATCGAAATAATCTCTGGCAAGTTTAGTTACTTTGTGGCGGAATGCCATATTTCTCTGCATTTTAAGCTTTCTGAGATCTAAATATCTGTATTTAAGTCGCAGATTATCATCTACGTTGTCATCATCTTTTACGTAGATAGGAGGCGTATCCGATTCTGAGTATATTATCAGATCATCTGCAAAGACTTCTATATCTCCGGTGGAGAGATTCTCGTTTTTAGCAGTTCTCTCTCTGACAGTGCCTTTGACGCCTATTACATATTCGCTTCTGAGGCCGTCTGCTTTCTCAAACAGTTCCGCAGGGATACTGTCGTCAAAAGTAACTTGCACTATGCCGGTCTTATCTCTCAGATCAACGAAGATAAGCCCTCCCAGATTTCTGCGTTTAGCCACCCAGCCGTTGAGTGTCACCTGTTGTCCCGCCTCAGACAGGCTCAGTCTTCCGCACATGTGGGTTCTTTTAAATAAATTGCTCATATTATATCTGTTTACTCCTATTTAACGATTTCTTCGAATATATCTTCTATTTTTATCTCTCTCTGCTGAGACATAGACATATCTTTCAGAGACACCACGCCCTTATCCAGCTCGTTTTCTCCTATGACGAGAGTATACTTGGCGTTGAGTCTGTCCGCATATTTGAACTGGCCCTTTATATTTCTGGCTAAAGTGTCCATCTCTGCAGCTACGCCGCTCTGTCTCAATTCTCTGCACAGCTTAAGACCAAAAGCTTTGGCCCTCTCTCCCATGACGGCGATAAACACGTCCACGCTGTTGTCAGCCGGAAACTGAGCTCCACAGGCGTCCATCAGCATCAGCAGCCTTTCTATTCCTAGTCCGAAGCCCACTCCCGGAATAGGAGGTCCTCCCAGTTCTTCGATGAGGTGATCATATCTTCCTCCGCCGCATACGGTTCCCTGAGCTCCTATACTGGTAGTAACGAATTCAAAGGCCGTCTTCGTATAATAGTCCAGGCCCCTTACTATATTGGGGTCTACTTTATATTCTATACCCATGGCAGTAAGGTTGGCCTTGAGTTCTTCAAAAGCGTCTCTGCAATCATCACACAGATAATCGAGCATCCTTGGAGCGTCTTTGACTATTTCCTGGCATGTCTCCGATTTGCAGTCGAGTATTCTCATGGGGTTGCGGTCATATCTTTCTTTACATGTGTTGCAGAGTTCATCATATCTCGGTCTCAGAAACTCTTTTAAAGCTTCTCTGTGCTTCTTTCTGCATTCCGGACAGCCCACGCTGTTGATCCTCAGTTCTATCTCGGTGATACCAAGCTGGTTGAGAAAATCGTTGGCCAGACATATCACTTCCGAGTCGGCAAGCATATTGGGAGTTCCAAATACTTCTATACCGAACTGGTGAAAATGTCTGAGACGTCCAGACTGAGGCTTCTCATACCGGAAGCAGTCCGTGTCGTAATAATATTTTGTAGGCTGGACTTCTGCGTACTGTTTATGTTCTATAAAAGCTCTCACCGCTCCTGAAGTTCCTTCGGGCTTAAGGGTGATGCTCCTGTTTCCGTGATCGTTGAAGGTATACATTTCTTTCTGGACTACGTCGGTAGTATCGCCTATTCCGCGGGCAAAGACTTCGGTATGTTCGAACATAGGCGTCCTTATCTCTTTAAAGCCGTAGTTTTTACAAATTTCTGCGAATTTCCTCTCGACATAGTGCCATTTATACGCCTGAGCAGGTAATAAATCTTTTGTTCCTTTAGGTGCGTTAGTTAACACTTTTATACCTCCTTAAAAAAGTTCTTTTCCTTTCTCTGTGTCATTTCGTCCAGTCTCTCTATATAGACGCTGTAATTTGATACGTTAGGTATTCTTTCCAGTCTGTTTTCCTCCGGATAATATCTCTTGCTTATGCCTCCTGCTCCGAGAGCCAGAATACTTTGATTTTCATCCATTATCCTTATATTGTATATACATGGCGTATCGCCCTTACAGTAACCTGTGTTCTCCATGGCTCCCGCCATATGCTTCTGTCTGTATAAATAATACGGTCTGTATCCGGCAGCTTTGAGAATATCCCCCGACGATTTCAGCATCCGCTCTACGGTCTTTGCCTGTCTGTAATGATATGAAGCATCGCTTTCTATGAGCCTGGAGGCTCTTTTTACTGCCAAAGTATGCACTGTTATATTGGCGGGGTCAAGGGAGATGATCTCACTGAGAGTGTTTTCAAAATCTTCGGGAGTCTCTTCCGGAAGGCCGGCTATGACGTCGGCATTTATCAGGAAATCTCCCGTCTCTTTCGCTGCCCTGAAGGCCTGTCTTATATCCTCTACGCTGTGTGAACGTCCTATCAGCTTTAGAGTGCTGTCCTTCATAGTCTGAGGATTTATGCTTATTCTCTTTATTCCGTGATCCGCTATCACTCTGAGTTTTTCCTTCGTTATGGTATCAGGACGCCCTGCTTCTACGGTAAATTCTCTCAGCGCAGAAAGGTCAAAGGCTTCTTCTGTCTTAGAAAGAAGAGCATCCAGCTGCTCTGCTCTCAGGGTAGTCGGAGTCCCTCCTCCTATGTATATGGATTCTGTCAGGCTCCCGGATTTTCTGAGCGCGTCCCCGGCATATTCTATCTCTCTCATGAGAGCCTCCATATACTTTTCTATTTCTTCAGGTCCTTTCTGATTGGAAGTAAAAGAGCAGTAGAGGCATCTGCTGGGGCAGAAAGGGATTCCTATATAGACGCTTTGAGACCTATGTGCGGCTTTTCCCAGCGCGCTCTGCTGATATTTGTAGATCTCTGTCAGCAACCGTACTTTTTCTTCGCTCAAAAGGTAAAACCTCCGCAGCTTTTCTGCCGCGCGGTCAGAAGAAGCGTATTTCTCGGAAAGCTCTCTCATCAGTTTCACCGGCCTTACTCCTGTGAGTATTCCCCAGGGAGGAGAAGTTTTGGTGATCTGGCTTAGTCCCTGATATATCTCGCGCTTTATCTGATTCTTATCTTTGAATCCCTCAGAGTTGAATTCTATTAAAGTGTCTTCCTCTGAGGAAGGTCCTTCATATTCCTGTCCGGCAAATAACCTGTAATCTTCGGGCCTTAAAAATATCTTTATCAGCTCGTTGTAGTCATATTTATCCTGTATATTATTTATTATTATATTATACAAACGGGTTTCCTCTTTTTTCATCTCCGATGGTGGTAGCTCCCATATGTCCCGGAAGCACCGCCGTGTCGTCAGGAAGCACATAGAGTCTGTCCTTTATGGAATTCTTTATTATCCTGTAGTCTCCTCCGTAAAAGTCTGTTCTGCCTATAGAATATCTGAAAAGAGTATCCCCGCTGAACAGATGGCCGCACGTATATATGCACATGCCGCCTTTTGTATGTCCCGGAGTATGAAGAAATGTCAGGGTCATATCACCTACTTTTAGTTCCTGATTGTCTCTGACCCAGATATCGGCTTCCACCGTTACAGGATGGCCGAACATTTCTGTCGAGCTGTTGAGAGACGGGTTATTTAGCATCTCTTTTTCTTCACAATATGCCACGACAGCGGCAGACGGAAAGTCCTGCTTGAATCTCGAAACTCCTCCGATATGATCTCCGTGTCCGTGAGTAAGTATGATATATTTCACTTCTATATGTTCTTTTTCCGCATCGTCAGTAAGGCGGCTCTCATATCCGCCCGGATCCACGATAAAACCTTTTTTCGTAGCCTCGTCATATGCAAGATATGTGTTTACCTGCAAAG